>Ga0224722_1001577_pt1 | contig 12599 bp, 14 predicted proteins | sample Balambano_FR1_Me_FD_161646 | JGI IMG/M metagenome (GOLD analysis project Ga0224722, IMG submission 161646) | Freshwater sediment microbial communities from Lake Towuti, South Sulawesi, Indonesia - Balambano_FR1_MetaG | ecosystem: Environmental > Aquatic > Freshwater > Lake > Sediment | place...
CAATGTAATTTCTGCCAATTATTCTACTATTTACTTGCATATTCGACAGAGTGGGTTTAAACTAGAAAACAGTAAGACATTTTAATTACGAAAGGGTGTTCGCACTCATGAAGTCAATCAATGTAAAAATTCCTCTATCTATTGCCAGCAGCATGGATGATCGTGGTGAACTTAATCCAGCGTGGTTAACTCAGTTTATTGAAATTTACCAGGACAGGGAATTACCTAATGAACCTATTAAAGAATTTACATTCAATTACACATTTAAAATTAATGAAGCACTGCATAAAAAACTAAAATTGCAAGCCATTGACAAAGACCTACCAATGAATGAATATATTGGAAGGCTATTAGTCACTTACTACTAAACTAACAGAAAGAAGGGTCTTCAATGTCGGGAAAATTTATTGATCTAAGCGCAGCTCAAAAAGAGGAAATTAGAAGGCTCACACAGCTGGCTAACAGACGTATTAAGGCTGCTGATCGTGCTTACAGAAAAGAGGGCTTAGAAATTATACCCAGAGAAATTGCCGGAGATTACCAGATTAGAGAGAAGTGGACAACTTCTACTACGCCAATATCCCGATCTGTAAAATTCACTTCCCAGAAAGAATATCGTCAGCAACTCCAGTTCCTTCGCTCTTTTGAAGTAGGTCGACCAGGCATTAAAGAATACACCCGTGTACAACAAGAAAAGGTACTAGACGCTATTGAAACATCTTTAGGGGTAGATGTCCCGAAAGACCTTGTAAAGCGTGTAGGCAAGATGTCAGCCCCTCAGATGTCCGATTTTTGGAACGCCTTTTCCGACAAAGCTTCAAAGCTGGGCATTAAATATGCTTCTGACAAAGCAATGGCTCAAACGATAGCAGAATTTTTCCCAGAAGACCTAACAGCAATAGCAGCCGTTGGAAAGAGGTGATTGAATGGCGTCAAGGGGAAAAACAACACAATTAGACCATATGTTTGTTGCTGACTTTGAAACCTGTGACGCTGAAAAAACATTCAAAATTGACACCAAAACAGGCGAAGAAATCAAAGAGCAAAGAGTATGGTTGGCGGGCTTTAAAAATCTTGAAACCATGCAAAGCACATATTTTACTGATCTAGACAGTTTTATGGAGGCTATCTTAGCCAGAGGCGACAATATGAACACTGAATATGCGTTCCACAATCTCAAATTTGACGGCTCATATATTGTTCCGTGGCTTTTAACTCACGGCTATGAGGTAAGCCAGTCAAAGCCAGCACCACAACAGTTTTCGATATTAGTAGACAATCGCAACAGCTGGTACTCTATTAATATACAAGTCACAAAGCGCAGAAAAGTATTAATCTGGGACAGCGTCAAATTATTCCCTGCCGCTCTTGAATATCTCCCAGACATTTACTCAACACCAACAAAGAAAATCAGGGAAGATAAATCATTCTATGAAAAAGTAAGACCTGTCGGCTACATACCTGACGAAAGGGACATGCAGTATTTTGAAAATGACTTACAAGTCCCGGCTGAAACATTGAACGCTCACATTGAACTGTACGGCTTACGATTTAAAAAGACACAAGCCAGCCAGTCATTTTATAACTTTACGGAAAGCTTCAAAGCATGGAAGTGGCGTTTTCCAGCCCTGACCACTGAGCAAGACAATTCAATCAGACCCGCCTACTGGGGAGGCATAGCCCACGCTCCAAAAGACAAGGCAGGAAAAGATTTTTATAATATATACGTCCAGGACATAAACAGCTCCTATCCTCATAAGGCTGCTGAAATGAAGCTACCATATGGTGAATGTGTAGCAGAGTACGGAGAGGGAAAACACCCCGACATGTCGAAATTTTGGGTAGCAGAGGCATTAATAGAATTTAAGCTTAAAAAAGATTGTCTACCCTGTATACCGCTTAAAGGCATTTCAGAAGGCAGACCATTAGAAACAGACAAGTGGATGGACAACAGTGAAAAAAGCATTATGAGGCTGACATTCTCAAACATTGATTATCAGACAATGCAATTAAGCTACGACATCAAGATCTGGAGGTGGTGCTGGTCAATGCACTGGGCTTGGAAAGTCCAAAAAGAGGTTGCCAAGTTCGTTTATATGAACAATGACATCAAAGTCAAGAATAGTAAACTGGCGAAAATGGAGAAGGCAAAGGGCGAAGCATGTGACCCTAATAAACTAGCGTATTATAACACTATGCGTAACCGTGCCAAAATCGACAATAACTCCTTTTATGGAAAGTTTGGCGAAGACATCATAAAAGAGGGTAAAACACCCTACTGGGAAGAGGACAGTGAAGGAAATGAGAGTGTGGTATGGCGGGTCGATAGAAGAGAAGAACAAGGGGAACGGGCAAGAAAATTCCTACCCGTTGCAATTGCCATCACCGCATGGGGCAGACAGCAGCTTGTTACTATGGCGAATGTGTTGGGCGAACACTTCCTATATTGTGACACAGATAGCATTCATTATCTAATGGATGGTCATTACAAAATTGACAAGGCTATCCAAGATGGTATATTTGAGTCAGATGATGAGAAATTAGGCGCATGGAAGCTGGAGGGTAGAATGTCCCGTGGTCGCTACCTAAGAGCCAAATGCTACATGGAAGAAACAGAAGACGGTGAAATAGAGGCCACAGTCGCAGGTTTACCAGCGGACAAGCACTCAGGACAATTCAGCAAGCAGCGTTCTTGCCTAACGTGGGACAACTTTTTTATCGGACACATTGTCCCAGAGGAAAAAGCAAACAAGCTCAGAACAATCAGCACACCAACAGGCAGTAAACTTGTTCCAACAGGTTTTAGAATAAAAGAAAAAGATGCCCTATTCGGGTAAATTGGAGGATATTAAAATGGCAAACTACGGACTACATGTACACGGAAAAATTCGAGTATTCAGAAAGGATAAAGAAATTCAAGGGAACAATAAAAAGACATTTACCATTAATGACGTATGGTTTAATGTCTCTGAACAAAATGAAGACGGGTCATATTTCAACAAGTCTATGAATCTAATCTTTAAAAAGGGTCTGGATCTACCCGAAAACAATTCAGTGATTGTTATCGGTGAAGCCTTCCCACTGATCACAGGAAATGGAGACTACCGCAAAATTGCTTTATATGTCGGCTCATGGGAGGTAGCACAGGACGAAAAAAAGTAAAAAAGGGGTCTTCTACCCCTAAAAGAACAACCGGAATCAGAATAGACGGAGGAAAACCCATAGAGGACGTTTTCCCTCCTAAAGTTTACGACATAAACAAAGAATATCCCGACCCCTTCGCAAATGACGGAAAACCTATCAACATTTCCGACGACGACCTACCATTTTAAGAGGTGAAAACAATGGCTGAATTACTAATAGGGTGGTTTCTAATCACCACCCTCTATTTATTATTCTTCTACGGTGCAAATAGAAAGGGGAAATGAACATGCCGACAACAGCAACAAGCTGGATAACAGGTTATCGGAACTGGCTATCTGAGGCAGATTCTCTGAACAATGCCCAGATGGTCGCTAACCACTTTAAAGGGACGGACTGGACAAAGGAAGCAATAGCAGCCATGTGCGGGAATATGCGTCATGAATCTTCTATTAACCCAGACATGTATGAGTATGGTTATGACTGGAGCGCTGACAGGGGCTACGGTCTTGTCCAGTGGACACCACGTTCAAAATATTGGGACTGGGCTGTCAGTAGAGGTTTAAACCCCGAATTGGGTGATTCCCAGCTTGCCCGCATAGATTATGAGGTAGACAATAACATCCAATGGATTCCCCGCAGTTCTTACAACAATATGACGTTTGCCCAGTTCCGCCAAAACTCAGGGGGCTGGTCAGTTGAGTACCTGACAGAAGCTTTCACATGGGGTTATGAACGTCCGAACCAGCAGGCAGGTGAAGCCAGTATGCCAGATCGTAAAGCATTCGCAATGCGCTGTTTCAATGAGCTAGACTGGGACGGCACTGGCACAGGGGGTGGCGGAACCGACCCCACCCCAAAGCCTCCCAGAAAAGGGACTGCCACTTTTGCGCCACAGTACAAATATGAGACGGAGGGGACATGGGAGAAGATGACGTACTATAAAGTGAAAAAAGGGGACAGTTTATCTGCCATTGCCAAAAGACACGGTGTAAACATGAATGCCATTAAACAAGTGTCATTTGAAGAAATTACCAACAAAAACATTATCAGTCCTGACACCATCCTGCTATTGCCAAAATCGACCCCCGCCAAGCCTGTAAAGCCACCAGCTGGTAAAACGTATGTAGCTAAAACTTATGTAGTCAAGAAAGGTGACACATTAAGCGGAATAGCCAGTCGTTTAAATGCCAGTTATGCCACCCTTGCTACAATCAATAAAATCAAAGACCCGAACAAGATCTATGTGGGTCAAAGGCTAACATATTGAAAGTAGCAAGAATTGTTTTTACTATGTTTGCAGTGGCTGCCATTTGGCTGACGGTTGCCCAGATTGAATACAATGAATGGGAAAAGAATAGCCACTATGTGCCAATGCTTGAAAGGTACGAAAAATAAACCCCTCAATTGAGGGGTCTTTTTTATGAGGTATGAACACGAATACCGTTATTAAAGTGATTGTTAATTTCATCTAATGCCCATTTTGGAACGCTGCCGTCTGTCGACATAACCGTGCAGCCTTCTGTCTGGATAAATCCAGAAGCAGGAAAAACAAGCGGAGCGACCATGCCATATGGATAGCCAAAATTCTCATGTACTTGATCAGCGTTTTCTACCTTGGCTTTGCTGACGACAAGCCAAAATTGATTGTTAAAACTAGCAGCCAGTGCCGTACCTAAGAAGGCTGGAGGGTTTGACCACTTGGAGGTAGCGTCCTCTATTTGACCGTCACGGAAAAGAATGCCCTTTACACCGCTTGCCACACTGCCAGCTCCAATGGCTGCACCCAGTCCAGGCGCTCCGACAATGGCAGCTGCTCCCCCTGCAATGCTTGCAACGTCACCCAGAAGGGAAGTCGCCAGGGCGTTTTGGTTTTGTGACAGGTAAGTGTCCAGAGGGTCAGAGACAACAGGAATAGATGAAATACTTGATCCCCTGACAGACTGGGTGAAGTTTGACCCGTCTGAGGTTGTGAGCATGTAGTTTGATGCCCCTGAGAATAAATCAATGTCCTGTCTTAGCTCCAAGTCCTCTCTGACAAGCAGCTCGTCAGGAACATGAATAATTCCTGCTTCTGGAATGACAATCTGCACAGAATGATTGACCCGTAAAATATCGTCCAGATCGTAGGGAATAGAAAAGGTTGTTTTAATGTGCAGCAGCTCACTTGGGTCTGCTGTGTCCAGAAAGCGGAATCCGTCAATTGTTACCGTGCTGCTGGCGGTCTTGATAGGCAGCGGAATATTCGGCAGGGAGCTGATATTCATATAAGGAATTGAATACATTGTGACAACGTTCTGAGTTTCTGCCCCCTCAGACAGTTTGGTCATGAGCTGCTGCAAATGCATGGAGGCTGTCCAGTTGTTTACATCATATTCCGTCATAAAGAACTGGTACGGTGTTGGATTGACGGGAGAACGGGAAAACGGCTCTGCTGTCCCTGTCCTAAGCTGAATCACAAAAATACGTTTACTTGGGTCTCCAATGGGAAAACCTATGCTCTGTATGTCAGGATAGTCCACAGAAGCACCCAGCAGCTTGTCTTTTTTATTTGTGTTCCCTGGTCTTCTTGCAATGAACTGAGTGCCCAGATTAATTTTATTTCTGTACGTCCTCCAAGCGTCCACACTGTATGTCACTTCAAAACTATCTTCTGTCCGAAAACGAACGTCTTCTATCCAAGCGTATAAAATTTCACCGTCACGGGAAAAGGCTAAATAGTTGCAAGACATGAAGTCAGCCATGTCGCCCTTGACCCTGAGCGTTCCGCTGCGGAAGTTCATTCCGATAGGGGTAGAAGGCAAAGCCGCCCCGTATGGTGTAATCGTCTGACAGTAGTGAGGGTAGTAATATTTGTTTCGGTAAAATTGAATAGCGCCCATTCCCATGAATAATTCCTCCTATGAAAAAACCCCTCATGTGAGGGGTCTTCTATTAATCTAACATGAAGCAAACAAAATTGCGGTAAGGTGAGCAAGCGTAAATGTCCTCTAAGCTCATGAACATATTCCAGTAGTTCCCTTTGTTGTTCGCCTGGTCTGATGCTACACGTTCTTTGTTATAAATCTTAACCATATCAGGATCATAAATGACTGCCACACATTGTGTGCTGCCACCGTCTGCCGTTGTGAAGGCTGATTTAATTTGAATGTCATTTGGTGAAACGGTTGGTGGGCTTGCATGGTCCGCACCGATTGAGTACCAAGTATCTATCTCGTCCACACCGTCCAGAAGGAACTTATTAGAGTTATAAGCCCATGCCATCAGCTCTGTATCAAAGTCTACTGTGATGTCTTCAATCATCATGATCCGCTGTCTGCTCATTGGGAGGGTTTGCTGCACCCCTGCAATGTTTAAATCTGTGCGGACATGACGCAGACGTTTCGACCACTTTTTAAGCTGGTTTGCAAAGTAGCGAAGGAAATCTCTGTCCGTGAATGCATTTTCAGCCGTCAACGTTTTTCCATAAATGGCGTTGTAATCTGTCAGCAAGTGGACATTGCCCTTAAAGTTGCTGACCGTTTGTGCTTCTTCAATCTGGCGGGCAATCAGCGCAATAGAGGCTCTCATGTCGTCCAGATTCTCACCGCTTACAAGGGCATTCATCATGCCTGCTACAAACTGCTCAACACCGCCTCCAGTGTGGAAAGCTTTTCTCAGATCAGTCAGATGTCTAGTGACTTGATACTGTCTGCTCAAGATCGTGGAATAGAAAGCAGAATAGTGAGGCAGTTTTTTGATCGAGAATGGGTCAGGATATTCACCGTCCGACATTCCTGTGATATACGGCTCTGCCTGTGCCAGTCCTACATAAATATCTTCAATCATCTGTCCATATTCGAGCGTGCCCTTTTTAAGGAAAGCAAATTCGTTTTCGATAACTGGGCTGTCAATCAGAGTCAAGCCCACTTTGTTATAGAGGTTTTGCATAAATTCGTTTCGGATTGCTACTGGAGCATTTAGGACGGCTGCCCCTACGTCTTTGATATTGCTTGCTGTTGCCATTGGAACTGTCGTCTGATAGGCGCTTGATGAAGTCGCCCTAATTGCGTTTAATACTACCGATAAATCCAAACCCTGTGCTTTTGCCATGATTATTCATCCTCTCCTGTTAAAATAGCAACTAAATATTCTTTTGCATCTTCTAAAGTCGGCTCTTTTTCTTCCTCATCTTCCTGCTGCTGTTGCTGGTTTGGAATCGGAATTTGTGCCAAGTATGATTTATTGATGTCTTGCAGTTTTGCAATCCGTTCTTGATAGTTGCCCTCGTCTGCCTCCAGCTGCTCAACTCTTGCCACCAGCTGGGGCAAACTTGATAGATCGTCGGAGTTTGTAATCAAAGCCCTCAAAGCTTCTGCCAATTGTCCCATAATCTTCCTCCTACTATTGATAGATTAATATTAAGTGATTGTCTTCAATAAGTAAACAATTTCATTCATCATATTATATGCCTCTTGACTGTCGTAATAAATACTATTATTGTCGGCTGCCATACGGAAGGCTTTCATAAAGGGGAGGTTTCTATATCTACGGATGCTTACATTATTCGGCTTGTTATCTGCCAAACTCATGCTAATAGTCTTTTCACGGCTCGTATTAGCGCCCTTACTACTGACATAATACGCTCCCTTGTCCCAATCCACCCAGACCCCGTATGTCTTGCCAAGATAGACAAGTGAGAACTGATGCTCTGTGTCTTTGGGACGTTTTTTGATGAAGTCATTTCTATCTAAATAGAATGTATTACCAAACGCATGTTCATTGAACTTTGTGTCTTTGGTCGCTTGGAAAAATTGTGTCTTTTCCCGTTCCGATATAAATTCTTCATCTTTCCAGAAAAGGACTGTCCATGCTTTGCCTTTGTACACTTTGTTGTTTTCAATGTCTGAAATACGGATGCCCAGTTCTAAAAAGTACGGATTTACCATAGAAAAGGCGTTGCCGATAAACATGACGGGAATGTCCCGCCCTCGGGCTATGGTTTCATAGAAGTTATTGAAAAGGAACATTTCATTGCCATGATTGAGGTAGCGTTCACTGCTGCCAGTACTATCATCTATTAAAAATTCGTCATACATAATTCTTTTGACGTTTGGCTTTGATGCGGATCTACGTCCGGCAGAAGTGGAAAGGGCTTTTCCGTAGCCCATCACTTTGCCATCACAATAGAAATTGTAGCCCCCTGACTTATCAGAGACTACTTTTAATTCGTTTTTCGGAAAGTAGCCCTTTGCTCTGATGTCTGCGAATAAATCTCCGCTGCCTTTTGAACCGTTACAAGCATCATCTAAATGAACTTGTCTTCTTCGGAGATAAATAAATTCTGAGCCGTCTTTCAAATATTTTTCTATACAATGTTTGAGGGTGTTAAAGGTTTTACCACCCCCACGCACACCTACAACAAAATTAAATATTCGATTGTAGGTGAGCTGCTGATTGGGAGTGTACCACATGTTTTAAGCTCCCTTCTCGTCTTTTTCTGGTGTTGTTACTTTGACTTCATTTGCCTGTTGGATATTTGTTTGCGCTCCTGGACGCAGGGCGTTTGTGCCCATGCTGCCGAACCAGTAACCGATAATGACGGTCAAAATCGTTTGGAGGGTTACGTCCCCCGTTCCTGTGACAAGTGTATAAGCATACACAGCGATAATTGTAATGGTAATAATTAGATGAGACATGAGAACATACACCCCCATTTTATCAATTTTCATGTTTTCCGCCTCCTGTTTATACATAAGATTGTTTTAAACTCCCCCGCTTAAATCTGCCTGTGCTGCCGTTTAATACCTCACATCTTACAAAAACATTGTTAAAGCCTGTTTTTACGGGTCTTGACACAATTAGACGTTCCCAGCCTGTCCCTTTGTGTGTTGTGAGTGAAGCGATAGCGGTAGAACCCGGGTAAGAGTACAGTCCAATTCTTGCCCCTCCCGGTGTTGTACAGTAAACGTCGATAGAGAATGTCAATCTTGATTCCCTTACGTCTGTGTATGTTATATCCTGCCGGATATAGGACACCGCAGCGGTTGACGTTATTTCAAGTAGTCTGCCGAAATCAATATCATCTACTTTAATAGAAGGATTGACAGAACCAGCGTTCACCCAGTTGTCTGGGAGAGATAAGTCCCACGTTTTAAAGGATGGATTTTTTAATAATTCTGTTGGGCTTTCAAAAAGCGGAGCAATTCTGTTGTTACAAGAAACGCTTGTGCCCTCACTGATCCTGCCCAGAGCGTTACCCTCTAAATCGTTTGTGCCAATTGTTACCTCTGTACCTGCACCTAAGAAAATGCCGTATTCTTGGGTTTTTGTAGTCTGGTTGTCATAGCAGCGGTTGTTTTGGATAAGGATGTTTTTGCTGTAATTGGAAATAAATATGCCGTGCCTGTGTGAAGCGTCTGCCCCGCTTGAATCGTTATTGTTAAAACATTCGTTGTTTACAATGCGGAAGTTTTCCATGTACGGATTGTTTAGGTTTATCCCGTCATACTTGTTTTCATAAGCAAAACAGCTTTCCACGCTTATGTTGGACGGTAGACCCTGTCCGAAATCCTCTCCGAAAACAAAACCTCCGTCGCCATTACCATAGGAATGACAACCCATGACATTCAGATATTTTACACCGTCGATAATGTTAAAGCCTTCCCGTTTATTATTGAAGGAATGACAGCCGATAAAGTCACAGTTACGACACTGGTATTTCATTTGTAAACCAAAACCGTTTGACCCCCATGAATAGCAGCCAACCATTTGGGAATGTGTGCAGTCTTGGAAAACCCCGTTTGTGGTCGTATTGTCGTAGAATTTCCCTCTGACCACTTGCACCCGTTCGCTGTTGTTCACAAAAAGACCGTTGCCCCAGTGGTATGAAATGTCAGCGTCTTCGACTAGTACATTTTTACAGTAAGCAATTTGTACAGCTTGCCCAGAACTAGCCGTCTGATTAGCTTTGTCACCGTTAACAGTCAGACCCTTAATGACTAAGCCGTCAATTCCGTCGAATTTTAATAGACCGTGGTTTTTATTGGGTGCTAGTTTTATAACTGCGCCTTTTTCAAATTGAACATGTATTTTTCTTGTACTTGTGACAAGAGCATTGAATATATATGTTCCAGCAGGAACATGTATTTTTGAGCCTTCCGGGAGCGTGTTGAATGCTGTTTGAAAAGCTACGTCGTCATTTCCGAACTTCAAAATACTATGTCCCTTTTCATTAATGAGGTTGTTTAAATCTTGAAAAACCTCCTCATTGATAATGTCAGCTAGTGTTCCATCTTCAACCCATTCTTGGAGCTGTTCCCTAACATGTGGTTTTAGTTTTTCGTCAAACGTTTCAACAAACTTTTCAAGGTATTCATTCCAGTTGTTAACATTATCCACCATGTTATCCACTTGGTTGACCCAGTTTAATAGGGCTTCCAAAATTGTGTAACCGTTCGGATATTTTGACCAATAATGCTGCCACTGATCTGGTACGTTTAAATGATTAAATCTCAATTGACTTCCTCCTAATGAACAAGTATAAAACAGGGTTTTAATTCTTGGATGACCATATCCATAATACGGAGAATGGTCTGACGCTCTTTCATGACTAACTCTTGGTACGTTGTGCCCGTTAGTCCTTCAATTGTTTTGGTGTAATCTGTGTTTGTTGTGCCTGTGCCAGTTACCAGCCCAATATTTGTACTGTTGTCAGTTGAGACAGCCTCGTTGTCACTAGTTGTCCTGCCTTCTGTGTGGGTGTCACTTGTCGCTGTTCCTGTGTTGACATCTTCTCCCGTATTTATAACCGTGCTGTCTGAAACTTTTTCACCTGACAGGTAGTCACCCCCCGCTATGGATTGCTGTGGGTAATCACTGGCTTTCTCATTACTGTCTGTGTTTGTCGTGCTGGTGGAGGTTGCCGTGCTGTCTGTTGCACTGTTGCCTATTACATCCTGATTAATTGTAGACGTTCCAATATTGGTTGTCTTGCCGTTTGATGTGTTTGTCATTTCGCTGTCTTGTTGATTCTGTGTGGTGGATAGCTGTTCCAGAGCTTCGGTCATTTTACTGTTAATGAGAGGGTTATAGCTTAATAGAGTTGTATTGTACAGTTTGTTGTAATAAGCAATGTCCCGCAGCCATCTGGCTTTAAATTTTCGTTTGAACATGTCAGGTGTTTCAAAGCCTATCTCATAGTCATAATAGAAATCTATGACCGCTTTTTCTAGCTGGGCTTTAAAATTTGTGTCGTCAAATTGATAATCAAAATCAAACAGCTCAAAGTTCGTCCTGTCCAGTAACATTCCCAGCTCCACTGTCGTCTGTGCCATCTTCTTCCTCCTCCCCACGATCTACGGCAGTCATTTCATCAGATAAAATGTCCACCGTGATATTTGTGCCAAAAAATGCATTTATTGCCTCAGCAGCTTGTTTGCGCTGGAAAAGCATAATTTCAAGAACAGACTTAGTGTGCTGGTCATTTGATTTAATTTCTAGGGTGTTGACCCGCTCTGCCTTGTCTACTCCTGCCGTGTTAAAGCCCACTGTTTCACGAAATTTCATCATAATTTCATTTTGGGCGTCCATTAATTCTTTTCCTATGAATTTAATACCTGTCGGAATGCCCGTTCTGTCTGCGTTGTCTGTAAATAATGACTTGTCCGCAATAATGAAGGGCTTTCCTGTGAATATCTCGGAAAACATTTTTTCTATGGAAATACGGGTTTCATCTGTGTTCACTTGGAAAATATAGGGAATGTTTGCCCATAGCAGATTAGTGTCAATTGCTTGCTGAGTGAGGGCAAGGCGTTGGGCAAAGTGGTCAACGATTAGTCCCATGTGCTGACCTTTGTGGTAGTTTGTATTTGTCATGTTCATAATTAGAACACCGTCTGTTTTTGGGTCGAATAGTTCAACAGCATTTTGGCTGTCTGCCAATCGTTTAATATTGCGTGTGATATTTGTAGTCTCATTGATTGTGTTAGGTGAAAATGTTCGGGCTATTACTGGTAGATCATGGCGGTTAAAGCCAGTGACCTCACACCGCAAAATGTCGTGCCCTATTTCTTCATCTTCATAGAATAAACAGTAACCATAGCGGACAAGGTTACGCTCTAAATAGTCTTGTGGAACTGTCTGAGGTAGTCCCTGCCACTCAAACATATGAGCAAGCTCTCTATATAACTGTTCCTTATAGAAGTACAATTTATCGTCTGGTATAGTTGGTACTTTTGGTCTAGCCATTAGGCTGCCCCCTTTACATATGTAAAATGCCCCGACTAACAGCTAACGCAGGCGGGGCGGGATTGAGGTTAAAAGACCTTCACACAGAGTAATGATTACCAGTCATTTGAACACAGGTGGCAGCCTTCTGAGCTGGGTTATCCCCCTGTGCTCTGTGAGCAAGTGTCAAGCCTCAGTTCTATATTACTAGTCAAATAGAAATTTTACAATAAATATATTGACAGAAATTA
>Ga0224722_1001578_pt1 | contig 12593 bp, 13 predicted proteins | sample Balambano_FR1_Me_FD_161646 | JGI IMG/M metagenome (GOLD analysis project Ga0224722, IMG submission 161646) | Freshwater sediment microbial communities from Lake Towuti, South Sulawesi, Indonesia - Balambano_FR1_MetaG | ecosystem: Environmental > Aquatic > Freshwater > Lake > Sediment | place...
CCCACGCCCGGCGAAGCCGCTCGACCGTGGGCCGGATTTGATTGCCGGGTTGCTGGCTGACGTAATAGCCAACGGCGCCCACCACGCCCACCGCCATGAGCACTACCGTGCGCTTGCGGAGCCTTAAACCCGTCTCTTTCTCTTCGCGTTGGCGCAATGCGGCCTCCGCGGCGAGCGCCAATTCCCGCGCCCGACGTTCGGCCTCCACCACATCGTCATCGGGCGGTTTGCGCGTGCTGGGGTCCAGCCGCGTGCTGTACATGTGAATGGCCTGCGGCACCCCTTTGAACCGGCGTTGGTCGCAATCGAGGATGGGAAACGACACCCGATCTTTGATCTGCCGATACACCTCTGCCGAAAACGCCACTTCCCCCGGCACGCACTTCGATTCCAGCCGGGCCGCCCACTGAACGGTGGGCCCCGTGTACTTGAACGATTTGCCGTCCGGAGCGCGCACCAACTCCACCTGACCCATGTGCACCCCGAAGCGATGGAGCACCGTCACCCCGCCGCGGGGCCGGGTCGCGTTGGTCGTCATCGCTAGCCGCTGCATGGCGATGGCGGCAGAAACCGCAGAATACGGATCGTCGAAAATCAGCTGCAGGCCGTCCCCGCGATCTCGGCCCACGATTCCCCCGTATTCGCGGCAAAGCCGGGCAAACTCGCCTAGGTCTTCGTTGATGCGCAACGTCGCGTCGTGACCACTTTGCGCGGTGGTCAGCGTGCTGTTTTTGACGTCGGTGACGACAACGGTTTTCCAAACGAAGGCGGCGTCTTGTTCAAGCAACGCGCATACTCTCCCTTCTCGGCAGGCATATTATGGTGATTGCGATCACATAACACGCTTTATTGCGGAAAACTTGCGGGTCTTTGGTCGCAGGACCGGCGGTGGTAAAACGAGCCGAACGGCCCACCGATGCGCGCGAACGACGAACTGGAGCCGAAGCCCTTGGACGGAGAGATAGGCATCGAACTCTCCTTGCGTCCGCGCCGTCTGGCGGAGTTCATCGGGCAAGAGAACCTGAAGCGCAACCTGAGCGTGTTCTTAACCGCGGCACGGCAACGTCGGGAGCCGGTGGACCATATCCTGCTGTACGGTCCGCCGGGATTGGGCAAAACCACCATCGCCCACATCGTGGCGAACGAGATGGAGACGACGGTGCACGTGACCAGTGGGCCCGCTATCGAACGCCCGGGCGACCTGGTGGGCATCCTTACCAATCTCGATCAAGGCTCAGTGCTGTTCATCGACGAAATTCACCGCCTGAGCCGCGCCGTCGAAGAGATCCTCTATCCGGCGATGGAGGACGCCAAGGTCGACATTCTCATCGGCAAAGGTCCGGCGGCCCGCAGTATACGGCTGGATGTCCCGCGCATGACCGTTATTGGCGCCACCACGCGTCAGGGCCTCTTGAGCGGACCGTTACGCGACCGGTTCGGCATCATCAGCCACTTTCAGTACTACGATCACCAGGCCCTGTTCGAAATCGTCGTCCGATCGGCCGGCATTCTGGGCTATGAAATCGAGCCTTCCGGAGCCGGTGAAATTGCGCGCCGAAGCCGTGGAACGCCGCGCATCGCCAATCGGTTGCTCCGGCGCGTGCGCGACTTCGCTCAGGTCGAGGGCCGGGCCACCATCGAACTCGACATCGCCCAGACGGCGTGCCAATCCCTGGAAGTCGATGAAAACGGCCTCGACCGCATCGACCGCGTGATCCTGCGAACGATGATCGAGAAGTACCGCGGAGGTCCAGTGGGGCTCGAAACCCTCGCCGCGACCACCGGCGAAGACGCGGGGACCATCGAGGACGTGTACGAGCCGTACCTATTGCAACTGGGCTTGTTGCAGCGCACGCCCCGTGGCCGTGTAGTCACCGAGTCGGCGTACCGCTTGATGGGGTTCTCGCCACCCGCCGCGCCGCCGGCCACGCTGGACCTTTAGGAGTTTAGCTCTTTGGCCTTTTCGAGGTCCAGTTTGACGGGCACCCGGAAATAAAACGTGCTACCCTGCCCCACCTCGGACTCCACCCAAATTTTGCCGAGGTGGACATTCTCCACCAGGTGCCGCACCAAGAAGAGTCCGAGACCCGTACCGTAAATTTTTCGGTTGTCCTCGTTGTTCACCCGGTGGAACTTTTCGAAAACCCGTGTAAGGTGTTCTTTCGGGATGCCGAGGCCATGATCTTGCACCCCGAACAATACGGTCTCGCCTTCATTGGTCGCATGCACAACTACGTCGCCGCCCTTGGGCGAGTATTTGATGGCGTTGTTGAGCAGGTTCGTAAAGATTTGATCCAGCTTGTCCTCGTCGCCGATGATCCGCGCGGGCATCTCGTTGTGCCGAATCAACTTCACGTCGTGGTTGACGCTCGCTTGTTGCTGGACCTTGACCACCTTTTCCAGCAGGCCCGCCACATCGACCTCGGTGTAGCTCGGCGTGAGGGATTCGCCGGCTTCGATACGCGCCGTGTTGAGCAGGTCGTTGATCAGCCGCGTCAAGCGGTCGCACTCGTGGTCGATGATCATGTAGAACTCGCGGCGCTCCTCGGGAGCAAACCCATCGTCCATGATCAACGTGCTCACGAACCCTTTGATCGCCGTGAGCGGCGTGCGTAGCTCGTGCGAGGCCATGGCGACGAAGCTCGACTTCATCCGGTCGATGTTCTTCATCTCGGTGATGTCGTTCAAGATCACCACCACGCCTAGATCCTTGCCATCCTCGTTGCGGACCGCCGCCGCTTGGGTTTCGTAAATCCGCTCGGAGCCGTGGCGGTACACGGTCAAATCCTCTTTGGTGTTCTCTTTGCCTGCGTGCGCATCGGAGACCACGCGCCAAAACGCCTCGTTGGTAATGGCATCGCGCGCGGATTTACCCATGTTTTCGTTACGCAACTCCAGAATCGCCCGCGCCGCTCCGTTGGCTTGGGCCAAGCGCCCTTCGGCCGAAACCAGTACCAGCCCGGCGCTGAGTGACTCGAAGGTCTGAAGCAATTCCTCGCGCTCTTCGACTACTTCGCGGTAAAGCTGAAGGTTCGCTATAATCGACCCGACGTTCTTGGCCATTCGCTCGAGCAGGCGGACGTCTTCATCGTTAAAGTCTTCGCCGTGCCGCTTGTTGAAGGCGTGCAGCACGCCGATCGTATTGCGGTCGACCACCCGGTTCTCCTCGTCCCGCTTCTCGATGACCAGCGGCACGGTCAAACCGTTGGAAACGTGCAGCAGGCTGAACGGGTCTTTTTGGGTTCGGGGGTCCGAGGTGACGTCGTGGAAGATAACCGACTGCGACTCTCGGAACACCTGGCCGCTGATGCCCTGACTGGCGCGAACCCGAAAAATGCGCAAATGCTCTTCGTCTACGCCGAAGGCGGGCGGAATACCGATGAGTTCCCCGCTTTCGAAGTCGTAAAACATGATCACGATCTTCTCGGCCTGAAGGATCATGGCGATGCGCTGAACCAAGCGGCGCAGCGTCACATCGGCTTCATTGATGGGCGCGATGACGGCTTCGGCGCCCACGCGAGCCGCGCTGGCCGGCAGGTTGCGCTCGGTTTCTAGCTCGCGGACGCGCTGCTCCAGGGACGCTACGGTCGCCCGAAGACTCTCATTTACTTTGACCAGCGATTCGCTGTTCTCCAACTGCATGCCTTACACCGGGGGAAGTGCGGGTGAACTTTACCCGTCGAGGGGACCGTCACTTGCCCCACCTTACGACGGGAAACCCCGGAATTAGGTTCGAATGGACCCATCGCGTTATACTAAACCTATGGCGCAATCCTTGGAAGAGATGCCGCTTTTCACCCTGGAAACGGTTCTCTTCCCATACGCAACCCTTGCGCTAAGCGTGTTCGAGCAGCGGTACCTGGAGATGGTGCGGATGTGCCTGGCCGAAGACCGCCCGTTCGGCGTGGTGCTCATTCGAAGCGGCAACGAGGTGGGCGAAACGGCCGATCCGTATCTCGTGGGCACGGTCGTCCACATTCAAGAAGCGGAAACCTACGAAGATGGCCGGATGCACCTCATTGTGCAGGGTCAGCGCCGCTTCCGCATTCGCCGCTTGGATGACAGCCGACCGTACTTGGTCGGCTATGTGGAGCCCGTGCACGAGCACGCCATTCAAGACGCCGAGCGCGCCGCCGAAATGCTCCGCGAAGCCCGCGAAGAATTCGAACTGCTGGTGCGCGACCTGCTCGATCGCACCGAATTCTCGGTGTCGATTCGCTTTCCTACCGATCCTGCCGTGCTGACCTTCACCCTCGCCAACTTTCTGCATATGGAGAACCTTCAGAAGCAGCGCATTTTGGAGACGACCGACACGCTGGAGCGCCTGGAAGAGCTGCTGCCGCTGATGCGCAACCGCCACTTAGAAGCCGAAGCGCCGGCCGTGGTGCGCATGCGCCTGAAGGATTTGGCCGAGACCATCGTGCCGAACTGATGAGCTCCGGAACGCGCAAAGGCATCATCTTGGCGGGCGGATCGGGCACGCGCCTGCACCCGCTGACGCTGGCGGTGAGCAAGCAACTCATGCCGGTTTACAACAAACCCATGGTCTACTACCCGCTCACTACGCTGATGCTGAGCGGATTGCGGGAAATTCTGGTCATCACCACCCCGCACGATCAGCCCCTGTTTCGCCGGCAATTGGGGGACGGCGCGGCCTGGGGCATTCGCTTGGAGTATGCCGTTCAGCCGGAGCCCAAGGGGTTGGCGCAGGCGCTGACCATCGCCAAGGACTTCCTCGCCGGAGGCCCCTCCACGCTCATTCTTGGGGACAACATTTTTTACGGGCACGGGCTTACCGAACTTTTGCACCACTCTAACGCCCGGCAAGACGGCGCGACCGTATTCGCCTACCATGTCACGCAGCCCGAAGCCTACGGGGTGGTAGCGTTCGATGCCGAAGGACGCGCGACCAGCATAGAGGAAAAGCCGAAGGAGCCCAAATCCCGTTGGGCGGTGACAGGGCTGTATTTTTACGATGACACCGCGCCGGAGCGCGCCGCCCAGTTAAACCCCAGCGCGCGCGGTGAACTGGAAATCACCGATCTCAACCGCACCTACCTCGAGGAGGGTCGCTTGACGGTCGAGCGGATGGGCCGCGGTTATGCGTGGCTGGATACCGGCACCCACGAAAGCCTGCTCCAGGCCGCCAACTACGTCGAAACCATCGAGCGGCGACAAGGCCTGATGATCGCGTGCCCAGAAGAGATCGCCTTCGCCCAAGGCTGGATTACCGCCGAAAACCTGCACGCACTTAGCGTGCCCTTGGCCAAAACCGAGTACGGCCAGTACCTAGCCCGCTTGGCCGAGGGAAAGTAAACTCCCGGTAACGTGTCGCAAGTTTCCTTGCCCACCGAGTACCTCAACCTTCCGGACGCCGAGTACCGCGCGCGCATCCAAGCGGCGAAGGCGCAACTCGGCTCGCGGCTGGTGATCTTGGGCCACCACTACCAACGCGACGAAATCATTGAGCACGCAGATTTCCGCGGCGACAGCTACAAGCTGGCCAAAGACGCCAACCGATGCCCCGAAGCCGATTTCATCGTGTTCTGCGGTGTGCACTTCATGGCCGAGAGCGCCGATATCCTCACGCCGGAGCGCCAAACCGTCATCTTGCCGAACATGGCGGCGGGGTGCAGCATGGCCGATATGGCGAACATCTTTCAGGTGCGCCGGGCGTGGCAGGATTTGGAGCGCGTCTTGGGGGCCGATATGGGCGTGGTGCCCGTCACCTACATCAATAGTGCGGCCAACCTCAAGGCCTTCGTCGGCGAGCGCGGCGGTACGGTTTGCACCAGCACCAACGCTCCGCAGGCGGTGACCTGGGCCCTGGAACAGGGACGAAAAGTGCTGTTCTTTCCCGATCAGCACTTGGGCCGAAACACGGGCGTTAAACTCGGCTTCGACCCGGGCCGCGACATGGTGGTCTGGAACCCGTTTCAGCCGCTGGGCGGAAACACGCCAGAAGCCCTGCAATCGGCCAAGTTCATCCTTTGGCGCGGCCACTGCTCAGTGCACCAGCGGTTTACGGTCGAACAGATCGAGAAAGCTCGCCGCGAGTACCCAAACGTTCAGGTTCTGGTGCACCCGGAGTGCACCTTGGAAGTCGTGCGGGCCTCGGATTTCAACGGCAGCACGGAATACATCATCCGAACCGTGGCGGCGGCTCCGGCGGGCAGCACATGGGCGGTCGGCACGGAGGTCAACCTGGTGAATAGACTGGCGAAAGAATTGCCCGAAAAGACCGTGTTCTGCCTGGACCCGCTGATCTGCCCTTGCAGCACCATGTACCGCATCCACCCCAGCTACCTTACGTGGACCTTGGAGCAACTGGTGCGGGGCGAGCCGGTCAACGTGGTGAAGGTGCCGCCGAAAGTCGCGCACTTCGCCCGGGTTGCGCTAGACCGGATGCTCGCCGTCGGTGGTTAGGCGGTCCAGTTCCGCGTCGAGCCACGCCAAAATTTCGGCGTCATTGGAACCCTCAAAACGGCGGGGCGAGCCCCACCTAACGATGGCCGGACGGCGCGGCCGCACCCGACGCAAGCGCGTTGTGCCGTAGGGCATGTAGGGTCGTGCGCCGGAAATGGCCGCCACGATAACCGGAGCTTCCGCGCGCCGGGCGATGCGGGCCACCCCCGGCTTGAGCGGTAACCGTCCGGGACCGGGCGCGAGGCGACCCTCGGGGAACACCAGCACCGCCTGACCGGCTTCCAGTAATCGAAGCGTATGCCGCAACGCCGCCCGATCGGGCGAATCCGTATCCACGGGATAGGCCCGAAACCACGGCAAAAGTGTTTTCAGACCGGGCATCGCGAACAGTTCGCGCTTGGCCATAAAGTGAAGCGGCCGCCGGCAGGCGAATTGCACCAGGATCGGGTCGAGGTCGGTGACGTGGTTCGCCACCACCAGCAGAGGACCCTTCCGGGGTACCTGGTCCGCGCCCTCCACGCGGAGCCCACCCGCCCACTCAAATGTGGCACGCACCACCTGCCTCAGTACCGGCAAAATGGCGCCCGGGTACCCCCACGGATGCCCCAACGGAAGCTTATCCAAGCCTCTCCAAAAGCACGCGCGGGTACAGAACGTGTTCCAGTGCCTGCACCCGTGCGGCGAGCGTTTCCACGGTGTCGTCCGCGAGGACCGGGCACCGGGCCTGCGCCAAAATCGCCCCTTCGTCGTACCGCTCGGCCACCAGGTGAACGGTGCAGCCCGATTCCTTTTCGCCCGCCTGCAACACCGCTCGGTGCACGTAACGGCCGTACATGCCCTGGCCGCCGAACTTGGGCAACAACGAAGGGTGGATGTTAAACACCCGGTTTGGCCACTGCGGCAGTAATTCGGCCGGGAACGGGCGCAGGTAGCCACTGAGGGCGATAGCGTCGACGCCTTGGAGGGCCTCCTCTAAAGCTTGGGCGTGGCTCTCGCCGTACTCGGCGAGCCGAACTTCGACCCCAAGATCGCGGGCGACCCGCGTAGCCGGTGAATCCAAGCTCGGCGTCACGAGGGCCGCGACCGGCAGCCCCGCCCGCAAAAGTGCCGCCAGGTTTCCGCCCCGGCTGTGCGGTCCGGAGAGCACGGCAATCGTCATCGGCGCAGAATCTGGAGGGCCCGCCGAAGCCGGTCGGATTCTTCGCCCTCGCCGGCTTGAGCGGCGGCCGACTCGGCTTCGCTGCGGCGGTAACCCAGGTTCATCAGCGCGTCGATCAGCTCCTCATCGGGTCCCCGGCGGCGAGCGGTGGCTCCGGTCGCCCGTTGGGTGAGCGACTCCAGTTGCACCTTTTCGCGCAGCTCGAGCACGATGCGCTCGGCGAGTTTGTTGCCGACCCCGGTCGCGCGGGTCAAACTCCGCGCATCCTCGTTCACGATGGCGGCGGTCACCGTCTCCTCGCCGACTTGCCCCAATAGCGCCAAGCCGATGCGCGGGCCGCAGCCGGTCACGCTTAGCAACAGGTCGAACAATCGGCGCGCGTAAACGGAATCGAACCCGTAGAGCGTCAGGCTATCCTCGCGCACCACCTGCCGAGTGAAAAGTACGCACGCGTCTCCGGGCGAAAACTGTGCGGCCAAGGCGTCGGGCACCTGCACCTCGTAACCCACACCGCCCACGTCCACCACCAAGAGCGAACCCTCGACCGAGACCGCCTCGCCCTTCAACCGTCCGATCACGCCGCCTAGCTTACAGCGCCGATATCGGCTAAGTTAGGGCCACGATGTTGTTGGCCGCGCTCATCGCCGTTCAAGTCCCGCAAACCGTTCAGGCCGACCCCTTTCGCGAAGTCGTCAAGACCCAAGTGGAAGGCATGGTCGCGGTGGCCGTACCGAAAAACTACCGCAATTCCCGCGAGAAGTTTCCGTTGCTCATCTTTTTGCACGGCGCCGGCGAGCGCGGCGAGGACATTTCGAAGGTGCTCATTCACGGTCCTCTGAAAGAGATCGGCAAAGGCCGAGACCTGCCGTTTGTGGTCGCCGCCCCTCAATGCCCAGAAAATCAAGGGTGGGATGCGGTCACCCTCGATGGGCTGTTTCAGCACTTGGTGCGCCGGTACCGCATCGACCTCGACCGGGTTTATCTCACCGGGCTAAGCATGGGCGGTTACGGAACCTGGGATTGGGCGACGCGCCACCCCAACCGTTTCGCCGCCATCGCCCCGATTTGCGGGGGCGGAAATCCGAACCGGGCCGGCCGCATCGCCCACTTGCCCATTTGGAACACCCACGGCGACGCCGACCAGGCCGTCCCCATCGCGCAAAGCATTCGCATGATCGACGCGGTGCGCGCCGCCGGGGGCAAGCCGCGCTTCGATATCATCCAGGGCGGCGGCCACGACGTGTGGACCGACCTCTACGCCGGCAACGACCTGTACGCCTGGTTTCTCACCCAGCGGCGCGCGCCGAAGCCGCCCAAATAAGGTCGGGACGCCGCACGATGGTCTCTTCCCGGTCGGGGCCGATGCTGAGAATGGCGGCGGAAACGCCGATCTCTTGCTCGACGAACTCCACGTAGCCGCGCACCTCGGCCGGAAGATCCTCCCAAGTCCGGGCGGAGCGAAGGTCGGCGTCCCAACCCGGCAAGGTGACGAATTCCGGCTGCACCCGGGCAAAGTCCCACGGGTTGTTGGGCACCCCGGCCAGTGGAACGCCATCCAGCTTGTAGCGCACGGCGACCTTGATTTCCGGTATCCCCTGCAGCACGTCCAATCGCGTGAGGATAAGGCCCGAGAGCGAGTTCAGCATCACGCTGTGGCGCAGCGCCGGCAGGTCGAGCCAGCCGCATCGGCGACCGCGACCGGTGACGGTCCCGTATTCCTGACCCTGAGCGCGAATGCGCTCCCCAACTGCATCGTGAAGTTCGGTCGGAAACGGTCCCGAGCCAACGCGGGTGGTGTACGCCTTGGCCACGCCGAGCACGTGGTCGATCGCTCGCGGGCCGATGCCGGTGCCCAGGCAGGCGCCCCCCGCCACCGGGTGCGAGCTGGTGACGTACGGGTAAGTTCCGCTATCCAGATCGAGGAACGTGCCTTGCGCCCCCTCAAATAGCACGCGACGTCCCCCGTAAACGGCTTCTTGCACCAGCGGTTCGATATCCCGCACAAACGGCCGAATCCGGTCGGCGTAGCCCGCGTAGGTCGCGAACGTCGACGCGAAGTCCAAAGGCTCATGACCGAATAGCGCGAGGAGCCGGTTCTTGACCGCCAACACCTCTCGGAATCGTTTTTCGAAGAGCTCGGGGCGCACAAACTCCCCCATCCGAATGCCAATCCGCGCGACTTTGTCTTGGTAGGCGGGCCCGATACCGCGGCTAGTCGTACCGATGCGGTTCTCGCCGCGGGCCTCTTCCTCCAGCCGGTCCAGCATGCGGTGATACGGAAACACCACGTGCGCGGCGGTGCTGATGACGAGCTCCCCCAACTCCGCGCGTTGCGCCCGGGTGCGGTCCAGTTCCTCCAGGAGCCCCTCCGGACAAATCACCATGCCCGCGCCCAGCACCGCCGTGGTGCCGGGATGCAAAATTCCCGCGGGAATGAGCTGAAACTTGAACGTTTGGCCGCCGGTGATGACGGTGTGACCCGCGTTGTTGCCGCCCGCGAACCGCACGATGACGTCGGCCTGCGAACCGAGGACATCGACCATTTTCCCTTTGGCTTCATCGCCCCACTGGGCGCCAACGATGACAAGCGTAGACATGCAGCACTCCTATTGGCCGCGAACGACGCACGAAAAAGCCGGCGTCCCCGCGATTGGCTGAGGATCCGCCGGCAAGTGCCGTTGAGCCTTATCTCAACAATTCTAGGATACCTGCCCTATTAGCGGGCGACAATGGCTCGGGTCGATGTTTCGGTCGGATGATGGACCGGCGATAGTGGCGGTTGGGCCGACGGCTCGGTCAACCGCGAGGGATCGGGCGAGCGGTACCGCTGGACCAATACGGCGGCGTGCGCCACCGCAAATGCCACCGCCCACACCCAAACGATAACGGCCACCTCGAGCAATAACTGCTTTCGCCGGATGCGCGAGGACTTCATGCTTTGCCTGACCAAGAGTTCCCGCTACGGGTTTCCGGGGGGTGTGAGGTTTCTCACACGGCGGGGATAGGTATAAGCGCTGCATGGCCCGTTCGGGCGTGAATAAACCTTTGGTCGGATGGCTCTTCATCCTGCCCGCCCTGGCGCATTTGGTCATCTTCGCGCTCTATCCCATCGCGGTTGCGTTCTTCATTTCGCTGTTCCGGTGGCAGATGTACAAGCCGGACCAACAATTCGTGGGGTTCGGCAACTATGCCTCGGCGTTGACCGAAGAAAGCTTCCGTCGGGCGCTCTGGAACACGCTCCGCTACGCGGTCATCAGCGTTCCCCTCGGCATCGCGGTCGCCTTGGGCGTCGCCCTTTTGGTCGCTCCCCAGGTGCGGGCGATGGCGATTTTCCGAACCATCTTTTACATTCCGGCGGTGGCGAGCGGCGTGGCGGTCGCAATGCTGTGGATTTACGTTTATCTGCCCGAGACGGGCATGATCAACGCATCGCTCCTCGCGCTCTTCGGCGAAAACGGGCTGTTGCGCAGCCTGGTGGCGCAACCGTACAAGAGCATCGACTTTCTGAATCGTTCCGAATGGGCAATGTGGGCGGTGGCGTTTATGTCCGTCTGGACCGGTCTCGGGCCGCGGATGATCATCTATCTCGCCGGGCTCTTGGGCATTCCCGCCTCCCTGTACGAAGCGGCCGAGTTGGATGGCGCGGGCCCCAACGCCCGGTTCTGGCGAATCACCCTACCCATGCTGGCGCCCACCACATTTTTCATCTTGGTGACCAGCACCATCGGGGCGATGCAGGTGTTCACGCCCATTTACATGATGACCCGGGGCGGACCGGAAGGCAGCACCGACGTCATCGGATACCACATTTACACCGAGGCTTGGGTGACCTTCAATACCGGGCTCGCGTCGGCCAAATCGTTTGTCCTGCTCATCATTTTAGCGGGCATTTCCTGGTTCCAGTTCGGCCTGATGCGCCGGCAGCTGCAGGATTTCTCCAACGTTTAGGCTTACTGCAGGGTGGTGCCGTTGATGCAAAGCCGAAAGGTGTAGCCGAACACCTCGGCCGACTTGCGGCACATCACCATGCGGTGAAGGAAGATCTCAAAATACTCCATCACGCTGGCTTCTTGGGTGTCGATGGTCAGGTCCAAGGCCACCACCTGAGCGTCGTTGTCCATCCGCACGTTGCTTTCCGTCACCGCGTAATTCACCCGGTCGTGAATATCGAAGCTCTCCATGATGGGGTTTTGCACGCGGCTGCGGTGAACGTCGGATTTGTCCGCGATGATCACGGCCGCCGAAATCGTCGAGACGGGCTGTCCGGTCGATTCCTCGTGGTTGCCGATCGCGGCCAAGACGGGCGCCACCTCTTCGGCGGGCATCCCCATATCGTCCAGCAACTTAAAGGCCATGGCGCCCCCGTGCAACGGGTGGCCGACCCGACTGATCACATTGCCGATATCGTGCAGATACGCCGCAATCTTGCCGAGCTCGACTTCGCGCTCGCGTACGCCCAGCTGCTGCAAGATGTAGCCCGTCACATCGGACACTTCCGTCACATGACGCCGACCGTGCTCCGTGTAACCCATGCTTTTCAGCACATCGTTGGCCCCGTCGATCAGGGCGTTGACCTTCGGGTCTTGACTCACCTGCGCAAAGGTAACGACCGGACGGGCCGATTTGGCTTCTTTTAACACCATGATAGCTTGCGTTTGCTTACGGTACCAACACCGAGCGCGACACCAACTCGATTCCGTGGTGCTGGGACTGGTAGACGATGCCGGTACCGTTGCGAAACCACGTTTCCAGGGTCATCGGTTTTCCGTCCCAAAGCATTTTGACGGTGGAAACGGTGACCCGCATGCTCACGCCCTCTACGGTCTCGGTGCGGGGTTTGCTTCGCTCAACGGTGGCCGCCACCCGCTGCGTGCGTCCACCGAACCGGACGCTGCCACGCCACTCGCGCCGCTCACGACCGAGATCGAGGAGCGGAAGCGCCGGCTGAAATGCCGCGTTGGCCGTGTGCGAGCAGTACAATACGCCGTCCTTCCAGGCAAGGCGGGTT
>Ga0224722_1001580_pt1 | contig 12587 bp, 14 predicted proteins | sample Balambano_FR1_Me_FD_161646 | JGI IMG/M metagenome (GOLD analysis project Ga0224722, IMG submission 161646) | Freshwater sediment microbial communities from Lake Towuti, South Sulawesi, Indonesia - Balambano_FR1_MetaG | ecosystem: Environmental > Aquatic > Freshwater > Lake > Sediment | place...
TACCTATATCATACTATTATAACAGAAAAAGCCCTAATAATCTGATAACAAATATTTGAAGATCATACATAAGAAGACAGCTCTTGGAGGTATTTGATTTCAGAATATTTAACGAGTATGTTAAATATTCTGATAACTTAATTTAAGAATGCCAAATTAGAGAGAAAAACGCAAGAAATTACCCTGTTTTTTTATAAGAAAAATTACAGAATAGATAGATGTGAAGGAATTTGGACTGCAGGAACAATCGCTGGAGTAAGTGTACATACCATTACCTGGATTATTTGCGGCCGGTGATATTCTTAAATTCAATGGGAAACTGAACTTAATCGCAGGAGCCTTCTAAGACGCAGCCAACGCTGTGAATAAAGCAAAGAAATATATTGAACCAGATGCTCATCAAGCAGCGATGGTTTCATCACACAATGATGTGTTCAAGCAGCGCAATCGAGAGTTAGTGAAACAATTGGTCAGATAATTAAGAAATATTTTTATGTATTTAGAAGGTTAACGAATGGTTTAACCTTCTTTTTTATACAAATTTATATGGAAAAGCAATATCACCAGATTTTTACATATGTATTTATAAACCTTTTGAACGGAGGTGCTTTTTTGTCGGCAATAAATGGGCAGGATTTTTTAGAAAGAATTCGTCAACTTCAACCTGAGGTATGGCTTGAAGGGAAAAAAATAACAGATATATGTAATCATGAAGCGTTTAAGGGCATTTTAACAAGTAAAGCAGCACTTTTTGACTTTCAGCTGAACAAAAATCACAGGGATTTGATGACATATGTATCTCCAGTAAGTGGAGCACGGGTTGGAACGTCATTTATGCAGCCAAAAACAAAAGAGGATTTAGAAAAGAGGAGACTTTCTACCCAAGCATGGGCGAAGTTGTCAGGAGGAATGATGGGAAGATCTCCAGATTATATGAATTCCTGCCTGATGGCTCTTGGGACGGCCTGGGATCATTTTCAAGATTCGCGTTTAATAGGAAAACATATATTACAAATGTATGAGCGTGCAAGAGAAAATGATTTAACGCTTGCTCACACATTTGTGAATCCACAAGTGAATCGATCCATGCTTTATTTTGAAGATGAAGAACATCCAATTTCCGCAAAAGTGGTAAAAGAAACGAGCGATGGAATTATTATCAAGGGTGCTAGGTTGTTAGCCACTCAAGGTGGTATTACAGATGAGTTGCTCGTCCTACCAATCGGGGGAAAATATATCGGAGAATCATTTATTTACGCATTTAGTGTCCCAAGTAACACCCCAAATTTACGATTTATTTGTAGAGAATCTTTTCGTTATCGCTCTTCAGCATTTGATCATCCACTAGGTGCTAGATTTGAAGAAATGGATACCATAGTTGTGTTTGACGATGTATTGGTGCCATGGGAACGGGTTTTTTTATACAACGATTACTCCATTTCTATGCAACTTGCAAGTGAAACAAGTTATTTTACTTTTTTACTTCATCAAGCAACTGCTCGTCAGGTGGTAAAAACAGAGTTTCTTTTGGGACTCGCACAGTTAATTGTGGATTCAATTGATATTGGAAGCTATACTCATGTTCAAGGTAAAGTAAGCGAGATTATTTCAGCACTAGAGACATTAAAAGCTTTATTATTGAGTTCTGAGATGAATGCAAAGCTTGATAAGAGAGGGAGGATGGTTCCTGATGTTAATCCATTATCGGCAGCCATTACCACCTATCCTCGATTGTATCCTAGAATCATTGAAATTTTAGAAACGTTAGGAGCAAGTGGTTTAATATCGATTCCAACTGAAAAAGATTTTGAGTCACCGATACGTGGAGATTTGGATCAATATTTACAAGGTGCGTCTTGCGAAGCCAAAGATCGAACCAAATTGTTTCGTTTAGCATGGGATGTCTGTTTAAGTGCCTTTGGGGGAAGACAAAAACAATACGAAAGATTCTTTTTTGGAGATCCGGTTCGATTAGAATCTGGGTTATATAATAGCTACTCTAAGGAATCGGCTGTGAATTTAGCAAAATCCTTACTAAATAGTAATCTGAAAAAGGAATAACAGTAACAAGCATCTGCTTTTATCGGTAGATGCTTTTATGTAAGTAAAAAATCATTGGTGTTTTAGTAAAAGTTTACGTTGACATGAAAACTTTAGGATGGATACAATGAAGTCTAAGAGTACTAAAGCGTTTTCTTATGGAGGTATGATTGTGAATAAATTACATACTGCATTACAATCTGTTTTAAAGGAACAACCAAAAGTTAACAAAAATCATTGGAGATTGAATTATCATGTAACCACTTCTGCCTATTGGATGAACGATCCAAATGGATTCAGTTATTTTAAGGGAGAATATCATCTGTTCTATCAGCATCACCCGTATTCACCTGAATGGGGTCCCATGTATTGGGGACATGTAAAAAGTAAAAATCTTGTTCACTGGGAGCATATGCCAATTGCACTTGCGCCAACGGAAGAATTTGACCAGGATGGTTGCTTTTCGGGAAGCGCCATTGAAAAAGACGGTAACATGTATGTGATGTATACGGGTAATACCTGGACAGGGGATGACCACGATAAAGATTTATTACAAGTGCAATGCTTAGCAGTAAGTGAAGATGGAATTCATTTTACAAAGCTTAAAGAAAACCCGGTTATAGCTGAAACTCCATCAGGTGATATTCATCCCCATCATATACGTGATCCAAAAGTGTGGAAACAAGGTACTGACTATTATTGTGTGTTAGGCTCAAGAACGAAGGATCATCATGGACAAGTGTTGCTGTATCGTTCTAGTGATTTAGTAACTTGGGAATTTATTAGTGTTATGGCTAAAAGTGACGGGAAATTAGGGTTTATGTGGGAGTGTCCTGATGTGTTTCATTTGGGAGGTCATGATGTTCTTATGATGTCACCGCAAGGGGTTAAGCCGAAAGGAGATTTGTATCATAATCTCCATCAGGCAGGCTATGTGGTAGGGGAATTAGATTATCAAACAGGCTTACTTTCACATGGCGATTTTCATTTATTGGATTATGGATTTGACTTTTATGCTACTCAAACGATGGAAGATCCTAAAGGAAGACGTATTATGATTGCATGGATGGCGATGTGGGAAAGTCACATGCCTGAGCAAGAATACAATTGGGCAGGAGCTATGACAATTCCTCGACAGCTTGAATGGGTGGATGGAGAAATTTACAGCAAACCTGTTCCAGAGCTAAAGGAACTTCGTGGAAATGTGGTCCAGCTTGAACATGTGGCGGTAAAAGAAGAGAAGGTTTTTCCAGAGTTTGTGGGGGATAGCTATGAGCTTGAGGTGTCAATTGATGCAAAATCCGCCGAACAGTTTGGTGTGAAAGTTCGAGTGAGTGAGAAAGAGGAAACAGTTATCGCTTATAACCGACTAGAAGGAAAGGTGATCTTAGATCGGGAGCGGTCTGGAAAAGGTCCAAAGGGAATACGAAAAGCTCCAGTACAATTAAAAGAAGATCTTCTCCACCTTCGCGTATTTGTTGATCACTCTTCGGTAGAAGTATTTATTAACGAAGGTGAAAAAGTCATGTCAGCAAGAGTATATCCAAGTGAAAACTCAAAGGGTATCAGCTTTTTCTCTGATGAAGAGATAAACATCGTAAGCTTAAAAAAATGGGACTTAAAAAAATGTATTCACCCAATGAGTGAGAGTTTCGCTTAAAAGGATTTATTATGTAAAACCCACTTTCTGTTTGAATGTGGGTTTTTGTTTGTATGATTGATTAAACTGACTATGTTTTTGTGAATTATTTCTTTTTTTATCTAGGATACTTTACAAGAAGAAAACTAAGATGTAGAATTTCTATATACCTAAAAAAACTAGGTAGGTGAGAAGATGTTTAATCGTGAATTGGTTAAAGGTAGTACTTCGCTTTTGTTACTTCAGCTTTTAGAAGAGCGGGATATGTATGGCTACGAGCTAGTTAAAGAACTAGAAAACAGAAGCGGAAATGAGTTTTCTGTGAAAGAGGGTACCTTATACCCGGCACTACATAAGCTTGAAAAGCAGGAATATATTGAGTGCTACTGGAAAGAGCAGGAGAAAGGACCAGCTCGTAAATATTACAAAATTACAGAATCTGGAAAAGAGATGCTACTGGAAAAAACACGTGAGTGGAATGATTTTGTTTCAGTAATGAACAAGATGATGGGGAGAAAAAAACATGGAACGGCTGAAGAGTGAGTTTTTAGAAAGCCTGAAAGAAAGCCTCGGAAACCACAAGGAGAAGGAAACCATAATAGCTGAATATGAAATGCATCTGGATGAGCTATTATTAAGTTTATATAAGATGGAGTATGACGAGATTCGGGAAGAAGTTTACTCTAGATTCGGTACACCAGAAGAGATTGCTGCGATATGGAAAGAAGAGCTTTCCTTTACACCGAGCAGTATGAAGTGGTTGTTTATTGCTGTCAATATTCTTTTTTTTACTGGTGGGGCCGCTCTTACACTTGCTCATAATCTTCTTGATTGGAAGTGGCTGACAAATTTATGGTCTAATCTTACGTCCTTTCCTATCATCATTGCGTTCATTTATATGTTCTTTTGGGCACTTCTAGGATATGAGATTGGGAGGGGCTTTGGTCATAAAGGGAAAAGGGTTATGAAAAAGACCTTTATTTTAGTATTAATACCGAATGTAACTTTAATGGTCTTAACGGTATTCCATCTTATCCCACGTGAATGGTTTTATCCACTATTAACAGAAACCTTTATTGGCATCTGTATTTTTTTAACACTTCTACTTTACCCAGTGTGCATGATCAGTTATCGCTGGGGAAAAAAGCGTCAATCTGAGCTTTTTTTTGCTCTATTACATAGAAAAACTATGTATATAGAAAAACGATATAAATGGAGGGGAACTTGATGGGTGAAAAACTGTTGAAAAACGATTGTATTTTTTTGCTTCTATGTGTCATTTTAGGGATTGTTGGGGAAGAGGCTTTTTTCAAGGATCAAATGGGAATATCCTATTTTGTTTTTATTATTTCATTCTATACGGTATTTTTCTGGAGATTTCGTAAGTTTCCGTTTTCACACCAAAGGGTTGGATATTTCGTATTAATCTGTATTTGGTTATTAACTTCAGGATACTACCTTTATGACACACAGCTTTTTTACGCGTTAAATATTGTTGTCATACCAGTTCTTGTAATCTTTCATTTGGCTCTAGTAACAGCGTCTAAAAATAGAATATGGCATCATTTTTATTTCTTTATCTACACGTTTCTACGTGTAATTGACGGCTTGCGCTACCATGTGTTCTTTACCCAATACGTTAGAAACCTATCAAAGAATGGGAACAAAAGGAACTTTGTAGTATGGAAAAAAATCATTCTGGGTATTACCTTATCCCTTCCCGTTTTGTTCATTGTATTAAATCTTCTCATCTCTGCAGATGCTCAGTTTGAGCGATTGGTAAAGGAAATCCCGTATTTATTTAGCATTAATGTTGAGTTACTTCTTAGAACCATCATTGTACTCGTTTATGCATTTGGCTTTTTCGGGTTTATGCAAGCTCTATTTATAAAGAATAATAAAATTATACAAAAAGAAGGACCAATTAACCCTATATCGATGGACGGAGTCGTTACACTGACTGTATTACTTTTGTTAGATTTCGTGTATATTGCTTTTGTTGCCGTACAATTTACGTACTTTTTTAGTGGCTCATTGGAGGATGGATATACGTATGCAGAATATGCACGGCGCGGATTTTTTGAATTGCTCTTTGTAACTATGATCAACTTATCTGTTATAACAGCCTCTATTCAACTTTCAAGAACCGTCTACGGTAATCTAAAGAGGTTTATTCGTATCGCTTTGTCCGTGTTAGTTCTTTCAAGTATGGTTCTTTTGATTTCTGCGTTTATACGTATGATGATGTATGAAGAGGCGTATGGTTATACTTTTACAAGAGTACTTGCTCATTCGTTTATGATTTTTTTAACGGTGATATTTGCTTATACACTGGTGAAAATTTGGCTTGAGAAACTATCTTTGTTTCATTTTTATTTCATTTCGGCTCTAATTTATTATGTGGGAATCAATGTAGTAAATATCGACCAATTTGTTGTCGAACAAAATATTATGAGATACGAAAAAACCGAAAAAATTGACATTTATTATTTAAACAATCTATCAGACACGGGAACACTTGGGCTTATTGATCTTTATCAAAGTGGAGCCGATATACCAGGATTAGAAGAGTTGCTCATACAGAGAAAAGCAGATCGATTGTATATAAAAAATACCTCTTGGCAGTCTTATAACCTAACCCGGAATAAGACATATAACGAGCTAGGAAAGATAAATTTTTTAGAGGAAGAGTAAATGATGCATACAAAAGTTGTTTTCTCACAAACTAGAATGCACAACAATAGAAGAAAGGAAAGATGAGAAAATGACAAAAGTTCTATACATTACTGCTCATCCACACGATGACACACAATCTTATAGTATGGCTGTAGGTAAAGCATTTATTGACACGTACAAAGAAAAAAATTCTGATCACGAAGTCTTACACTTAGATCTTTACAAAGAGGATATTCCTCAAATTGATGTTGATGTGTTTAGCGGTTGGGGAAAGCTACAGTCTGGAAAAAGTTTTGACGAGCTTTCTTCAGAGGAAAAGTCAAAGGTGGCACGTCTTGGTGAACTATGTGATCAATTTATCTCTTTTGACAAGTATGTATTTGTTACTCCACTCTGGAATTTCTCATTCCCTCCAGTGATGAAGGCGTATCTTGATGCGGTTTCTGTTGCTGGGAAAACATTTAAATACACCGCCGAAGGCCCGGTAGGATTATTAACGGATAAAAAAGCGTTACATATTCAAGCACGTGGTGGGATTTACTCTGAAGGACCAGCTGCAGGCCTTGAAATGGGACACCGTTATTTAAGTGTTATTATGCAATTTTACGGAGTGCCTTCGTTTGAAGGATTATTTGTAGAAGGTCATAATGCAATGCCAGATAAAGCACAAGAAATCAAAGAGAATGCGATTGCAAGAGCCAAGGATTTAGCCCATACATTTTAATACAAAGAGCCAACGAAAAACTCGTTGGCTCTTTTGGGGACGAAAAACAAAAATAACATATGAAAGCACAATAAATTAGAAAAAAAACAGCGTTTTTACACAAAAATCGCAGTTTTTTTATCGTTATTTATCAACTGTTTACCGTGTTTGTAAAATAAACGGTAAAATTCCGTTTAAATTGGGAAATACCCATATTTCCTTGAAAATAAAGGAAGTTTTTTCGTTTATATTATTCAAATCTTTGGATTTTGTCTTATTTAGAGCAGTTAATCGGAATATCTCCGCCTATATCTACTTCTTAAGCTTCCTCTTTATACATTAGCCGGAAATTCTCCGCCAATGAATTCTCATACCTAGTTGTTCCCCATTCTGATCTTAAAATTCTCTTCATGATACGTTCGGAATAATTTACGTCACGATAAATAGCGGAACGAAGTCGTCGTAGCGATATCTGTATCAAGATTACGTAAATAGTCTGAGTTTTTTTCTCCAAATATGCCATAATTAGCTTCGTCAACTTCTCGGATAGTTACTTGTTAATCTTATTATTCATTTTTTATTCAGCAATCAATTCTTAAAAAAGTTTAATTGCATTATTATTAGGAATAAGGAAATATTTCCATTTGTATTGAATGAAAGGATACGTTCCTAGCTAAGAGCTGCTATTTAAAAAAGTAGCTCTTTTTATTATTGAGGCAATTTTTCCGCTGTTTTACTTAATAAAATGAAGAGGACTACCGATATAAAGAGTATCAGTACGTGGTGAAAGAAGGAAAATAGTATGACTTCCCTAGAATTAGACTTTAATATCGATATACTATTGTTTCTTTTTGTTTATTTACTAGCTATTTTGACAGTGGTACTACTTTCAAGGAAACTAGTAAAAAGAAAATTGTCTGAACCTCCTAAGCAGTTTGGGAAAACTCCCACCATATTATTTGTGTTATTTTCAATGGTCCTTTTGATTTTCGGATATGTACTAGATAGTACATTACGGGAAAGAGAGTATAACGAATACTATGATATGGCAAAAAATATGGGAACTATTTTTAGTCGTGATCTAAGAAATGAAGGTCATGCTACCCTGTATCAATCAGATACAGATAGGAGTAAGGAATATACGCGTATTCATAAAAAAATGACGGAAAAGATGCCTCCTATTTTCAATCACTCATTGAGGCATTCCTAGCAAAGAATTACAAAAAGGCAGTAGAGTGTTTGGCACAATTAGGATTCTTGCTTCCAGATGCAGATACTCGAACAATCGAAAGACTTTTATCTGAGCTCTTGTCCTTTCAAATGGGTGAGTTGAAAAATATGGACCTGCTTGCTTTAAAATTAGAAATGAACGACATGATTCAAGCCCTTCCTATTCAGGTGCCAACAAGATTCGTGTTTTTAGGTCGGTCTGTTGGGACGATAGAGGGGATTCTACGAAACGTGGTTCCAGAAGAAGAACCACTCGATCTTGGGAAGCCTGTGTTCATGGAATGGCTCAGAAACCAAAGTAATAAATGGACCTTTATCTGGCAATGGCTACAATCACAACCAATCTTTAAAGTGCTTCACTCAGTCAATGAATTCCTTCAAGCACCGCAAAAGCTTGAGCAACTAAAGGAAACCGAACAAAGACGAGAGTTCCTATTTATCACTCAAGAAAATCATAAAAAGCAATTGTTTCAGCTTTTGTTAGTTGGATTAATGGGTGTAGGGTTAGGGATGTATGTAATGAACCCTTTCATTTGGAAAATAGGAGTGGGATTATCGGCATCTTCCTTTGTAGGTTATTGGGTGGCAAGCTATAAGCAGAAAAAATGGATGAAATACATGCCGGAGAGGAAGCGGGGATGAGTATTGGGGAGTGTGTTAAGCCGTTTTAACCTTCGCAAATGAATTAATTGGTAAAAATTTCTCATATTCTTCAATATTTTCACCAAGGTACATTTATAAATCAAGAACCCGATGAGCTGAAAAAATAGATCACTCAAATCGAGTGATCTACCTGCTGATTACCGGTCATAGTTAAAGTCAGATAAGGAATCTATATGGCTCGCGATCATGGCGATAATCGTACTCGCTTCCTCTTTAGAGAAGATAAAATTGGTTTCGTCTTTAATTAACTCGTCGTCATCTGTCCAAATTCGGTTTACTCTGCGTAGAACACCGTCCCCTGTTTCTTGGACAATACCGAATTGGTAGGAAACTTCAATTTCATCTTCGTACATAAATGCCGTCACTTCAGGCGTTTCCCACTCGACATCAACTTGTTCTAGTATATCATCGCTTTCATCTTCATCGTCCATGAGAACATAATCAACTTCAACATCGTCACCGTCGTCGTCCACTTCGTAGAAATCATCATCATCGAAATCATCATCATTCATAAAGTCATGCAAACTTTCATGAACCGCATCTATTATGTCCTCAATATCAGCAAGGATAGTTTTTGAAGTTTGCCCAAGCTCTACATCAAAGGAATCAATATAGAACTCTTCGTTATGTGGATCGAAATAAAGAGTACAGAAATACTCTCGATCATCATCCTCTGTTTCTACGTAAAACTCCATTCTTGGATGTTTTGCACCACGATCAACAGACATATGCCCCACTTGATCATACTTATCACAAATAGACTCTAGATGATCTTGCAATTCACCACTTACACGGTCAAACCATTCTAAAGACATAGAAAATCCCTCCCTTTCAAGGTTATCGTTCATATTATTTCCTACTTTTTCATTAAGGTACGTACCATAAAAAACCAATATTAAATATGGTGGCTTTTTCAATAGATATCGAAGATTTTTGTACATAGTTCTAATTCTTTAAAGCATCCTATCATTAGGAGGTGTGTGAACGTGGAACCAAGAAAACCTGGAAGCGATAAACTACCTGATTTTGAACAATTGGATGATCGTGTAATCGCCAAACATACAGAAGCGCCCATGTTAGTCATTAAAACAAATTTAGATCCAGAGGATTCTACAGTAGATAATCCTTATTATAAAAATAAAGACCAAACAGATACGAAGGAATTTAGAGACTACTTTGAAGAGAAAAAGTAATGTACACAAACACTTCTTCCGAATAGGGAGAAGTGTTTTTTCTATAAAGAAGGACAATTATATGCCTGTCAAGAATGTATGATATGAATTTCCATAAAAAGGAGCTGGTTTTGTGAGTAAGTATGGTTTGTTTGGTAAGTTTACCGTCAAAGAAGGGGAACGTGACTCAATGGTAAGGATTTTGCTAGAAGCAGCTCAGTCAATGAATGAGTTAGACGAATGTGAGGTGTACTTAGTCAGTACATCTGATACAGTGCCATTGAAGCACTTCGTCGCTCGAAGGTGGAGCCGAATCAGATAGATCATGTAATTTATGGAAATGTGATTCATACCGATAAAAATGTATCCTATTTATCAAGACATATCGGCTTACACAGTGGAGTTCCTCAAGAGGTTCCAGCGCTTACTTTGAATCGATTGTGCGGTTCAGGGCTTCAATCCGTTGTAACTGCTGCACAGCATATTTTAGTAGGTGATGCAAGCCTTGTTCTTGCAGGAGGAGCAGAAAATATGTCGCAATCCCCCTACTCTAATTTCTCACAGCGGTTTAGCGGATCTAAAATGGGGAATCTCCAATTTGACGACATGCTACTGGAAACATTGACCGACCAGTTTACAGGAAGTGGAATGGGGATGACTGTCCCAGGGGAGCGTTCTAAGATAAAGATAGCTAGAGTAAAAGGCGCAATCGGTGGTGCTTTCATGTTATAATGGACAAAAAGAATATAGACATCATTATTAGGTTAGTAGACAAATCATGTGATGGTTTTTTAAAGGAAGGTATCTATGGTAGAAGATAACATAACAAGAATTCATCTAGACGGAAAAGAATACATACTTATTGGGACCGCCCATGTCTCGAAACATAGTGCAGAGCAGGTGAAAGAGGTTATTGAAGCTGAGAAACCTGATGCTGTCTGTGTGGAGTTGGATAAGCAAAGATATCAATCGATTACGGATGGTAATAAATGGAAAGAAATGGATATCATACAAGTGATTAAGGAAAAGAAAGCCTCTTTATTGTTAATGAACTTAGCGATTTCTTCCTTTCAAAATCGAATGGCTAATCAGTTTGGCATTAAAGCAGGGCAGGAAATGATACAGGGAATTGAATCAGCGAAAGAAACAGGAGCAACACTTGTACTCGCCGATCGAAATATCCAAATTACCTTTGCGAGAATTTGGGGTGGCATTGGCCTTAAAGGAAAAGCGCTTCTTTTAAGCCAAGTGATCGCAGGTATTTTTAGCAAGGAAAGTATTACGGAAGAAGAATTGGAAAAAATGAAAAGTCAGGATACGCTCCAAGCAATCCTTAATGAATTCACGGAAACCTTTCCGCGATTAAAGAAACCGCTCATTGATGAACGAGACCAATATCTCGCACAAAAAATCAAAGAGGCGCCAGGGGAGAAAATTGTTGCTGTACTTGGAGCAGCACACGTACCAGGTATCAAGGAAGAAATTAAAAAAGAACAGGACTTAACAAAGCTAACATCTGTCCCGCCTAAATCAAAATGGCCAAAAATTATTGGCTGGAGTATCCCTGTGATGATCTTAGCAATCATTGCGTATACATTTATTGCAAACCCGCAAGCAGGGTTATCCCAAACATTCAGTTGGATTTTGTGGCACGGTGGCTTATCAGCATTAGGCGCAGCAATTGCACTCGGGCATCCATTGACGGTGTTAACAGCGTTTTTGGCAGCGCCGATTACATCCTTAAACCCAGTTCTCGCATCAGGCTGGTTTGCCGGACTTGCCCAAGCTTATGTCAGACGCCCAAGTGTTAAGGATTTTGAAACGTTGTCTGAAGACGTGTTTAGTGTAAAAGGATTCTGGAAAAACAAAGTTAGCCGAATATTGTTAATTGTTGTATTATCAAATCTTGGAAGTACACTAGGAACAGTTATTGGCGGTGCAGACGTCATCCGAGTATTTTTCGAGAATTTATAAATTTATAATGATAGGAAGATGAAGATCCAGAGTGGCTCTTCATCTTTTTTATTATTTAGGGTAAAGCTATTGAAGCATTTACAAATATAATAATGGTGTATAATGGAAAGTATCACGACAGCAGGTGGAAAATATAGATGAAAATACGAAAGCTTAATACGGGGGAATTAGTACCATTCAATTTGTTACTTCAAGCTGATCCTTCTCCCAAAATAATAGAAGAGTATATCAAAAGGGGAGATTGCTATATAGCAGAGGACTCCAACATAATCATGGGTGTGTACGTTTTACTCCCTACTAGACCTGAAACCGTTGAACTAGTAAATCTTTCTGTTTTGGAGAGTGAACAAGGAAAAGGGCTAGAAAAAAAGCTTATTTTGCACGCCATTCAGATAGCGAAAGATCGTGGATTTCAACGAATAGAAATTGGTACCGGTAATTCCAGCATTGGACAGCTGGCTCTTTATCAAAAGTGTGGCTTTCGGATTGT
>Ga0224722_1001581_pt1 | contig 12587 bp, 10 predicted proteins | sample Balambano_FR1_Me_FD_161646 | JGI IMG/M metagenome (GOLD analysis project Ga0224722, IMG submission 161646) | Freshwater sediment microbial communities from Lake Towuti, South Sulawesi, Indonesia - Balambano_FR1_MetaG | ecosystem: Environmental > Aquatic > Freshwater > Lake > Sediment | place...
ATCATCGAGGCGAACTGGCCCGACGTGCTGGCGGCGGCCGAAGCGCAAGGGTTTCGATGTACGCAACGCTTGACCGAGGCCGATTGGACGGCGGCCGCCTTTCGGCGGTGAATTCAGTCCGCAGCCTGCCCCGGGCCTTTGTCACCGGAGCTACCGAAGACGCCCCGTTCGATCTTCCCGGGTCGGAACTGGAGAAGTTTCGCAAGGTTCTTCGCTTGGGGTCGGGTGACCCGGTGGCGATTTTGCCGGGCGATGGTCGGCTGATAGTCGGGCGATTGGATGGCCGGCAGGTGGTACCCGAGCGCACCCTGCGCCCCGATACCGAGCCAAGTCAGCGCGTTTGGGTGGCGCAATCGATGCCCAAAGGAGACAAGATCGAGGACGTTTTGCGCCTAGGGACCGAGCTCGGCGCGGCGGGATTTCTCTTGTTCGAAAGCGAGCGCACCGTACTGAAATGGGACTCCGGCAAGTGGGCCCTCAAATTGGAGCGGTTCCAAAGTCTGGTACGCGAAAGCGCGGAATTGGCCTTTCGCACGGTGCTGCCTCCGGTTCAATTTGCGCCGGATCTTCCTGCGGTATTGGCCGACCCCCGCCCGGTGATTGTGTTGGCGGAATCCGAGCGCGTTGCGAACCTTTTGCCGACTCAATTGCCAGAGGTCGTCTTGGTGGTGGGACCCGAAGGTGGCTGGTCGGAACGGGAAATGGCGGCGATCGGCGACCGCGCGGTGACGCTGGGCCCGAGAGTATTGCGCGCGGAGCACGCCGGAGCAGCGGCGCTGGCCCGGATCATTCTTCCGGCGGCGCCGTGAGCAATGCGGCCCCCAGGCGACCCGCACTGGCCCCGCGCAAAGGCCGCACCACTTTCGTGGCCAATTGGTCATTGAAAACACAACGCCGAAGGGTGTACACCCCTTGAGTGTAGAGCCGATCGATGTGGCCCACGCCGCCTCCGACCACAATGACATCCGGATCGATGGTGTTGACGATCCAAGCCAGCGCGAACCCAAAGTTCTCCGCTAGTTCAGTGATTGTGTCGTAGGCGTGCGCGTCGGTACGGGCTTCTCCCCGCTCGACGATGTCCTTCAGGTCGCGCCGCACTCCGCTCCGCCGTTCGTAGCGGCGCTCGATGGCGGGACCGGAGAGCACCGTTTCAATGCATCCGCGACGTCCGCAGTAACACGGTTCGCCGGCGGGCTCCAAGACGTTGTGTCCCCATTCGCCCGCGATGCCGTGGCAGCCGGTGAGAACGCGACCGTGAACCACCAATCCCCCGCCTACTCCCGTGCCCACGATGGCGCCGAACACGCACGCCGCACCCCGGCCCGCCCCCAGCCGTGCTTCGGCGAGGGCGAAACAGTTGGCGTCGTTGGCGGCGACGACCCGCGTACCAAGCTTTTCTTGCAGGTCGGAAACATAGGGCTGATCGTTGAGCACGACCGTGTTCGAGTTCTTAAGCCAACTGGTTGAGGGGTCCGTGGTGCCGGGGTGCGCCAACCCGACTTTGGTGGACCTCCCAACGCCCAACTCCCGTTCGAGGTCTTCCACGACCCCGTTCGCTTGCGAGAGGATATGGGCGTATCCCTTTTCGGCCTCGGTTGGCCGCACGCAACGGGCGACCTCCCGATCCTCGCTCGGCGAGTACACCACCCCTTCAATTTTCGTACCGCCTTGATCGATGCCCCAGAGCCAACTAGATGCCATACACCCAGGTGAGTATGTCGATATCCGCCGTAAGGCCGCCCGTGGCCCCGGTAAACCCGACATAACCCAGCGGGGAATCAAGCGTTCCCGGGACATCGACCGCGTAGCTAACCGAGGCCACCGCCCCGGTTTCGGTATCGCGAATGCGGAGCGTCAAGGTCTCGCCGTCATACGTTATGTCGGCCTCCATTACGTGACCGGAGCGCAGGTCGACTCCGGTTCCATCCAGGCTCGTCGCGGGGACGGTCGGCGATGCCCCATTGAGGTAGATGCCGACGCTGTTTCGGCCTTCGCCCGCATTATCGTAGATGTCGAATTTGACGGCGATGCTGCGCGGAATTCCTCCGGTTCCGGGCTGATCGTTTCCGTAGCCCAAGCCACCGCCCGTGGGGCCTAGCGGAGGTGAGGTGCGCTCGCGAATCACAAAGCAAAAGCCGTCGGCATCGGCATTTCGCATTTGGAACTGGAACCGAGTCGCGAACCGACCTACCTGCATCAGCGACCGGTAGTAGGCGCCGCCCGTCTCCCCATAGTTGAGATCGGTCAGCGAAACTCGACTGCCGTCGAGTCGACCGCTACCGTAGAACACCATGCGAGCGGCGCCGGCAAAGCCGTTCGGGTAATCGATGCGCGGTCGCGCCGTTACGACGAGCTCCGGAGTTAGTGTCCCCGCTTCCCGGCTACGGAATAGATCGACGATTCGGCGCCCGTTCCAGAAATTCGGTTCTTCTTTTGAGCGGGGTTCCATGGCGAGGCCGAACGCGGCTTCGGGGGATTTCGCCGCTTGAAGCTCTTTCAGGTACGCGGTGACGTCCCACTCGATGTATTTGGGTACTTCATTCACTTCCCGCGTTCCCAATAGGCGCCCAAATTGCGGCTTGTTGTTCCACGTAATGGCGGTTTCTTGCCAATCGGCGTCCGTAGCGAAAAGCGATTCACGTGAAGCATTCGGCCCTTGTCGGTAGCCATGAATTCGCACCACCGCTTGCAGGACCTCACCTTTCACGTTTTGCAGTCCGAACTTCAGGAAGCCGTATCGCGTTGTGCTCACCGTGTTGCCATCCAGCACCAGCGAAGTCGTATTGCCAAAGTTATCGTCCTGGCGACTGCCGGTCATCACGTGTGCATCGGCGATACACCGAATCGTAATCAGCGTAGTCTCATCGAGCGCGACAGCGGAGATGGGGTCCGAGGCTTTGCCAACTCCGTGCACGTTGCGACCGCGCACGTAGTACCGATAGGTCTTGCCCGGTACCGGGGTCAAATCAGTAAAGGTATTGCCGACGATCGATCGCTTAAGCGGTTTGACGGGCTCGTTGTCGCTCTCGCGCAAGACATCGTAAGAAGAAGCCCGCGGGATAGCGTTCCATTCCAAGCGGATTCTTCCTTCGCCGGGCGCCGCACGAACGGTGGTGACCCGGCCCGGAGGTGTTGCCGGCAGCAATCCGTACACGGCTAGCTCATCGGAAAAGGTCGCCATATACACCTTGCCGTTCGCCACGGTTGGCGCGCAGAACTTGGCGAATAGTCCGACGTGATCGGCGGCGGCATCCACCCGGCTGTTCCAAGTTTCCTCTAAGGTTTCAGCATCAAATGCGCGCAACACACCCGGCACAATGGATTGGTTAGCATTGCCGGTAAGCGGTAGCGAAGCCCAGATCAATCCGTTCTGCTTTCCGTTTGCCGAAACGGAAAGAAACGCGCCCGGCATCCCATCCGGAGCGACGACTTGCCCCATGTGCGCCGGATCAGGATCAAATCGATTCTCGTTCGGGAGGTAGCGAAAGCAGTGGAGGACATCCATCTCGCTCCACACATACATGTAGCGACCCGTTGGCGCATCGAAGTAAACGGGCGAGCCGTGGATGTGCCCGTGACCGCCCATAAACCACTGAACGATTTGCGTATCGCCGCTGGGATTTTTGCCGCCCATCGCGTTACGATCGAGCACGTAAATCTTGCCTTCTTTGCTGCCAATAACGGCGAGATTGGTGCCGGGTACCAGTAGTACACCGGTCGAACCGAGGTCGATATCCCAGATCTCCAAATCCTCTTCGTTATAAGGCGCAAAGTGATCGAGAACACGCAAATCGGGGCTCAGCTTGAGGACACTATCCCCGTAGCTGCCACGACTGGGGTCATATTCGGCGTTACCGGTCACCACGTACAGGTTGCCGTTCGCATCGACCGCCGGGCCTTGGCCTGACATCCAGTATCCACCTAGACCGGCATTTGGCGTGCTGTTGTGCGCGCCCAAATACGCAAGGGTTGCGGCGTCGTAAGAAAGGATCCAGCCGTGGTACGGCCGAACGTCACCGTGCGAAGCACTCGCAATATAGATGCGGCCCCGGCTCAGGGTCAAAGCGGGCCGTTGATTTTGGCGCCGACCATTGTAGATCACTTGACCTTGACCGTTAGTCTGGTCACCGGTCCCAGGAACGCTGCCCTGCAGTTCGACCGGACCGGCGGGGCGGTTGTTGCCCGTCGCAATGTCGATGGCGTACAGCCGTTGCCGGTACGAGGAATCCAGATCGGGGTTGCCCTCCAAAGTGCGGACGACCACGTACATGGTATTGGTATCGGGGTCGATGACGGGCGTGGAGAGAATTCCGACCTCCGGCTCGATGTCGGCCCACCCGACCAAATTGCGGTAGGGAATAGTGGTGACGGCGGGCGGATTGGTGAAATTGCGCTCCCACAGCGGTTGCGTCGCGTCCGGATCGTCGGCATCGAAGGCGTAAAGGTGGTCGCCCATCGTCGCAACGAACACCACGTTGCGCCTTTTGCCGTTGATCATCAGCTGCGGCACCACCAGCGGCTGCGCATAGATTTGGCCCTTCACCTTGCGCGTGAACAGCTTTCCGAATTGTCCTGGGCGAACGTTGGCGGGTTTTAGAGTGGTTTCCGTCAGCACGGCGCCGGTCCGCGACAAATCGTTATGCTGGGTGAGAACGGATGTTTGCGCCCCGGCCGACAGAAACGAGCCGACTAATGCCAGAAAAGCGATGATTGCGGTGCCGCGTGCCATGGGATGCCCGCCCAATATGACGGGTTTCGCGAAGGCGATCAAGTTAAGATTTCGACGCGACGTCCATAATCCCGCATTGACGCGAGCGTTCGCGGAGGAACGGCATGAAAATCGGAATCTTTACGGCGTTGTTTGGTGACAAGTCACGGGGCGAAGCCCTCGATATCATTGCGGCAGAAGGCATCCAGGCGGTCGAATTTGGCGCCGGGGCGTATCCGGGCGCATCGCATTTGGGCGGCACCCACGAGGCAGTGGAGGAGCTCATCGAAGACAAATCCAAGCGTGACGAGCTGGTGCGCGATGTGGAATCGCGCGGGCTCACCATCTCCGCCATCTCGTGCCACGGCAACCCCTTGCACCCCGATAAGAAAGTGGCCGAAGACCACCATCGCGCCTTTGTGAACAGCGTCAAGCTCGCGAGCGCGCTCGGAATCGAATGCGTAAATGGCTTTTCGGGCTGCCCGGGCGATCATCCCGAAGCCATCCTTCCGAACTGGGTGACCTGCGCCTGGCCCGACGAGTTCCGCGACATTTTGGAGTGGCAGTGGAGCCACCGCGTGATTCCGTACTGGAAAGAGCAGCACGACCTGCTCAAGAGCCACAAGGTGAAGTTCTGCATCGAAATGCACCCGGGGTTTGTGGTGTACAGCAACGATACGCTGCTTAAGCTTCGTCATGCAGTGGGGGACCACATCGGTGCGAACTTCGATCCATCGCACCTCTGGTGGCAGGGCATCGACCCTATCGCCGCCGTTCGCGAGCTGGCGCGCGAGGGGGCCCTGTTCCACGTGCATGCCAAAGACACGCGCATCGACCCGTACAACAGTGGCCGCAACGGCAACCTGGACACCAAGAGCTACGGCGATATCGCGCAGCGGTCGTGGGTATTTCGTAGCGTCGGCTACGGGCACTCCCTGGAGTGGTGGAAGGATTTCTGCTCGACCCTGCGTACCGAAGGCTACGACTACGTGCTTAGCATCGAGCACGAAGATGGGCTGATGAACAGCATCGAAGGGCTACGCAAAGCACTGAGCGTGCTGAAAGAAGCCGTGATCTTCGAGCCGGCGGGAGCGATGTTCTGGGCGAAAGACTGAGCCGCCGGCCTACAACGTGGCCGTAAGCGCGAAGAAGTAACCGCGCAGCTGGCCATTTGGACCCGCGACGTAATAGGTCTCGATTCCGGCCCGACCCCCTAAAAAGGTCGGGCCGAGGCCGTACCCCAGCCCAAAGCGCGCTACCAAGCCGTTCGATTCGTTGAACTGGCTTCCCCGATCAACCGAGAACCCGTACCCCAACCCGACGATGCCGTAGAGCGACGTCGAAGGAATCGTACGGGTGCGCGCGTTCACCAGAAGCTTGATGACGTCGCCATCGTTATCGCCGCCCGAAATCAATCGACCGCCCAGGAAAGCGCTGGCCCCGAAGGAGAGATCAGCCACCAGCGGAATGCGCAGCATCGGAAATTCGAGGCTGAGTTCCGGGCCGTTGAAACTGATACTATCGAGCCGATTGCTCTCGAAGCGCCCGCTCCAGCCGTAGCCCAAGCTCGCTCTCACGCCCAGAATCCCTTGGGCTGAAGCCATGGCCGAACCCGCCACCAGCACCGCCATCGCCGAAAGCCGCCATCCTTGCATCGCAAACCGTTAGACGGACGCCAGCGGCGAAATGCGTCGGTGAAAGTCGGTCGCCCGCTGAAAATCACGCGCGACTCTTACGGAAACGTCTTCTCGGTACGCGGGTGCGATAAGTTGACCCCCCAAGGGCGCCCCGTCCTCGAATCCGATGGGAAAGGCCGCACTGGGCCAGCCCAGCAGGTTCGCCGGCCCGCCATCGCCGCCCATCCGTTGAAAGGTTTGCGAGAAGAGCCCTTCTAACGGCACGGCCCGATGGTAGAAAACCGGCGTAAAGATCACGTCGCACTGCTCCCAAATCCGGTTCGCGCCCAAGGCCTTGGTGCGGGCGCGCATCGCCCAAAGGTAGTCCGTGGCCGGGGTTTCCAACGATGCGGCAAAACCGGCCACCTGGTGGGGGTCGGCCAGTTCCTTCAGCCGAGTCCCGCGAATAAAGTTCTCGTGGGCACTGGCGCCCTCGGCGTCGACGATGATCCCGACGGCAAGGTTGTACGCCACGCCGGTATCTGGGTAGGCAACATCGACAAACTCGTAGCCCAGCCGCCTAAAAGTGGTGAGTGCATCCTGGTACGCCTTGCCGCACGCTTCAGCCTGGTTGCCAGTGAAATTCTCGGGCAAAAGACCAATGCGCGGTCGGGGCCCCCGGCGATTGAGCCGCAGGGGCTCGGTAAAGGTCGAAGGATCGTTGGCATCGGGTCCCGCCATTGCCGCCAGAACCACGGCCGCATCGTCGATGGAGCGTGCCATGGGCCCGATCTTGTCCAGCGACCAACACAGCGGCATCGCGCCGTAACGGCTCACGCGCCCGTAGGTCGGCCGAAGGCCCGAGACGCCGTTGAACGCACACGGGCACGTGATGCTGCCGCTGGTTTCGCTGCCGATAGCGAACGGCACGCAGCCCAATCCCAGCGCGGCTCCGGAACCCGAACTGGAGCCGCCCGCCCAAAGCTTCGCGTCCCAGGCGTTGACGCATGCACCCATGCGGCTAGCGTTGGGTTGGTTGTAATTGCCACCGCCGGCCAGCTCGATCATTTCGAGCTTGGCCACCAGAACGGCGCCGGCGGCGTACAGGCGGTCGATGACCGTGGCGTCGTAATCAAACACTTGGTCGGCGTGGCCGGGCGAACCCCATCGCGTGGGAATTCCTTTGGTGGCCAAAAGATCCTTCGCGCCGAATGGAATGCCGTGCAGAGGGCTCCGTTTTGGCGTGTTATCGGCGGCACGGGCCTGGGCCAGGGCGTGCTCTTCGGTGAGTTCCGCCACCGCACGGTGTGCGGCGCCCAGGGTCTTTAGGCGCTGCAGGTAAAGGCGCGTCAACTCTACCGAGGAGAACTCCTTTCGGTCGAGTCCTCGCCGCAGTTGACGGAGGTCCGCAAACGGATTCACCGCAGCTTGACCGCCGTCGGCACAAAAACAAAGCACGGTTCCGAAGCGTCGGGCAAGGGGTAGCGGCTTCGGGCGACGCCGGCTTGCCGAATGCCATCGCGCATCCCCGGCAGTAGCTTCGCCGCTTCTTCGGGCAGAGGGCCGCTCAATTGAGCCAACAAGGTATCGGGTTCGGCCGGAGTTGCCTTGGCCGGCAAAGCGTGTGCGGCCGCGGCGGCGCCAACGGCCGAGAGGAGCGCGCGTCGGGTGGGTTGATCGGGCATTGTTGACATTGTCCGTCGGTTGGCCCGTCGGTATACTGCCAGTTTGGCGCGGATATCTGCGCTGGTGCGCCGTTGAAGTCAAAAGGTATCAACTTTCTTCTGCTTGTCCTCGGATTGGGCCTGCTTTCCGCCTATCTCTATTCCATCCGAGACTATCGCTTCGGGCTCGATGTAAAGGGCGGCGTCCGGTTCACCTACCAGATGGACCTGAGCAAGCTGAACGAGGCGCAGCGCGAGAACCTGGACGACCTGCGCAACCGCGTTCAGAACACGCTCATCCAGCGGGCGACCGGCGCATTTGGTGTTGCCGAGCCGATCATCGTTCCCAAAGGCGAGGACCAGTTCGTCATCGAGGTCCCCGGCTACACGAACATCGAGGAAGCGCGCCAAACCATCGGCACCAGCGCGCGCATCGAGTGGTACCACGCCAAAAACGTCATCTCCGAAAAGAACCCCTACCGAACGTACATCGATCTGCCCGACGACCGCAGTGGCGTGCCCCTCGTGCGGTTTCAGCGGGCTCAAGGTTCCACCGGCGATCCCATCGAACCGGGCACGCCGGCGTACGCCGCCATCATCGAGGGGTGGGGTGATCCGCTCATCGTGGGCGAAGACATCGCCGCCGCCGAAGCTCAGCCCCGCGGCGATGGCTATCAGCCCAGTTTCCGATTCAAGGGCCAAAGCGCCATTCGGTTGGAAAACTGGACGCGCAGCCCCGAAGTCCGCAATCGGGGAGAAAAGCTTGCCGCCGTGCTGGATGGCCGCGTCATCAGCATCGCGCCCTTGCGCGATAACACGGTGCTGCGGGATGACGCCGTGATCGATGGTCAGTTCGACGCCGCTTACGTCACTCGCCTGGTCGAACTCATTCGCTCGGGTTCGTTGCCGGTTGACCTTAAAGAGCTAAGTTCCGAGCAGGTCGATCCCAGCATCGGCCGGCAAGCGCTCGACAAGATGGTCACGGCGGGGGCCATCGCCCTCGGCATCACCGCGCTGTACCTCATCGCGTACTACGCGTTTCCGGGCTTCATCGCGCTCATTGCGCTTTGTCTGTACATCCTCTTCACGCTCACAGCGCTCAAGCTGATCAATGCGACCTTCAGCTTGGCCGCCATCGCCGGATTCATCCTCTCGATCGGTATGGCGGTCGACGCCAACATCCTCGTCTTTGAGCGCTTCAAGGAGGAGATGAAGGCGGGCCGCAGCTTAATGACGGCCATCGAACTCGGATTCCGACGCGCCTTCAGCGCGATCATGGACTCGAACGCCTGTACCATCCTCACCTCATTGGTGTTGATGGCGCTGGGTACGGGCCCAGTGAAGGGCTTCGCGACGACCCTTGTCATGGGCGTCATCATCTCGCTCTTCACGGCGATCGTGGTCACCCGGTCGTTGTTAGTGTTTCTGGTTGGCTCGGGCATTGCCAACAACCCGAAGTTTTACGCCCTCGACCGCAGTTGGTTCGGCGAGAAATTCGAGCAACGCGCGGCCACCGACCCGATTCCCATCGTTCAGCAATGGAAGAAGTGGATCGCCATTTCGGTTATCTCGATCTTGGTCGGACTGCCGTTCATGTTTATGGGCGGTCTCAAAGGCAACGTCGAATTCATGGGTGGTTACGAGGCGCAGTACCTGGTCGGCGACCGCAACGTGACCATGGATTCCATCGCCTCCCGGTTGGAGCAGGCGGGAATTCGCGGCTCGAACGTGAAGTTCGGCGGTGAAGGAAATCTGCGCGTGGCCATCGTCAACGCGCCCGCTGAAGGGCCTCTGGCGAACGTGAGCCAAGCCGACGCCATTCAGCGGCTGACGGAGGCTTCCGGCTTTACGGCCGCCGACGTGAAGGGGAGCGCTACGGTGGGTCCGGCCATCCAAGCCGAAACGCAGCGCAACGCCATTCTGGGTGTCATCATTTCGTCGGTCCTCATCGTCGGATACCTTGCCATTCGCTTCGGCATGGGGCTGGGCGGATTCCGGGCGGGAATGCGATTCGGCATCTCGGCCATTCTCGCGCTATTGCACGACGTTTTGGTGGTGCTAGGCCTTACCGCCATTGTGGGTTGGGCGTTCGGCTGGCAGATTAGCGCGCTGTTCATCACCAGCATGCTCACCGTTATCGGCTTTTCGGTGCACGACACGATCGTTATCTTCGACCGGATTCGGGAGAACCTCCAGCTGCAAAAGCCCGGCGAAACCTTCGCGCACATTATCAACAAGTCCGTTTCGCAGTCGTTCGCGCGCTCCATCAACACCGGTATTACGGTAATCGCGACCCTCATCATCTTGTTGGCCTTTGGAACCACCACGCCCGACTTGAAGCTGTTCTGCGCGACCATGCTGGGCGGAATCGTTTCGGGTACCTACAGCTCCATCTTCAATGCGGCGCCGATCCTGTACCTGTGGGATGAATGGGTGGTGAAGCGACACGGCCCCGAGCAGTCGCTCGCCGAAATCGCGCGGCGGGACATCGCCCAGCAGCGCCAAATAGCGACGCAAGTCTCACGAGAAGCCGCCCCCACAGCGCCGACCGAGTCTCCGAACGGCGCGCCACGTTCGTACGGTCAGGTGCGGCGTCGTGCCAATAGTGCGGTCGAGCGAAGTAAGTCGGAACTCGACGACATCTAGGTGAAGAGGGTGATGGCTTCAGAAGTGCCCGGAGCCAAGCCCGCACTTTCCAATTCGCGCGCCGTCGCGATCACGCTTTCGATCCATTCTTGGGCAACCGTCGCCTGAACAAATCGACCTTGCTCGTCGACCAGCGTGCCGCCGATGCGCTCGCAAAAGGCACGACCTGATTGCAATGCAGCCACCACGGCGCGCGAAGGGTTTGGGCACCGTGGTACATTGATCAGAAACTCGACCTCGCGGCAGGTCGCTCCCCGGTTTGCTCCCGAAAGGCTAAAGTAGCCGGCGGGAGGATCGGGGCGCACGGTGAGCAAGGTGAATGGATTGATGGATGTGCGGTATTCGAAGGTGCCTTCGGGGCCGAAATCCAGGTCCAGCCCGGCACAAACGCGCCATATTTCCCGTTCCGGTACATCCGCCTGAGCCGGCCGAAACACCAGGCGCCGGTGACGCCTCGTTCGGCCGATCAAATCGCTTAACAACGCCACCCGTTCGCGGATCGCGACCACCGGCAAGCTGGCCACCGCCCGGCGACCAATGGCGTCGGCGAAGGTTTCCATCATGCCCATTCGGCGACCGGCCTCATCGGCCCGCAGCACATCCGGATGCAAATAGGGCCAAGAAACCGCGACTTGGTCCACTTGGCCGTCGCGGTTGGCGGGCAATCCTTGCCATGCACTCGAGCCCGATGGCTGAACATGGATCTTGGGCTCATCCAGCACCGCAAACCAGTCGGGGTCGGCCAGGCGCGCCGCCGCCGCCAACGCCACCGGCCGCGAACCATCCAGGGTGATGCACCATTCGACCGCCGGAAGCGGCCCGGGCCGGAGCAATGCGGCCGGAAACGTTCGTCCGAGAGCAATCCGGGGATCGGCGCGGTACGTATCCAGGGCCAAGTCCGGCGTCACGTTCATTGCCCGAATTCCAGTTCCTGAAGGATACGCGGATTCATGCGCCAATCGCTCTCAACTTTGACGTGCAACTGCAAGTACACGTTTTGCCCAATCAGCTCTTCGATTTCTTTACGGGCGGCGGTTCCGACGGTTTTCAGGAACTGCCCGCCCTTGCCGATGAGGATCGCCCGCTGGCCCGGCTTTTCGACCAGGATCACGGCATGAATGACGACCCTCTCGCCCTCTTCCACCCACTCGACCACGTGAACGGCCGTCGCGTGAGGCACCTCCAGGCGGGTCGCGTTGAGGATCTTCTCGCGCACCAGCTCCGCCGAGAGCACGCGCGATGGCTGATCGGTGTACTCATCCTCCCCAAACCGCGCCTCGCCGGGCGGTAACAGGTCCCGCAAGCTCTCGAGGAGCAAGTCCAGGTTATGCCCTTTGGTCGCCGTGGTAAGGACGTATCGCTCGGTAGCGAACACCTTTTGGTACGCCTCGACGTTGCGCACCACGAACTCGGGCTTCAGCAAGTCCATCTTGTTCAGGCACAGTAGCCGGGGGACATCTTCGGCCGCGCGCAACATGCGCGAGAGCTCCTCGTCTTCGGTGTTGGGAGGCTTGGAGCCGTCGACGACGATCAAGATGACTTGCACGCCCGCCAACGCCGCCCGAGCCTCCTGCACCATCGTTTTGGCGAGCGCGGTGTGCGGCTCGTGAACGCCCGGTGTATCGACGAGGGCCGCTTCGAAATCCTCACCGTGGACAATTCCCAAGCTACGCCGGCGGGTGGTCTGTGGCTTGTTGCTGACGATCGAGACCTTGGCTCCCACCAGGGCATTGACCAAAGTGGATTTCCCCACGTTGGGCTTTCCCACCACCGCTACCGTTCCGGCGCGATACTCCATGGTCCTACTCGCGGCGCCGGAACATGACGCCCATGTTCAACTCCGGGTCCATATGGTCGGCTTTGCCTGGGCGATCCTCGTGGCGTTCGCCACGATTGCGCCGTCGCCGTCGGCGGCCGGCGCGTGGGTCGCGTTCTTCGAGCTCGGGGGTGGGT
>Ga0224722_1001582_pt1 | contig 12566 bp, 7 predicted proteins | sample Balambano_FR1_Me_FD_161646 | JGI IMG/M metagenome (GOLD analysis project Ga0224722, IMG submission 161646) | Freshwater sediment microbial communities from Lake Towuti, South Sulawesi, Indonesia - Balambano_FR1_MetaG | ecosystem: Environmental > Aquatic > Freshwater > Lake > Sediment | place...
CCCAGTTGACTGAATTGGACTTGCGCTTTAACCGCCTGACGGCGCTGCCAGCGACGTGTACCCGTCTGCGCGCCCTAGAATACCTCGATCTGCGTGCCAACGCCCTCACTGCGCTCCCTGCCGATCTGCATACGCTACCCAAGCTGCACAAAGTCGATCTCCGGTGGAATTGCCTGGGGATTTATCCAGCTTGTTTGGCTCCATTGGAAGATCGTGGAGCTATGATTTACACATAGCTGATGAGCCGATACCTGTTTTGGCAACTCGTTTGATAAACTCGCCCAACTCCGCCGCGCACGATTAGCCGCTGAGTGCGCCAAGCTGGACCCAAAAATTGAACAAGCAGTGGCTGAAGAGGGAATAGCGACGGAGTCGGCACCATGGCCTGCCTACTAAATTGATGTCTAACACTTCACATTGCAATCACTCCTCTCTTGCGCAACCCAAACCGCACCTCAACCTGTTAGACGCCCCTCTGCGTTTTTGGTATAATGACCCCGCAACCTGAGACCCAGGTTCAATCTTAAAACTCAGCCGTGATCAGTCCATCGTTTTCCACAAACCTTGACTGCCTAACAACGCGCCGCTCCACGGACTCGCGGCTGACCGGCCCAACTGTCATCCTGACGACTGTCTCACTGAAACTGGTATACCAAACGCGCCCTATGTCCTTTGTCCATCTGCACACCCATTCAGAGTACTCCCTGCTCGACGGCCAGGGACGGATCAAGAAGCTGGTGGCCGAGGCCAAGCGGCTGGGCCAACCGGCCCTGGCGCTGACTGATCACGGCGTTATGCATGGGGCTATCGAGTTCTTTCGCGCCTGCAAAGAGGCCGAGATCAAGCCGATCATTGGCGTGGAGTCCTACCAGACGGTCTGGAACCGACCGATGGGCGGGCGTGACCCTGATCTGGATCGCGAAAACTATCATCTGCTGCTCTTGGCGCGCGACATGACCGGCTATCGCAATCTGCTCAAGATTGCCTCGCATAGCCAACTCAATGGCTATTATTATCGGCCGCGCGTCGATCATGACTTTTTGGGTCGACACGCGGCGGGGATTGTCGCCACCACCGGCTGCTTGGGAGCCGAAGTGCCCCAGTTGCTCAGCCAGGGCAAAGAGAAAGAAGCCTATGAGCGGCTGGGCTGGTATGTGGAGACCTTTGGCAAAGAAAACTTTTTTATCGAGTTGCAAGAGCACACCATCGAAGAATTGCGCCCGGTGAACCAGATCCTCGCACCGTGGGCGGCGAAGTTTGGCATTGGCCTGCTGGCGACCAACGATGTGCATTATGTGCGCGAATCGGACGCCATGCCCCACGAGGTGCTGCTCTGTGTGCAGACGGGAGCCACGCTCAACGATGCCAAGCGCATGCGGATGAGCGACCAGAGTTACTTCCTCAAAAGCCGCGAGCAGATGGAGGCGACCTTCCGCCCGTTTCTGGATCTACCGGCCAGCGCCTTTGATAACTCCGTCCTCATTGCCGAGATGTGTGACGTTGACCTGGAAGACAAAGACTATCACCTGCCCGATTTTGATGTGCCCGAAGGTCACACCTACGAGACTTATCTTCGCCACCTGACCGAGGAGGGCCTGCAACGTCTCTACGGCGAGCGCGCCCACAGCGATGAGGTGCAAGAGCGCAAAGAGCGCGAACTGCGCGTCATCCACCAAATGGGCTTTGATGTCTATTTTTTGATCGTGGCCGATCTCTGCCAGTTTGCACAGCGCCGCAACATCTGGTGGAATGTGCGTGGTTCGGGGGCTGGGTCGCTGGTGGCCTATTGCACCGGCATCACCGGGATTGACCCGCTCAAGAACAATCTAATCTTTGAGCGCTTCCTCAACCCGGCGCGCGTCTCCATGCCCGACTTTGACTTGGACTTTCCCGACGACCAGCGCGAAGAGATGATCCGCTACACGGTACAAAAATACGGTTCGGATCAAGTCGCCCAGATCGCCACTATGAACCGCATGAAGGCGCGCGCGGCCATCCGCGATGTGGGGCGGGCCAAAGGCATTGAACTCGCCAAAGTGGACCGTATCGCCAAGCTCATCCCCGCCATCCCTGGCAAGCCGGTGACGATCCAGGATGTGCTCACCGAGGGGCACGAATTTTACAACCCGGAACTAGTGGAGCTAGTCAAAAAAGAGCAGTGGGTGCAGGACCTCGTCGAGACCTCGATGAAGCTCGAAGGGGTGGCGCGCAATTCGGGCATCCATGCCGCGGCCGTCATTGTCGCCGACCGCGATCTGACCCATTACACGCCGCTGATGCGCGCCAGCAAAGGCAGCATCACCAACGCCGTAACGCAGTACGAGTTCCCGATCCTCGAATCGATCGGCCTACTCAAGGTGGACTTCCTCGGGTTGAGCACGCTCACCGTCATGCGCGAAGCGGCGCGGCTGATCCACGAACGGCACGGCATTGAATTCACCTTAGCCACCATTCCCATTGAAGGTCCGGAGGTGGCGGAAGCATTCAAACTACTCTCCAGCGGCGAAGTGAGCGGCGTCTTCCAAGTCGAAGGTCAAGGGATGCGGCGGGTGCTGACCGAGATGAAGCCGACGATGTTCGAGCATATCATCGCCACCATCTCGCTCTATCGACCAGGCCCGCTCGAATACATCCCCCAGTTCATCCGCCGGATGCACGGCAAAGAGCCGGTGGAGTTTAAGCACGCCACACTTGAATCAATTGTCGGTGAAACTTACGGTATTCTGGTCTATCAAGAACAAATTATTCAGGTACTTTGCCAATTGGCCGGTTATTCACCGGGCGAAGCCGACTTGGTACGACGTGCCATTAGTAAGAAAAAAGCCTCGGACATCGAGAAGCACAAGAAGATTTTTGTCGCTGGCTGTAAGAAGAACGACATCCCCGCCGAGGCTGCCGAGGCGATCTATGGGGACATTGAATTTTTTGCCCGTTATGGCTTTAACAAATGTTTACCCGGTGATGTGGAGGTCGTGAACGCCGCAACGGGCCGGTTGGTGCGGATCGAGGATCTGTACACCGGCCAGGCGCAACTGGCCCAGACAATTACTTGTGACACCGCTCAGTTAAAGTTCCAGGCTGGCCAAGTGGCGGCGGTGATGAACAATGGCATCAAACCGGTCTACCGGTTGACGACTGCCTTGGGGCGTCAGATCGAGGCCACAGCGAATCATCCTTTTTATACATTTGAGGGCTGGCGACAGTTGGGTGAACTGCGCACCGGGGATCTCGTCGCTGTCCCGCGCCGGTTGCCGGTAGAGGGTACGGTCACCTGGCCTGATCATGAAGTCATTGCACTAGGTCATCTACTGGCGGAAGGCAATCTCTGCCACCCGCACTCGGTCTACTTTTACTCACAAGACCCAGATCAGTGTGAAGATTATGTACAGGCCGCTGAACAGTTTGACAACGTGCGTTGTTCAACGGCATTTCACAAAGCAACGTTTTCCATTTACGCCAAACGCACTCATCGCGCCCGACCGCCAGGAATCGTTCTCTGGGCAGATAAGCTGGGGATTCTTGGCAAAAATGCGCGTACTAAAGAAATTCCCGCCGCAGTTTTTGAGTTAAATAACCGGCAGATTGCCTTACTGCTCAGTCGCATGTGGGAAGGCGATGGTCATATTAATCTGACTGGGCGCAGTTTATACTACGCCACTTCGTCGCAGAGGTTGGCGCAGCAAGTACAGCATTTGCTATTGCGGCTCGGCATGATCAGCCGCGTACGCAAAGTGCTTTTTCCGTATAAAGATGGGCGAGTCGGCTATCAAGTCTTTATCACGGGAAATGACAATATCGCCACCTTTCACCAAGCGATTGGCTCACAGTTTGTCAGCAACCAGCGCCGAGCCACGCTGTCCGCTCTCTATTTGGCAGCACCACAAAGTACCCCGGTAAAAGACGTTATCCCTATTGGGGTGAAAGAACTAGTGCGGAGTGCCAAGCGCGCGCTGGGCATTACCTGGGAGCAACTTCGTGCCGAGTGCGGTGTTGCGCAGCGCGAATTTTACCCGACCAATGCAACGACCAAAATCGGCTTCACCCGCCAGACTGTGAAGCGCTTGGCTGATTACTTTGACCAACCGGAATTACACCGCTTCGCTGACAACGACATCTACTGGGATCGCATCACCAGCATCGAATCTGTCGGTGAGAAGCAAACCTATGATCTAGAAGTGCCAGGAACACACAACTTTGTCGCCAACGATATTCTGGTCCACAATAGCCACGCCGCCGACTATGCGGTGATCTGTGTGCAGACGGCCTATCTCAAGGCGCGCTATCCGGTGGAGTATATGGCTGCGCTGCTGCTGGTGGAGCGCGACAAGACCGAAAAAGTCACCAATTTTATCAACGAATGTCGGCGCATGGGCATCGAGGTGCTGCCGCCCGACGTGAATTACAGCGGCCTCGATTTCGAGATCCAAGAGCGCCCGCCCGATGCGCCGGTGCTGGCCCAGCGCGATCCCTCGCTGGGGTACAACTTTCCGGTGACGCCTGGCAGCGCCATCCGCTTTGGCATGGCCGCGGTCAAGAACGTGGGGGAAGCGCCGGTGGAGGTCATCCGCCAGGCGCGCGCCGAGGGCGGCCCTTTTACCAGCCTGGAAGATTTCTGTGACCGGGTCGATCTGCGCCAGGTGGGCAAGCGCCCGCTGGAATGTCTGATCAAGGTGGGGGCTTTTGACCGCTTTGGCGGACGCAGTCAGTTACTGGCCGTGCTCGACCAGATGGTGGAAAAATCGACCCAGGTGCATAACGACCGTGCCAGTGGTCAACTCTCCATTTTTGACCTCTTTGGCGGTTCAGCCGCTGGTGTCACGGCCATTCCCTTGCCCACGGTGGAAGAGGCCAAAGGCAAGGAGCGCTTGCAGTGGGAAAAGGAACTCTTGGGTGTCTACGCCAACAGCCACCCGTTGCAGCAGATGGGGGTCGACTGGCGGCGCGTCGCCACTTGTGGCTGCTCTGAGCTGGATGAACGGTATCATGAAAAAGGGGTGGCCCTGGCCGGGATGATCAGCAGCGTGCGCACGATCAACACCAAAAAAGGCGACCAGATGGCCTTTGTACAGATCGAAGACACGACTGGGCAGTGTGAGGTGGTCGTCTTCCCGCGCACCTATGCCGAAGTCAAAGAGAAACTCACGGTCGATGCGGTCTATTTATTCAAGGGCAAAGCGCAGACGCGCGAAGGGCAGACCAGCCTCCTGCTGGAATCGCTCCAGACCTATGTTGAATTGCCGAAGGGTATCGATGAAACAACGCCGATGCTCCAAAAGCCCTTGTTGGAGACCATGCCCACCTTCAACGGGATGGCGCTGCACGAAGAACCGTTTTCCTACCAGAGCGCCAGCCGAAGCGACAGCGAAGACGACGAGAGCAGCGCCGAGGCGTTCGATCCCCTGACTGTTGACAGTGATGAGGACGATGGGGAGGATGCTCCCGAACAACTCGCCGCCGTGGGTCAGGTGCGTGTACTGGCCCCACCGCCGGCCGATGAGCCGCGGATTCAAGTGAAAAATGGACATCTGATGACAGCAGAGGAGATCAATGCGCACTTCGCCGCTGCCGAGGAGCTAGCGTATCCGGTGAGCCGGGAACAGTCGGTGGTTCGTACGTATCCCTCACCAACGGCGACGCCCTCCCCGTTGACAACCAAACCGGCTCGCCCAGAGCCATCCCCCCTTGTCCAGCGCGTTGTCGCATCAACTATGCCTATCTCCGCTAACCCAGTTGCCGAAAATGGGCCGGGCACCTCATCGCCCACAACACAAGAAAGCGCTCCCCGCGCTGAGCCAGCAGTTGTGTCGCCAGCCGCGCAGCCGTCTGTGGCGGCGGAATCGACGCCCCCTGCCGAACGGGCTGAGCACTCTAGCCGCCGACCGCGTGAGCGAGGGAATCATAGTGGCGCGGGCAATGGCAACGGGCCGAGCAACGACCGCCATGGACGCCAGTTGAAGATCACCTTTCGCCGGAGTGGGGACATTGACCGCGACAAGTATCGCCTCAAAGAGATCTACGACCATGTGCGTGACCCGCGTGGACGCGATCGTTTCTTTATTCGGCTTGAACTGAACGGCCAAACGCATCAACTGGCCTTCCCGAACGATCCCTGTACCATCAGTGCGCGGTTGGTGCAGGAATTGAAACGCAATTTTCGGGTGGAAGTTGCGGTTGATGATCTCTAAAGTGTACTGCGTAATACGTAATGCGTAATGCGTAAACCGGATAGGGTGATCTCTGGATTGTGGTTACAGTGCAACCGCCGTTTCAGCAGTCAGCAGAAATTACACAGAGGAAACTCAAAATTCACCACGTCGGTATCTGGCGTATCTGTGTCGCCTGTTCATAGGCATAGGCCAGGCGGATCAACGTCGGCTCGCTCCACGCCCCGCCCAGGAAGCTGAGGCCCACCGGCAAACCTTCCACATAGCCCATCGGCACAGTAATGTGCGGGTAACCGGCTAGCGCCGGTGGCGTTGAGCAAGACCCCAAGAATTTATCCAACTGTTTGGGGCCAATCGCCCAGGCCGGGGCGCCGGTCGGTGCGACCAGTGCGGCGAGGTTGTGTTGCGCCAGCGCGGCATCGATGCCTTCGGGGCCAGCCAGCCGCCGATTGGTAGCAACGATGGCCTGATAGTCGGCAGCACGCAGATCCAACCCCTCGGCTAGCTCAAACAGTTCCTGACCAAAAAGTGGCAGCTCGCGGTCGGCGTAGGCTGTATTAAAGGCAATCAGATCGGCCAGCGTGCGCGGTACTGGGAGACCGGGTTGTTGATCGCCCAGTGCGCGCGTGGCGAGATAGGCCGCCATGTCATACTTGATCTCATACAGGAGCACCTTCATCTCGCCATCACGCGCCTTGATCTTCTCGGCGGTTGGCAGATCGGCAGGGTCGATCAGCGTGGCCCCAGCTTGGCGCAGCGCATCCAGCGCAACTTCAAAAAGCTGGTCCGTTTCGGCATGATAGCCTGTGTAGACCGCCCGCAGCACCCCGATGCGTGCCTCGCGTAAGGCATGACGGTCAAGAAACTGGCTGTAATCGCGGTGAAAGTGCCCCGCACTCGCCGCTGTGGCCTCATCACGCACATCCACACCCGTCATTGCGCCGAGCAGCAGCGCGGCATCGGCCACGGTGCGGGTCAGTGGCCCCACGGTGTCTTGGCTGTGGGCAATCGGGATCACGCCGGCGCGGCTGGTCAGCCCCAGCGTGGGTTTGAGGCCGACAACGCCATTCACATTGGCCGGGCTGACAATCGAGCCGTCGGTCTCGGTGCCCACCGTGGCGGCTGCCAAGCTTGCCGCTGCGGCCACCCCTGAACCCGAACTGGAGCCGCTGGGGTTATAGTTTGGTTTGTAGGCATTGCGCGTCTGACCACCGCGTGCGCTCCACCCGCTGATCGACTGGCTGGAGCGGAAGTTGGCCCATTCGCTCAGGTTGGTTTTGCCCAGGATCAGCGCCCCCGCCGCCCGTAGCTGGCGCGCCACGGTCGCATCCTGCGTAGGCCGCGAATCGAGCAGGGCCAGCGAGCCAGCCGTGGTCAACATGCGGTCTGCTGTATCAATGTTGTCTTTGAGCAAGATCGGGATGCCGTGGAGGGGCGAGCGCGGCCCTTGCGCGGCCCGTTCCGCATCCAGTGCATCGGCCAGGACCAGCGCATCAGGGTTGACTTCAATGACTGAGCGCAATTCCGGCCCAGCCCAGTCGATGGTCAGGATGCGCTGGAGGTAGCCCAACACCAGTTGCCGCGTCGTCACCTGCCCAGCGACGAGCGCAGCTTGCAGTTCGGCAATACTTTTTTCGGCCACGTAGTCAGCCAGCGCGGCAGGCGAAAGCTCTGCGGTCATAAAAAGCCCTTTGCGAGGATGGGATGGTGCTGGGTAATTCGTACGGCCCAATTGGTAAGCAGCCAATTAGGCCGTACGAATTATGCCATACAGTGTAAGATTTTGTCCTTACATACTCGAGGAATGTTGTAATTACCATCACGTTTTACTGCCCCCGCTGCCACGCCTCGTATTCGGCCCAGCCTTCCTCGTTGAGGGGATAGTATTTCTCCAGCGCGCCGCCCTCAGCGAGTTTGATGCGGCTAAAGACTTCCCAATCCTCATGGGCTTTGGTGTGTTCGGCTACGATATGTGCCATCTGCGCAGGCACCATCACCGCGCCGTCATCGTCGGCGATGATGATGTCGCCCGGCAAGACGAGGACGCGGCTCACCGCCACGGGCACGTTGTAGGCCCACGGGAAGAGCGTTGCCTGTGAAGCATAGTTGGGGGTAAAGCCAACCGTCCAGAAGGGCACGCCGATTGGTTGGATGTTGGGCCAGTCGCGCACGCAACCATCCACCACCACCCCGCTCCCACCGCGGCCTTTGAAATAGGTGGTGAGCATCTCGCCCATGCACCCGGTATACGGGTCGCTCCACGCCTGGATCACGAGCACATCTCCCGGCTGCACCGCTTCAAAAACGGCCCACAAGGCTGTGCGCTTCTCGGTCTTTTCCTGGCCCATGCCGGAGGCAATGTCCTCGCGCTGGGGCATAAATTGCAAGGTCACCGCAGGCCCCACTACCTTGCGGCCCGGCATGCGCGGCAGCGGCCCGTGGATAAAGGTCTGGCGGAGGCCCATTTTGTGCAGCATGGCGCTGGCCGTGGCGCTGCTGACCCCCTGTAGCTTCTCGATCAACGCCCGGTCTGGGCGCGCAAAGTCCGGCCCGGCAATCGGCAATTGGATCGAGTCGGGGGCAACGAGCAAGGATTCAGTGAAGGTTTCGGTGGGGCGGGCCATTTTACTGCTCCTATCGATACGTTTGGACTGAAGATGAACTTGACAAGCAACATTGATGGTATATCATGTATACACAATCAATACCATCAATATGGAACTTAGTTATGCGGCGGATTGAAGCTTTTCTATGGGAAGACTGGGTTGTTGACAAACTAGGCTGGAAGCATGGTCTCACCTCAGAAGAGGTGGAAGAAGTCTTCTTCAATCCTCCCTACAAGCTACGGCGCACAAAGGGCGAAAAGTATCTGCTCTATGGACGCTCCAATGACGGGCGTTACCTGTTTATCGTCTTTGTATGGGTTGACCATCAAGTGAAAGTGATCTCGGCGCGTGACATGGTGAAGTCAGAGCGTCAGTTCTACACACGAAAATAGAATAACAATGAATACAATACCAACATTTCAAACTGAACAAGACGAAGCAGAGTTTTGGGACTTACACGACTCCACCGAGTTTTTGGATGATACAGAGGCGATTGACCTGACCTTTGTCGACGCAAGGCCATCGAAAAAGCAGATCTCCTTGCGCCTTGAGCAGGCAACGATCGATCAGCTAAAGTCAGTCGCCCGCGCCAAAGGACTCGGTTATCAAACGCTGATTCGCATGTGGTTAGTAGAGCGGCTGCATCAGGAAGCCGCTTAGCGCTACTATCGCACCACTTGAATCAGATAATCTCCCTCAATGTAGGGAAATTGTCGCTCGACATCGGGCGCTAATTGTACACCCATGCCGGGGCGTTCTGGCAATTGTAACCAACCTGCTCGGATCGTCGGCAGATCCCTAAAGATGCCCCATTGCAGCGGTCCCTGGATCATGCAGAGTTCGAGCACACGCGGGTTGAGCAGGGCGGCCACAGCATGAGCGTTCTCCATACACATCAGGCCATTGTGCCAACTGTGTGGGCAGCAATCGACGCCATAGCGCCCGGCCATCTCGGCAATGCGCAGCAATTCGCTGATCCCACACCAACCGGCGTCGGGCTGGACAATGGCATAGGCGCGCTGTTCCAAGTAGGGCCGGAATTGCTCGACCGTCGTCCACTGCTCGCCGCCGGTGATTGGCAGCGCCACCGCCGCGTTAAGGCGGGCATAACCCTCCACATCCGCTTGCGGGATCGGCTCTTCAAACCAGGTAAAGCCAAGACGATCCAATTCTTTGGCAATCGCCAACGCCTGCTCTTCGGTGAGGCGCTGGTTGCCGTCGAGCATCAACTCCATGCGCCCATTTACGGTCTGGGTCAGCTCACGCACCAGCCCCAAGAAACGATCAACCGTGACGCCATCCCAACTCCACTCGGTGCCGATGCGGAATTTCATGGCCGTGTAGCCCAGCGCGATATACGCCAACGCCTCGTCGATCAACTGTTCCGGGCGGATGCGCCAGTCGTAGCGGCAGCCGCTGGAGGCATAGAGCCGCACCTTGTCGAGCGGTTTGTCGGTAAGCAGCTCCGCAATGCGCTTGCCGGCGATCTGCCCCTTGAGATCCCACAATGCACAGTCGAGGCCAGCCACCGCACAGTCATGCGCCCAGGTCCGCCCATTCGGGTGAGGCACAATCCGCGGGTCGGTGGGGTCGCAACCCAGCAATGTCGGGGTGAGCCACTCCACCCACTCTTTGATCAGCCGAGGCACGCCATAGGCACACGCCTCGCCAACCCCCGTCAAGCCCTCGTCGGTGTGGATCACCACGACTGGGCAATCCGCCTTGACCACCCGGAAGCGGCTAGTGACCCACTGGCGCTCCGGCTCGTGCATCCGCGAGAGCAGCAACGTTTCGATTTTGGTGATTTTCATGGTCTCCTCAAGCGGGTATTCAGTGCGTCTGTATCGATCAGAATGGAAAGAGGCAGATGGCAGGTGTAGGGGCGAGGTATTCAGGAAGATGTTCGCAAGTTGCGTCAGCTTTCTTGCCCGAATGCCTCGCCCCTACGGGTGTACACGCGAGTCTATCGTTGTGGAAGTCGAATGAGTGCGGAAGCGTCTATTGCACTTCGCCGATGCGTTCCGCTTCGTTGATATTCTCGCTGGTGATCATCTTCGGCGTGATAAAGATGACCTCCTGTTCAGGCTTTGTGCCGTCGGTGATAAAGTCCAGCAATGTGCGCAGCGAGGTGCGGGTCTGTTCGCCAGGGAACTGTTCAACTGAGCCGTAGAGCGAACCATCCTGAATGGCCTGGATCGCTTCGGGCAGCGCATCATAGCCGATGATCGGAATGTTCAACCCGGCAGCCTTGACGGCCTCGGCTGCGCCCAGCGCCATGTCGTCGTTGGCCGCGACAATGGCGTCGGGGTTGGGTGTGGCCCCCAGACAGCTCTCGGTCACTCGCAGACCGTCGGCGCGGTTGAAGTTGCCGGTCTGCTGGCAGGGGATCGTAAAATTGCCAGCCGGGTCGATAATGTTGTGCAAGCCCTGACCGCGGTCAATGGCCGGAGATGCGCCGGGGGTGCCTTGCAACTCGAAGATCGTGCCGCCGTCCGGGAAGAGTTCAAGCAACGCCTGACCCTGCGCCTCGCCGCCCAGCACATTCTCGGCGCCAACATGCGCCAGCAGCCCCGTCACCCCTTCGGCGCGGCGATCCACCGTCACCACGGGGATGCCTGCATCGACCACCGCCTGGATCACTTCGACCAGCCCCTCGGTGGTGCGGGGGCTGACGATCAGGCCATCCAACTCTTGAGCGATCACCGATTCAAGGTCAGCCACCTGTTTTTCGGTGTTGTCCTGGCCGTCCAGGGTAATGATCTCGACGCCCAGTTTGGCTGCTTCGTCACGCACCTGCTTCTCCATGTGGACAAAGAAGGGGAAGTTCAGACCGGGGATGGAAAAGCCGATCCGGTAGACTTTCTCCTCGGCATCGGCTGCGGCGGGCGCGGCTGCGTCACCACTGGGGGCAGGGGCCACCGGCGTGCAGGCGCTCAACACCAACGCGAAGAGCGCGAGCAGACTAAACAGCATGGCAATACGGGATGTCCTCATTTGGTTTCCTCCTTGATGAATGTGAGCCGGAGAACAAAGGAAAGAAAATCGTGGTTCACGCACCACGCTACAACACTCGTGTACTAGCGGCGGCGTCTTTTGATCAGCTGGTCAAAAAAAACGGCCAAGACAATGATCAGCCCCACAACGATCTGTTGATAGTAAGGATTGACATTGAGGAGGGTCAACCCATTGGAGAGCACGCCGATCAGCAAGATGCCGACCACGGTGCCAAAGATGCTGCCTTCGCCACCAAAGAGGCTCGTGCCGCCGATCACCACGCCAGCGATGACGGTCAGTTCGTAGCCGACGCCCGCCACCTGTTCCGCCGAGTTGAGGCGCGAGGAGAGCAAAAAGCCGGAAAAGCCCGCACAAAGGCCACTGATGACGTAGACGCTGGTCAATAAACCCGTCGTATTCAACCCCGAAAGGCGCGCTGCTTCTGGGTTGCCCCCGACGGCGTAGATGCGCCGCCCATAGCGCGTATACTGGAGGACGATAAAGCCCACCAGTGCGCAACCCAGAAAGATGATCACCGGGATCGGCACTGGGCCAATAAAACCTTGCCCCAACACTTTGTACTCATCGCGAAAGGCGCTGATCGGTTGACCGCCCGACCAGAGCAGCGCCGCCCCACGAAAGGCCGACATGCCACCCAATGTAACGATAAAGGGCGGCACCTTGAGCCGACTGATCGTCACCCCTTGCAACAACCCGGCCAGCAGCCCAACCGCCAACGCCGCTGCCAGCGCCGCGGGGACGCCATAGCCCGCCGCTTCGCCAGCTGCGCCCACGCTTAGCA
>Ga0224722_1001583_pt1 | contig 12558 bp, 9 predicted proteins | sample Balambano_FR1_Me_FD_161646 | JGI IMG/M metagenome (GOLD analysis project Ga0224722, IMG submission 161646) | Freshwater sediment microbial communities from Lake Towuti, South Sulawesi, Indonesia - Balambano_FR1_MetaG | ecosystem: Environmental > Aquatic > Freshwater > Lake > Sediment | place...
GCGCCCACGCCCACGCCACAGCCCGATCAGCAACAGGCGGCCACGCCGACGCCTGAACCTGAAGCGACGCAAACGCCTGAGGGCGCAGCTTCATCATCGCCAACTGAGCCGCCTTCGGCCCAGCAAGCCATCAACAACCTGCTGAACGATCTGCGCAACAGTTGGCTGCCCTATCTCTTGCTCATCCCATTGTTGTTGCTGGCGGCGTGGGGCGGATTCAACGCGTTGGAGCGGGCCGGGCTGGGCAAGCTGCCCGGCATCGAACGCGCCTACGCGTTGCTCACGCGCTATGCCGGCTGGTTGGGAATCGGCAAGGCGCGCCAACACACGCCCTACGAACAGGCCGAGGCGTTGGCCGAGCGCGCACCCAACGCGCAAGAGCCGATGCGGCGCATCACCGATTTGTATGTGGAGAAGCGCTTCTCCGCGCCGAAGGACGTGCCGGCGGAGATGCTGAGCGAAGCTGATAACGCCTGGAAACAGGCGCGGGCGTGGCTGAGAAAGGCGCTATTGAGAAGCAGGAAGTAGAAATTTGCTGAGCCTGCCTCAAGCTCGTTGAAGGCTCACGTACCATTACACGCCGAACACGCCGAAAAGTGCTTGGCCTTCAAACTATATTCTGCGTTGCTGTTACGGTGTAGGCCTGATCGTCAGCGCCACATACACCCAAACGAGCGATAGGATCGACAAGGCAATTGTATTAGCGATGGCTGCCCAGACCATGATTCGATCAGCTACAGTACTAGCGTAAGTAATCGGTTGAGTTGTAGTTTGCACCAACGCGTGCATTGCCTTTCTGGTAGTCTCTATACGCTCGAGTAAAGTGCGAGATACTTTCAAAATCACCAATGATGTGATCGCACCGAGCACATTAAAGATAGCAAACGCAAGGCTGACAACCCTAAATGCGTCCAAGCCGAGGTCGAGTAGCTGATTGAGGAAGACCAAAGTGCCGGCATTGAATGTCAAGAACACCGTGTACCAGCCAATATATATTGTCCAGAGGCTTTTGACGGTTTCGTGCAGTTCCCTGGACTGGTCTTTGAGAAAGTCGTAGTTATCTTTGTCTTCCACTGAATCGTCTCCTTCGACTGATAACAGGACTTACGCAGGTGATCAGAATTCGGACGCAGATGCACGCAGACACAATGCGGATTGAAACGTACTTATCTGCGAAATCCGCGTCCAAGAAACTGTTTTGCGTAAATCCAGTGATAAGTGATGCCACTTACAGCATAGAAACTGATGAAGTGAAGGAATGACGATCAACTGACCGATGACAGACGAATGTTTATTTACATCGCAGCAATCTGTTTCCCCTTCCGCGCCTCCTCGGCCGCAAACGCCAGCAAGTGGCTCTCCAGCGAGACGCGCGCGGTGGTCTGATGCTTTGTTTGCTCGCCATTCAATGCTTTGATGAAGTCGCGCATCAGGCCGAAGTCTCCGCCCCCGTGCCCACTCTCTCCGGTGGTGGGATAGATCACCTCTTCGCGCGGGCTGCCGTGCTCGACGATGCGAATTGAATGCGGGCGGCCATCGCTGAAATCGCCAAACAGCGTGGCCTGCGTGCCGTCCCAGCGCATCGTGCGCCCTTCCACATCGCTGTGGCCGTGCATGGTGAAGGTGCACGTCGCCCCGCCTTCAAACAGCAGGTTGAGCGTCTGGTGATCCACCACGTCGTTGTCGCAGTGATACACGCAGCGGCCATACGCGCTGGTCTTCAGCGCCTCCCAGCGCGCTACTGGCGTCAAGTTTTCTAGTCCAGCAGCGGTGAGCATGAAGGCGTGGGGCTCAAACCCCACCCCCTTCCCCTCCGCGTTGGGGAGGGGAGAACGAGCGCCGTAGATGCGCGGCGCATACCACGGACAGGACGCTTCGATCGGACAACCATCGGTGCAGCGAAGTGGAACGTTTGACACGTTTTCGCCCTCACCCCTGCCCCTCTCCCGCTGGGAGAGGGGTTCTGAGCGATAGTGCATCAGCGAGCCAAACGACGACAGGTGCGTCACGCGCTGGCGCATGATCCACACCAGCACATCGAGGTCGTGGCAGCACTTGGCCAGGATCATCGGCGCGGACTTGGCCTCATTGCCCCAGTTGCCGCGCACGAAGCTGTGCGACATATGCCACCAACTCACGTTTTCGCGATGGTCAATCGTCACGATGCGCCCCAGCCGGCCGCTGTTGACGATATCGTAGAGCGCGGTGAAAAACTCGGTGAAGCGCAGGACGTGACAGATTTGCAGCGTGCGGCCCAGCGACTCGGCCACTTCGACCAACTCGATGCACTCGGCCGCGCTGGTGGCCATCGGCTTTTCCAACAGCACGTCGTAACCAGCGCGCAGCAGGGCCAGCGTGCTGGCGTGATGCGTGCGATCTTGCGTGCAGTTGATCGCCACGCGCGCCAGTTGCGGCCGCGCGGCCAATGCCTCCCACGACGCGAACTGCATGTCTGGCGCGACATCATGCAGCGAGGCGAAGCGCTGACGTTTACCCAAATCTGGGTCGGCCACGGCGACGAATGACAAGGCGTTGGGGTGTTCGAGGGCGTATGGCCCGTAGGCGAAGGTAGCACGGTTGCCCGCGCCGATCATGACGGCTTCGATGGGCATAAAAGTAATTGGAGATTGGTAATTGGAGATTGGCCAAGCGCAATCACTGATTACCAATTACTAGATCAAAACTTGGCGAACGCATCCACCACCGGCTTGATGTCGTCCATCAGCGGATACAGGATCGGGCAAGTGACGCCGGCGGCGACGTAGTCGCGCACCTTGCTCACGCATTCGTCGCTGGTGCCGACAGCCATCAACATGCGCGGCACGTCGTCGGGGATGACCCTGGCCGCGGCGATGTATTCGGCCTCGGTGGCCGGCCAGCTCATCACCGCTTGCACCTTCGCGATCAGGTCATCGGGCACGCCGCTGGCCTTCATGATGTGCGGCTCGGTGGCGAGGTAATACGCCACCAACTTCTTGGCCTCGAACATAGCGGCCGTCGGATCGTCGTCGCTGAGCGAGCACACCAGCAGTTCCGGCCGGTCAATCTGGTCAATGTGCTTGCCGGCTTTGGCCGCGCCCTTGGCCACCAACTCGACGGCGCGCCGGATGTAATCCACACTCACAACGTAGTTCAGCACCACGCCGTCGCAAATCTCGCCGGTCAGCTCCAGCATCTTGTCGCCGGTCGCGCCGATGTAGATCGGGATGTCGCGCGGGCGCAGGTCGCCAAACACCACGTCGAGCCGCACGCGGTCGAGCTTGACGAACTCGCCCTGATACGTCACCTCTTCCATCGTAAACAGTTGGCGGATGGCTTCGACGTGCTCGCGCATGGCTTGCAACGGCCGCTCACGCTTTTCGCCCACGCGCCCCGCAATCGGTTCCCACCACGCGCCCAGGCCGAGCATGACGCGGCTGGGGTCGTTGGGCCGGCCGCTCACCTGTTTGCCCAGCTCCCACATCGTGCTCCAACTAGCGGCGATCACGGCCGGGTTGCGCGTCCAGATCGGCAGCACGCCGCTGCCCAGGCGCAGCTTCTTCGTGCGGGTGAGGAACGCGCTCATCATCACGATACAGTCGCGCGCCAGGCGCGTGTCGGCCTGCCAGATTTCGGAGAAGCCGTTGGCCTCGGCATATTCGGCCATCTCCAGCTCATATGTCAGCGGATGCTTGTCTTGCATGTAGAGCGCGAAGCGAGGCTTTGTCGGTGTGGGCGTTGTGGTCATGGACACCGATGATAGAAGAAGATCGCTTACTGTCCACCTATAATCGCAGCGCAGGCGAACGCATATGGCAAGTGTGTCTGAATTGCCCCCGCCAGTAACTGCTCAAGCCTCTGAACCAGCCTCGCAGCGCATGACGGCCGAGGAATTCTTGCGTTGGGAGCACCTCGGCATCGCCGAATGGGTGGACGGCGAGGTGATCACGATGTCCGTCACAAACGACCATCAACGAATCGTAGATTTTCTGATTCAGCTCATCGGCATTTTCTGTCGCGTCTTCAACGCAGGCGTTGTCCGCAGTGCGCCCTACGCCATGCGCGCCGTGTCCGGCGGCAGCGTGCGCGAACCCGACCTCATGTTCATCGCCACCGCCAACCTCGCTCGTGTGCGGCGCGAGGCGCTCGACGGCCCGGCCGATCTGGTCGTCGAGGTCGTGTCGGAGGAGAGCGTCGCCCGCGATTACGACGACAAGTTCAGCGAGTATCAGGAGGCGGGTGTCGGCGAATATTGGATCATTGACCCACGGCCGAATCGCCAACGGGCCAGCTTCTTTCAGCGCGATGCGAACGGGCGCTTTCAACCCGTCGCAGTTGAGGACGGGATTTACCACTCGGCGGTGCTGCGGGAGTTTCGGCTCAAGCTGAGTTGGCTATGGCAGACCGAGCCTGAACCCGACGCGCTGCTGGCGCTGACCGACATGATCGGCGCGGAGCGGCTTGCACTGGCATTGAGAGAGCGGCGTCCCTGATTGCGCTCGCACGGTAGTATGGGCGCATGTCCGGCAAACATTCATGGCCCACGCCCCAAGGCCGTTACTTCTGGTGGAGCGAGAGGCTGTGGACGCTGGCGAAGGACTTGCCAATCAAGCGCATCTTGATTGACGACATCGCCGAGTTCGACCGAAACTGTTGGTTCGCCGAAGGCACAGCGCCAACCTGCCGCGACGTGGCAAAACATGCCAAGCGCATCATGGAGGCCGACCTGCGCTATCCGATCATCCTGGCGGCCGACGGCCACCTGATGGACGGCGGGCATCGCATCGCCAAGGCATGGATCATGGGTCAGACCGAGATTGATGCGGTGCGGTTTGAGGTTGATCCGGAGCCGGATTGGGTTGAACAACATTGACCCAAGGGGCTTGAAAGCCCTTGGGGTCTTGCTCGAACGATCTACGGCTGCGCTGTTGGCGCAGATGGCGGCGGCACGTTGACGTTGACCGTGAGGCTGCGCTCGAGCACACCGCCGTTGCCCGCCGTCACACGCAACACATACGCGCTGGTGTTCTGCGGGCACACACTCACCACGCCGGTCGCGCCGACCGTCGAGGCGTTCCCGCCGTCGAACAACTGGATCAACTGCGCCGTGCCGCCCACCTGCCAGCGCAGGCTAGTGCACTGACCGCGCGTCAGGTTGAGGTTGTCGGCGGTGAACGAGTCAATGGTCGCATTCGGCGAACCGCTGCCGCTGACGGTCACGGTGATGAAGAAGTTGTTCGTGCGGCCGTCGTTGCCGGTCACTTCCAGGCGATAGGCCGTGGTGACAGTCGGGCATACCGAGCGCGAGTCGTTGCCGCCCACGCCCTGGCGGTTGTTGCCGTCCCAGAAGAACACCGCGCGCACGTTGTCCACGTTCCAGCGCAACGCGGTGCACTGGCCGGCTGCCACAGTCGTGCTGTCGGCGCGGAAATTGGGCTGCCCGCCGCCGACTGTGATGACCAGCGGCGTGTCGAATGTCGTGCCGTCGCGCCGCTGCACGCGCAACACATATGTCGTGGTCTGCGGCGGGCACGCGGTCTGCGAGGCGTTGCCGGCTACGCCCTGCGTGGTGTTGCCGGTGATGAGAAATACAGCCGCCACGTTATCCACGTTCCAGCGCAGCGTGGTGCACTGGCCGACCGCAATCGAGGTCGCATCGGCCCGGAAGTTGGGCTGGCCAGGGGCCGGGCCAACCGGCCCGACGGTGACCGTGGCGGTGTTATCGAAGAACGAGTTATCGCGCCGCTGCACGCGCAGGATGTAGGTCGTGGTGTTGGGCGGGCAGACCACCCGCGCGTCCACGCCGCGCACGCCTTGCGTCACGCCGCCTTCGATCAGAAAAACCGCGTTGACGTTGTTCACGACCCAGTTCAGCGTGCTGCATTGCCCAGACAGCACGCGGTTGGGCACGGCCACAAAGATCGCGCTCTGCGTCGAGGGTTGTGGCACGGGCTGCGCCGGCACAATCGGCGCGGCTTGAAGACAGGCCGGTTGGGTGAGCTGTCCGAACACCCAACCCTCGATGCCGCCGAACACGATGCGATACCAGGAGTTGTTGCGCAATCGGCCCACCACCGATGCCACGTCGCCGGCCTGCATCGAGGTCAGCAGGGTGTAGCGCACGCCCGGGCCGCGCCGGACGTTGGCCTTGGCCAATGCCGTGACGGTGGGCGCGCAGCCTTGCGCCTGGGCAGCAACCGGCTTGGGCGTGATCGCAACGACAAACATCGCCGAGGCGACCAACACCACCAACATGACCAAACGAGCCACACGATCACGATATTGATGAACGAACGGTGTGCGCGATGACAGCAACAGCGATGAGGTTCGAGCGATTAAATCAATCATCATCCCTCCGCGAAGTCACACGAATGCAAGCGTGCAAATGTAAAAACATTCTACTTTCAGGCAATGTGCTTGCCATACGGCTATGCGTCGGCTATGAGACAATTTGACGCTGAGGTAACACGCATGTCCAGTGATCGATCCATCACCCCCACCTTGCGCACCCGAGCCTTGGCCGGCATGCTGGCCGTCAGTTTGTTGATCGCCGCGTGCTCCTCCGGCACGCCCGAACCAACGCCAACGCCTGAACCGACGCCATCACCAGTTCCAGTGGAGGCCACGGTCAGCGTCGGCGTCAGCGCCGATGCGGCCCAAAGCACGCCCGAAAGCGTGCTCGCCCCAGTGCAGCCGACGACCATCCCGCTCGCGACTGCGGCCGAGGTGGCCTCATCAGCGATGCTGTCACCCATCGCCACACCAGCGCAGGCTACGGATGCGGTCACGAAGACAGTTGAATCCCCTCCTGCTGGCGCTGAACCCGTCGGCATGGCTACCGCCGGCACGTTTGTGGAAGACAGCGCATTATGCGCGCAGCTCATCGGCCAGGATGTGCCCGATAGCTTGCTGCCCTATCTGCGCTGCGGCACATTCACCGTGCCGGAGGAACACGCCAAGCCGGATGGACGGCAGGTCAAGTTACCAGTGGTGGTGATCAAGTCGGCCAGCGCCAAGCCAGCACCGGATCCGGTGCTGGTGTTGCAAGGTGGGCCGGGTGGATCGGGCATTCGCGACTATTTCAACCTCATCCTGCGCGAAGGCTTCAAGCCAGGCGAGGATCGCGATGTGATTCTGGTGGATCAGCGCGGCTCGTTCCTCACCGAGCCGGCCTTGATCTGCACCGAGTATCGCGATCTATACATCAAGCAGATCGAGACCGCCGCCCTGGGCGACGCAGCCGCGGCAGAGCGGCAGGCCGCCAATGCCGCATGCAAGGCACGCCTGGAAGCGGCCGGCATCAACCTGAGCGCCTACAACAGCTACGAGAACGCGGCTGATATCGCCGCGCTGCCGCGGAAGCTGGGTTACACCGACTACAACATCTACGGCATCTCGTACGGCTCGCTGCTGGCGCAACACATCCTGGCGTTGTATCCGCAGGGCGTGCGCAGCCTGATCCTGGACGGCGTGATGCCGCGCGCGGGCAATTACACCCTCACCCGCAACGGCAACTTCCAGCAAACGCTCAAGGAAGTGCTGGCGGCTTGCGCAGCCGACGAGCTGTGCGCCAAGGACTTCCCGGACATCGAGGCGCGGCTGGTCAAGCTGGCGAGCGAACTTAACGCCTCGCCCGCGGCCATGGAAATCTCATCCGATGCGTTCACCCAAACTGTGACGATCTCCGCCCCGCTGACCGGCCTGCAACTGATGGCCACGATTTATTACATGCTGCAAGGGTCGGAGGGCATTGGCCGCGTGCCGCGACTGGTGGACATGATAGAGAAGGGCGACCTGTCTTATCTGGCCAAGTTGCGCAATGACTATGAGTTGAAGCCGCTGCGCGACACCACGCTCGGTTTGTTCAACTCGATTCTGTGCTCGGAGGAGACCAACTACACGCCCGAAGAGGCTGCCGCGACCGATGCGCAGACGCAGCCTGAGTTCCAGGTCTTCCGCACTGCCACTGAGATTTCAGAGTTGTGCAAGACGTGGAACGTGCCGCAGTTGCCCGCCGACGCCCAAGCCGCCGTGCAAAGCGGCATCCCTGTGCTTGTGCTCAACGGCCAATTCGACCCGACTACGCCAGCAGCCGACAGCAAGCAAGCCACCAGCGGCTTTACCAACGTGACCGAAGTCACCTTCCCCGGTGAAGGCCACGGCCAGTTCCCACACAACCAGTGCGCGGCCAGTCTGGTATCCAACTTTCTGAACGCGCCAACGGTCGAACTGGACACGCAATGCGCGACGAATCAATCCGGCCTCGAATTCAGCACAGTCAGCACCAAGCTGGTTGACTTCACCGATGTGAACGCCGGGTTGGGCGGCGTGCGGCCGGCCGGTTGGTCGCCATTGCGCGGCGGCTTTGCCGACAACGTGAGCGGCGCGACCATTCTGTATCAAGCCAATGCCTCGCCCGATGTGGCCGCAGTGGCGCGCCGCATCGCCCAAGGCAATCTGACGCGCACCGACACGCTCAGTTCGAGCGCCGGCATCACCTGGACGCTGTATAGGGGCCGGTTGAACGGCGACGACGCATCGTTGGTGGACTACGCAGTTGGCAACGGCGGGCTGTATGTGATCGAGCTAGTGACCGGCAACGCAGAGCAGCGAGACAAGCTCTACAGCGAGCTGTTCCTGCCGGCCGTTGACAAGTTCATCGCCATCAAGGCTCCGCCGCAGACGATCCTGCTTACTACGCCGCAGCCAGAGGCCGAACTGACCAGCCCGGCCCGCGTGAGCGGCATCGTCGCCAAGACGCCGTTCGAGAACAACCTGGTCTATCGCGTCTACAACGGCGCGGGCCTCATCATCAACGAAGGGCCGATCAACGTGAAGGGCGAGCTGGGCAGCCCGGGCGTGTTCGCCGCCGTGCTGCCGTTCACAGTTACACAGCGCGAGGCCGGGCGCATCGAGGTAGTAGACATTGACGCCGCCACTGGCGACCCATTCGCAACTGCGGCGGTGACGGTGACATTGACGCCGGTCAACGTCGAGGGCATGCGCCCGCCGGTCACGATCACGATTGACCTGCCGCAGCCGAACGCCGTCATTACCAGCCCGGCCCAGGTGAAGGGCAGCATCAGCCTCAGCCCGTTCGAGAACAACTTGGTCTATCGCGTGTTCGATGGCGCGGGCAAGGAGATCGGCCTCGGCCCGATCACTACGCAAGGTGAATTGGGCCAGCCCGGCACGTTCGACGCGACGATCACGTTCACGGCTACGCAGAGCGGCCCCGGCCGGCTGTTGATTGAAGACGACAACGAGGCAGGCGGGCCGCCCTTTGCCACGGCGGCGATTGACGTGCAACTGGCTGGGCTGCCGGCAGATGTGGAACCTGCCTCGGTCGTCACGCCCACTACGGCCGTGACGACTACCGAGGCGATGACGATGACGCCGACGGCCGAGATGACGCCAACGACTGCCATCACCGCCACTGAAGCCGTTACTGAACCGGCAACCATCACGCTGGCTACAACCATGACGGCGACTGACGCAGTCACCCCAAGCGCGAGCGTTGCAGTGACCGTGCCGCTGGATGTGAACAACTTCAGCCTCGATCCGGAAGGCGTGGCCCGCAGCGTGCGCGCGGCCATCTTGCCGGCCGTGCCATATGACCCCAACGTGCCGCCCGGAGACAACGGCGTGCCCGAGCGGGTGCGGTTTACCTTCGACCGCGATCAGTTGGACAATTACTTCGCGCCACGCCAACGCCAGTTGCTGATCCTGCCGCTCGAGGCATATCTGGCGTTGTATTCCGGGGAGCAGTTGCAACAGTTGAACGACAAGATCGCGACGATCAAAGACTTGCTGGCGAAGCGCCCCGTTACTGTCACCGGTGAGATCCCCGTGTTGCCAATTGGCGCCGCCCCGCAGGTGTTTCAGGCCAATCTCGACTACATGGACTTCGCCGGCGGCGCGTGCGTGCGTTTCGTCACGGCGTTCCGGTTCGACGTGTCGCCAATCACCGACGGCGACCTGGTCTACACCTGCCAGGGGTTGAGCGATGACGGCCGCTACTTGGTGTCGCTGACCTACCCCATCGGGTCAACGGCCACACCGGCCAACATCAACGACGTCACTCGGGCCGAACAGGCGCAGATTGACACCAACTTCAGCGGCTATCTGGCCAACCTCACTGCTCGGCTGAATCGCCTATCGCCGCAGAACTTCCGCCCCAACCTGACGCGGTTGGACGAGATGGTGCGCACACTGGCGATCAAGTAGCAAGTCGTGAGTCGCACAAAAACGAAACGGCCCGCCGAGATCACTCGGCGGGCCGTTTCGTTTTGTAACATCAAGGCTGCGGCGTCGGCCCTGTATTGAACACGTTCACATTGACTGATGTGTCGAACTGCTGACCGCTGTTGCCAGTCACGCGCAGGATGTAGGTCGCGCTTGCGCTTGGGCACACCTGGATCGTGCCGGTTGCCCCAACCACAGTGGTGGAGTTGGTTGACGTGTCCAGCAGTTGCACCAGGTTGAACGATCCGGACACCGTCCAGTTCAACACCGAGCACTGCCCCTGCGCCAACGTGGCCGGGTTGGCCGTGAAGCTCACGTTTGGCGCGGTGGAACTGCCCGACACCGTGATGGTCTGGAAATAGTTGTTGACGCTGCCGTCGTTGCCCACCACTTCCAGCCGATAGGTCGTCGTCGTCCACGGACACACCTGGCGTGAATCGTTGCCGCCCACGCCCTGCTGGTTAGTGCCATCCCAGAAATACACCGCGCGCACGTTGTTCACGTTCCAGCGCATGGTGGTGCACTGGCCGGGGTTGAGCGAGTACGAATCGGCGGTGAAATTTGGATTATTGGATGGTTGTGTTGGCGTGACCGTGATGGTCAATTGCTGCTGGAATGACGTGCCATCGCGCCGCTGCACGAGCAGCGTGTAGGTGGTGGTGGCCTGGGGGCACACCGAGCGCGTGTCCACACCGCCCACGCCATATTGATACTGGCCGTCGCTCAGAAACACAGCCGCCACATCCTGCACGCTCCAGCTCAACGTGCTGCATTGGCCTTGCTGCACGGTATAGGTGCTGGCCTGGAAGTTGGCGTTGCCGGGGATGAACGTAGGGCCGGGCGGCGGCGGCGGCACAGGCACCACCGGCACTGTGTCCATGCAGAACGCGGTGACGAACTGGCTGGTGACCCAGCCCTCGTTGTTATTAAAGATGATGCGGTACCACGAGTTGTCGCTCAGCCGGCCGGTGACCTGCGCGCTCTGCCCTGGGAACAGCGTGCCGATGGGCGGGTTGTAGTTGGTGCTCGGCCCAAAGCGCACGTTGACCTGGGAGATGGCGGTGACGGTGGGCGTGCAGCCCTGCGCCACACCACGCGCGCCGCTCATGGCCGTAGCACGGGTGGGCGCTTGTGCGCCGATGAACAACGCTGCCGAGAGGACTAACGACATCACCAACCCGGCAAACACGATCAGGCGCGCAGGTTGGGGCTTGAAGGCTTTTTTTCGTTCACGTTCACGGGCGGGGATGTTGCTTGGATGATTCACGTCATGCACTCCGGTCAATCGCGCTTGGCTGCGCCGCTCATGCGTCGCTAAATTGTAGCGCAGCGAGCGGTATGAACGACGACTCGGCCTTCACGGTTGGCCGTGCTGATGGGTCATGTGCCACTGATATTCGCGGCTCTGGGCCGACCAGCGCGACTTGATGAACTCAAGCACCGCGTCCGTCTGGCGTTCAGTCAGCACATCGCCAAAGCCCGGCATGTCGCTGGGAATCTGGCCGCCCGTGCCGTTGCCGCCCTCGACGATGATCTGCTTGAGCAGCGCATCGGGGTGATGCCAGGTGTGGCCGCTGTCGTCGTGCGGCGGGGCTGGGTATTTGCCGCTCGGCAGTGGCTGCTTCCAGTTGGGCGCGCCTTGCAGGTTGGCGCCGTGGCAACTGGCGCAACGCTGGGCATAGACCTGTTGCCCCTCGGCCACGAGGTCGGCGCGCAGGGCCGGCATGGGCGGCACGATAACGGTCGGCTCAATGCCTGGGGCTGAGGTGGGTGTGGGCGTGGCCGAGGCGCAGGCGGTGAGGCCTAAGGCAACCATGACGACACACATGACGCGCAGGGGGTGCAACCACATGGGTGAATTTTAACGATCACCTGCACAATGTCGCGCCTTTGCCATACTAGCCACACAAGGAGCACTGAAACATGCTAAAGGACAAGACCGTCATCATCACTGGCGCGGGCGGCGGATTGGGCGAGGGGATCGCCCGTGTGTGCCATCGTGAGGGCGCCAACGTGGTCATCGCCGATGTGCGCTTCGACGCCGCGCAGCAGGTCGCACAGTCGCTTAGTGAACTCGCCCTCGCCGTGCCATGCGACGTGCGGCGTGACGCCGATTTGCAACAGCTTGCTGACCTCACCGTGCAGACCTTTGGCCGGATTGACGGCCTGGTCAACAACGCGGGCGTCAATTTCGTCAAGCCGTTCTTGGACACTACGCCGGATGAGTGGGAGCGCGTCATCGCCGTGGACTTGCGGGCGGTGTTCTTCCTCAGCCAGATCGCGTGCCGGCAGATGTTGCACCAGTCGCCGCCGGGCGGCAGCATCGTCAACATC
>Ga0224722_1001584_pt1 | contig 12558 bp, 8 predicted proteins | sample Balambano_FR1_Me_FD_161646 | JGI IMG/M metagenome (GOLD analysis project Ga0224722, IMG submission 161646) | Freshwater sediment microbial communities from Lake Towuti, South Sulawesi, Indonesia - Balambano_FR1_MetaG | ecosystem: Environmental > Aquatic > Freshwater > Lake > Sediment | place...
ACCCACCCACACTGCTGAATGCGGCCAATAAAAAATTGATACGATATTCCAATTCGGCGGCGATCGCAGTTTTCCAAAATAGTCCCAAGAGACTTAAATAGCGCTTCATTCAACCTGTGTAATGCCTGTCCAAACTTAGCAGTTTCTCACTTCAACTGAGCATCCAAGACCAATGACCAGCCACCGCAAAACACGCAGCCCCAACATAACGTCTTATAAGTTCGTGTGCACAATTGGCTGGGGTAAACCTCTCTTAATTAGCCTGAACAACCCCGCAGCAGACCAAGCACTAGAAGCTAGGATGGACGCAATGTGTTTGAATAGTAAACGATTAAATCTGCTATGAGCGATCGCCTATCTAAAAAACTAGAAAAGCCCCTGCGCTCCTTTGATTAGTTCAGCTCTAGCTCTGCAATCGACACAATGCCAACTCCCAAAATTCCCAAAAGCTCCTAATTTCTCCGTTGTTGCGGATCGAGTCCCCCAAAATCCATGTCAAGCCCCGAGGCGACTATCTATTGCCCTAACCCAGACTGTCAGGCTCCTAACCCAGAGAGCCACCGATTTTGCCAGCAATGCCGCGCAAAACTTCCAAAATATTACTTGTGGGGCGTTGGCAAGGGCATGGAAACCTGCCGATCGGGCGAACTTTTAGAAAATCGCTACCTTGTTAAGCACACCCAGGTGATTCTTGATACTCAACCGGGCAAGGTGCCTGCTGCCCCCGCAGAGCTACCTCCTGCTGTAGAGCCTTATCTGCACCTTTCTCCTTACTGCCTCCAGGTGCCTCAGGTGTACGGTGTAACGCGATCGTCCCGCCGTAATAGCCCTATCTTGCTGCTGGAGCATGCCCCTCTCTACCCAGAAACCCAAACTGGGAAATATCCTGCCGGAACACTAATTCCAGATCTTGCAACTGTGTGGGAGCAGAGTACCGGGTTTCGTCAGCTTCATTGGCTATGGCAAATCGCCTCCCTGTGGCAACCTCTTTGGGCAGAAGGTGTTGCCACTACGCTGTTCAACTCTGGCTTGTTGCGGACTGAAGGGAGTTTGTTGCGGTTGTTGGAATTGCAAACGGATGGGCGATCGACCCCCACCCTAGCCGAGTTAGGAAAGCTTTGGCGACACTGGCAACCTACGGCTAAACCAGAAATTGCTAACTTCATGGACAGCCTTTGCCAGAGCTTGCAGACAGGGCAACTGGCCACCATAGAACAACTAGTTACAGCACTTGACCATGCCCTGTGTATCGGCAGCCAGTCCCAATCACGCCAGCTACATTTGGTTACTCGCACAGACCAAGGGCCAACCCGCCAACGTAATGAAGATGCTTGCTACCCGCCCAGTGGAACCATCGCGACACTTTCTCTACAGGCAAACAGTGGCTCAAATACCTCTTTAACTTCATTGGTAATTGTCTGTGATGGCATAGGTGGCCACGAAGGCGGTAATGTTGCGTCGTCGCTGGCGATCGCAACTGTCCAGGAGCGGCTTCAGCCCCTTTTGCAATCGGCCAATTTAGTCGAGTCAACTATTTTAACCGCAGAATTGGCGAAATCGGCAACCGCTGCCAACGATGTGATTGTTGCCCGTAACGACAACGAAAACCGCCAAGAGCGGCAACGCATGGGCACTACTTTGGTAGCTTCCCTGGCTCAGGGGCATGAACTATACCTGTTGCATGTGGGTGATAGCCGCGCCTATCGCATCAGCCACACCAACTGCCATCAAGTCACCCTAGATGACGACCTCGCCGCACGAGAAGCCCGTTTGGGCTACTCGCTCTACCGGGAAGCGCTACAACACTCTGGCTCCGGGTCGCTGACTCAAGCCTTAGGCATGAATGCCTCCTCTCTGTTGCACCCTACTGTGCAGCGGTTTGTGCTGGATGAAGACTGCCTCTTTCTGCTTTGCTCTGACGGCCTTAGCGACTTCGATCGTGTTGAACAACACTGGGAAACAGAACTTCTCCCAATTCTTGACAACACAGTAGATCTGGAAGCTGCCAGCCAGCGACTGATTGACCTAGCAAACCAGCACAATGGTCACGACAATGTCACTGTAGGTTTAGTTCACTGTCGAGTAATTCCTAACAGCTCTGCGCCAATACCTATTCCTACGTCTCTGGTGACCGATCGCATCCCACCTAAACCGCTTACTAACACTGCTCAGCCCTCGCCTGATGCCAGAACCCGCATCGCTAAGCCAGTGGCCATCTCACCACCCCACCGAGCCAGACCACCTCTACCCCTTGTCCTAGCTAGTTTGCTGGCGCTAGGCATGCTAGGAGGTGTCCTAGCCTATTGGCTGGGAACTCAACTTACTCTGCAAACAACCTCATTGCCATCCAGCTTAGAACCGAGTGTAACTCCACCGATCGCAACGCCCACCCCGACCACAAGTTTGTCCCCTTCGTCTGATCCCAAACCTAAAGCTGCCCTGATAACGGGTTCACTCGTGCAAGTCAACCAGGCTAATTCGGCTAGCCCAGAGGCTGTTCCTCTCACCCTATTGCTGGATCCACCCGGCCAATCTCCTGCGACCACAGCTACACCCCCTGCTGTGGTTGGCACCTTGCCACCTGGCACTATTCTGCGGATCCTACCCGATCGGCAAAAGCGCCCCAACCAAAACCACTGGCATAAGTTGCAAGTCTGCTCAGTTCCCTCTAGCCAAACTAAAGTAGCTCTGCCAGTCCGTCCTGGGATGGAAGGTTGGGCAGACGCCACAACACTTTTGGCAAACACCAGTGGCCAACTTAACCTCAAACCCGATCAACTGGGGGTATGCACCTCAACCAATCGCTAAACCCACCAAGAGGTTTGGGTAAGCTTAAATTACAGCTACATTTGTTCAATTTGAAGAACTTGTAGATTTCTCCTACCTCTGGTTTGCCTCAAGGGGTAGCCAGTAAACTAAATGAACATCTACACTCTGAAAACCTTGTCTGGCTTGAACCTAAACCCCAAGAATGCCCTCGTCTGAACTGCCCTGTCTAAGCTTGGCGATCGCTCCTTTGCGTCCCACCGGAGCTAATAACTACGCAATTCATGTCACCCAGGCTCCGTACCCTGGGGGATACGTTTTGCATGACTGTACCTGGGCAGATCATCTATCTCACCTTTGGTCAGCATGGCAAAGCATGTTTTCCTCGGAGTGTGCCCTAAGTCCACTACCCAGTTCCATCCCATCTGTGGAAGCCTTTACCTCCGAACCAGAGCAACCTGGACAGCCCAACAGCTACAGTGGTCGTTTGATGCAGGATCTGGGCATTCAACTCTGGCAATGGCTGATTGATGGCCCTATTCGAGGCAGTCTCAATCACAGCCAGGGCATTGCTATGGGACAGGGAAAACCGCTGCGGTTTCGCCTAGAAATTCGCGATCCTAGCCAAACTGCCCTGCCCTGGGAAATTATGCAAGATGGACCAGGTAAACCAGCTATTTCTCTCAGCCAACAAGTACTTTTCAGCCGTACCACCAGCGATGTCCACCCCCTACCTGCACTTAGAGTGGACTTGAATTTGAGGATTTTGCTAGTGCTGGGACAGGAGACAGAACCGGGAGGTGAGGCTGACGAGCACAGCACGGCTTTGTTGCTAGAGCAAGAGGCTAAAACTTTGGCCGAGGCACTCCGCCTATCTGGAAGTTCAGTAGCCAATCAAGGTACCCAGCAGCCCTGCCATGTCGATACCCTAATTCAACCGACACCGACAGAAATTACCCGTTGTCTGGAAACTGGCTCATACAACGTTTTGTTCTACGCTGGCCACTGCATGCAGGCTCCCGATGGAGGGATGCTGTTCTTGCGACCCAACATGACCTTGAATGGAACAGAATTGGCGCAGGTACTGACGCGCTGCCAGGTAAAGTTGGCAGTTTTTAACGCTTGTTTAGGAGCCCATCCTGACCACCACAAAGCCAGTAATAACGGTCAAGCAGAAGTTATTCCTCGTAGCAGTTTGGCAGAAGTGTTGATTCACCATGGCGTGCCTGCAGTGTTGGGTATGCGAGATGCTATCACTGATGAGGAAGCAATTCATTTTATTCAAGCGTTTGCTAGGGCGCTAGCTGAGCAGAAGCCGATCGACCAAGCCACTGCGATCGCGCGTCAACATTTGCTCACTATTTTCAAATTTAATCAGCAAGCCTGGACACTGCCCGTGCTGTACATGCACCCAGAGTTTCATGGAGAATTGCTCAAAGCACCCGAACCCAGCAGCCTGACCCAGATTCCCGCGCCTACAACAAAGATTGGCAATGAAGTTCAGGCTCCTAATGCCTGGTTGCGATCGCTACAAACCGAAAAAATTTGGCAAATTCGCGGCGGCATCATGCGAGTTGGACGTGACAAGCTAGAAAATGACTTAGTTCTCCAAGAGGAAGAAGGGGGCGTTTCACGCAAACACGCCGCCATTTTGTGCCGCCAGCCTAGCCCAGACAGTACAGGTGAAGCTACTTACTACCTGCAAGACTTTTCTCGATTTGGTACCTGGGTTTCCACAACTCACGGTTGGCAAAAGGTTCACAATCAGGAAATTCCTTTGTATCCTGGAACTCAGCTTAAGTTTGGCAGCTCTCAAAATGAGACATTGGAGTTTCTGGTGCAAGACCCAAATAACCCCGGAAACAACTCTGCCGGATAAGGCCTATTGAGATAGCTTCAGAGCTATCAATGTCCAGAAACCTAGACCAAGACTCCCACACCATTCCAGAGGCAGATTTATTAACTCACTATGTGATAGTTTCCGCTAAATAGCGTAAATTGTGACCAATTATGGAATGGGTCAAGCTAGGGATGTAGTTAGCTTGGACGAAATCAATCAAACATTCATTTTTCCCAGTGCATGTAGGAGCCAGTGATGGATAAAGAGATGTGTTCCACTAATCGGGTCGATCTTCAAGCTGAGGCAGAACAAGCCTTGTGGGCTGCTATTCTCAATGCAGAGGGCATTCAGTACGAATGGATCAATGCAGCTGATGGTGCAGCGCCAGAAATTTCTGTAGAAGAGCGTCCCGATGCTTGTGTAGCCTATCCCTGGAATCCTACTGACCCAGCCGCTGAAGATTTTTTGGCAACGGAAACTGTTTCGTTGTTTGAGGACTGGCAGCCTGCTGAATTGGCCGGCCGTGCCGATGCCTTTTTTGCTCAGTTGGAGCCTCTGTGGTCTACAGCTTCCCTCCAGACTAAATTGGCACAGCGGTTTGTAGGTGTACCCCAAACGTTTTTGGCTGCGATCGCCCGCTATGCTCAGCAAGTGGCCACAGAGTCCAAAACTCTGGCCGATCAGCTGGTTCAGTGTGTGCAGCAGGTGGTGCCTTCGGTGGCTACTGATGATTTATACGTGATGGCGCGTCCCTTAGCCTTTTCTATGCGGAACGGTAGCGGTCAAGTTGTAGAGTCTATTCGTCAAAGTTGTGCTCAGGAAGATTGGCAGCAGCTTTCTAGCCTGAGCCAAGCTCGACTTGGATTAGCGATCGCTCGTTACGCCCTGGATGAACTGAACCAAGTACCCCCTACAGCGTAGGATTGTCGTCATCGGCAAAATCGTCTTCATCCAATAGGCGCGTTGCAAAGTTTTGCGATCGCGTAGGTGAAAGGCGACGTGCTTTGAGAATGGCTGCTCCCAAAAAGGCGTAGGACATGATCCCAACTAGGGCTAGCAGCAGTGGATGCAAGCTGCCAACGGTGTTCCAAAGGGCATGCAGGCTAGCGGCAGTGAAGTAGCCAATCAACAAAATTAGCCAGCGCTGGCGCGCTCGCAGCATGCTGAGTCCAATGAAATAGCCTAGGTAGCCACTGTAGGCCAAGTGACCAGCGATCGACCCCAGCAACCGAGGAATTAGTAACTGTAACCCAGCCAGTTGAGCCAATTCTTCACCCGCAGGCAAGGCCGCCTGATACATTTCTGGCACGTATTGCCCTAGCGTTTCAATCAGCGTGAAACCCACCGCCGAAGCAGTACCCAACAAAATGCCGTCCAGCGGTTCCCACACCCCTATGCGATCGCGCCAGGGATGGCGTAATTGACTGCCCAACCAGGCAAAGCCCAGTACCGGCAAAGCTTTGATCAATTCTTCCATCAGTCCTGCCCCTACCCACATGCGGCCAAAGAGGACAGGCAAGCTGACTGACTCCGCCGAGGACGGAATGCTACCTGGCAAAATTTGCCGAAACACCACCACAAAGCTATTCAAAAGGGGGCTGACTAAAATCAGTGCCGTGGCTAGCGCTACTGTCAGTAACACCCACCATGGCTTGGGTTTACCACACAGGCGATAGATGAAGTAAAACGCGGCACCGGCCAGATAGGTTGCCAACAGCAAGTTAAAGGCGATCGCATTACCGACTGCCCAAAATAGCAACACGACAAAGGCGATCGTAGCCATAGCTGGCATCAGATAGGCTTTGTGAGCCAGTTGCCGCCCAGTAGAAAGAATCGGAAATAGCTGGGTGAGGCTAACAGGGTCGCGATCAGTAACCGATGATGTAGATGGGGCAGGGGGCTGGGTACGACGCATCTCAGAGCCGGGATGAGCTGAAACCACTTCTGCTTTTACGGGCTCTGGAGGAAACGATGATTGGTAGTCAAACACAAACACAGGGCCATCCCGCCCTAAGGTGATGCGATCACCCGGATGAAGTACCTGCGACCCCTGCACCGCTTTGCCATTCACAAATGTGCCATTGCTGCTGCTGAGGTCGCTAATTTGCCAGAACAGCTTGCCGTCTGCCGATTCAAATCCCATCACAGGGCCAATCTCAGCATGCCAGCGTGATACCGATCGATAAACCGCTGGATCAAGCACAATACCGCACTGGGGATGTCGTCCCAGCGCGATCGTCTGGATAGAAGACAACAAATACACAGGCTGATGTTCTGATAAGTTCTCGCTAGAAGAAATCAGCCGTAGGATTGCCGTGTATTGGATATTTCTCATCGTGGCAGGCAGGTATGCCCAATTATTTCGATTGATTGGTGTTGGTATCTCGAACCGCTGCAAAAAAGCAGACAACACCCAATGGAACACTAGCAATCAAAATAGCAGTGGTAGCAGCAGTGCCCAATTCTGGGTTCCCTGAGGTTAGCTCAAACACGCACCCTACAGCGGCGATAGCAGCCACGCAGGCTGTCAGCAGTAGCAATCCCCCCTTTGGCGTAACGTACAAACTAAACCTCCCTCAAAGAACCACTCGATTGATGTTGACTCGCTAGGTTACCCTTGCTTCAGCAAAGCAGGAGTTGCCGCCACACTCAAGGGGGCGCTACCAGCTATCCCCTAACAGAACTGACAAGAAATTAGGTCATAGCAATCTGCTTCACAGCTTGAGCCGAAAAGCCGTTTTTAGTTAGCTCTTGGTTCAGTATTAGACTGTTTTCCACGCGATCGACAAACAGCACCCCATTCAAATGGTCAATCTCATGCTGGATGCAGCAGGCCAACAATCCATCAGCAGTTAGCTTTTGGGGACGCCCGGATTCATCCTTGTAGGACACCTCGATCGCCACAGGCCGGCTTACATCCAAATATACCCCTGGAATGCTAAGACAGCCTTCCTGAGTTGTGCAGACAGCCTGACTAGTCTTTGTAATCACAGGATTGATCAGTACCAAAGGTGGCTTGGTCGGATCATCTGGTTCAACATCAATCACGACGATTTGCTTATGAATACCAACTTGGGGAGCTGCCAGGCCGATACCATCCGCGCTGTACATCGTTTGCAACATTTCACGAATCAGTTGTTTAATTTCCTGATCCACTTTGGCGACGCGCTTGGCAGGTTGGCGCAACGTTCGATCGCCCAAATGATGAATTTCCAGAGGAGGCTTTGCCAGTTTTTTCTTTTCAACCAGAACCGTTGCCATGGGTGGTTTTGCGTAGTCGATAGATCTCGGAATGATTCCGCTTTAGTCCATCTTAGCCAATTCTGGGAGTCTTCATCGCAAGAATTGTACTTGCGGTAGCAAAGCCTGCTCTGGGGGAGGTTACCTGGCGATCGCCAGCCTCCTAATTACGCAGTGATACCAGTGCGGGTGGCCGTTTGATTTAGCAAGTTAACCACCTGCGTTGGTGTCAGATTAGGGTTTGCACTCAGGATGAGAGCCGCTACCCCAGCCACGTGGGGCGTAGCCATAGATGTACCACTGTAGCTGCTGTAACCATTGTCAGGTACGGTGGAATAGATGCTGACGCCGGGAGCCACCACATAGCTAAGCGGATTTAGCCCAGCCCGGTTAGAGAATCCAGCCATCCGGCGATCGATATCCACTGCCCCAACCGCAATGCCATACTGATTAGCCAGGGATGCTGGAAAGCCCGGTTGGTTAGCATACTCGTTGCCAGCCGCCATCACAACCACGGTACCTTGCTGCACAGCATAGGCTACAGCATCTGCAATGAGGCTAGAGAATCCTCCTCCTAAGCTCAGGTTAATCACATCAGCGCCATTGGCGGCTGCATAGCGAATCCCCGCTGCGACCCCTTGATTACTGCCAGTACCAAAGTCATTCAACACACGTACAGGCATAATGCGGGCATTGTAGGCTACACCTGTTGTCCCTACACCATTACGTTGAGCAGCGATCGTCCCGGCCACGTGAGTACCGTGAGAATCAAAATCCTCAGGCGTGTTGTCGTTGTCAATGAAATCCCAGCCATGCACATCATCGATGTAGCCATTCTGATCATCGTCAATGCCATTCCCAGGAATCTCAGCGCTGTTGACCCAAATGTTGGCTGCTAGATCAGGGTGGCTGTAGTCTACGCCGCTGTCTACCACTGCCACCACCACGTTTTGTCCGGTATAGCCTTGCGCCCAAACTTCTGGTGCGTTCACCATGTCCAAGCCCCAGTCAATATTTCCTAAGTCGGGCACAGCAGGGAAAGGATTTTGCCCCAAAGCCTGAGCTACTGCGGCGGCAGCATTGACTAGTCCGTAACCATAGTTGAAGTCGTAGTTTGCTGGCGCATTGATGAATTGTGCGGAGGCGCTAAAGGTGTAGTTGGTGTTGCCGCTGTAACGAAAAATGCGGACAAAATAAGTACCTGCGCCCAGGGCGATCGTCAAGGTTTCTGGAGCACTGCCATCTTGGTAGGGATAAGCTATCACTTCTCCGTAATCGATGATGCCATTGTTGTTGGCATCACGGATCAGTTGCATATCGGCATCTGCTGTCATGCCAGTCAAGTTGAGGGTAACGCTACTGGTACTGCTGAGACTAAAGCGGTAGTAGTCATTGATATCAGTATTGCTAACTGAATCATTAAAGCTTTGTACAGTGGTGAGCAATCCTAAGTTACGAGCTGTGGACAGGGTGTTGCCTGCATCTTGTTGAGTAGACAGGGTAAGGCTGTAGTTGGTGCTGCCACTATAGGGATAAACACGCACAAAGTAGGTGCCCACGGCTAAGTCTCTGATTATGGTTTCTGACAAGCTGCCGCCTAGATAGGAACCAGCCAAAACTTCGCCAGAATCTACTTGACCGTTGCTGTTGGCATCTTGAATAAGTTGTAGATCAGCGTCGGCAGCAAGACCTGTGAGGGAAATCGATACAGTTCCTAAGGTGTTGAGGCTGAAGCGGTAGTAGTCATTGGTGTCGGTGGTACCGACAAATTCATTCACTGTCTGAGTAGTTGTAAGAATGCCGAGATTGCGAGCGGTGGTCAGGGTATTGCCTGGGTCAACTATGGGGGTTGTGTTGAGGGTCAGGGTGTAGTTGGTGGTGCCTGCATACTGATAAACCTGGATGAAGTAAGTACCTGAGGCAAGTTCGCGGGCGATCGCTTCGTTAGCAGTGCCATCCTGTTGCGATCGCGCCAATTCATCCCCTGCATCTACAACGCCGTTGCTATTCAGATCTTGGATCAGCCGCACATCTGCATCGGCACTGAGTCCAGTCAAAGAGAGGCTAGCCTGTTGAGTGGTGGCTAGGGTAAAGCGGTAGGTATCGACTCGGTTACTGCCGTTAATGGTGCCTGTAGCTGTGCGATCGCTCGTCAGCGTCCCCCAATCTATTTCTGCGGGCAACAGTTCACTCAGACTGCTAGTGGAGAGGTGCAGGGTGTAAGAGGTATAACCTATGGGACGATAGACCTCAAGGTAGTAACTTCCTGTCGCTAAATTAGCCACATTCAGTACTTCGTCGGCGCTACCATTGCGAGTTAGCCTGTGAACCAGTTCATTAGTCTCCAGCAACCCATTGCCATTGCCATCGCGAAATAAACGTAGGTTGGCATCACTGCTCAATCCTGTGACGGCCAGATTTAGATGGCTAGCCTGGGCTAGGGTGAATTGGTAATAATCCACGGGATCACCGCCCCCAACCCCGTCAACATGAACAGTGTGATTCTTTAAAGTTCCCAAACTGCGTGCAGTCGTCGGAGTATTGCCAGTTGGATCATTCTCAAAGAGCGTATGGGCGCGAAGGGGCGTCATGTGCCAGGTACCCGGAATATTGCCAGGGTAATTAATGCCAATGACTTGAATTCCTGCCATCTGCCAGATAACGTTTTCTCCGGTGATGGTATTTCGCCAAAATAAATCAGGGCGATCGTCCCCGCTAAAGTCGGCAGTTCCCTGAATCTGCCACTGCCCCCCATTCAAAGTAGGCAGAGTAGCTGTGCCCACAACCTGAGTTTGATTCAGGTACCAGAGAACATTCTCTCCGCTGAGGGTATTTCGCCAAAGCAAATCGGGGCGATCGTCCCCGTCAAAGTCAGCTACTCCCTGAATTTGCCAGGTTGTGCTGGGTGGATTGGGAAGCGTAGCCGTGCTAATCACTTGGGTGCCATTCAAGTGCCAGACCATTACCTGTCCAGAACTGCTATTGCGCCAGAGCAAGTCCATGCGCCCATCGTGGTTAAAATCATCCGCAGCCACGACTTGAAAATTTCCATCTGCCACTGTAGGCAGGTTGGCTACACCCACAACACCAGCCTGATTCAAATACCAGAGCTGATTTTGCCCGGTTGCAGTATCTCGCCAAACCAGATCAGACTGCCCATCGCGATTAAAATCGGCTGAGGCTTGCACTTGCCAGTTGACAGCCTGGACAGTGGGTAGGCTAGAGGGGGTGTAAAAGACGCTATAGAAATCGGTCCATAGTAAATTTTCACCTGTGGTTTCGTTGCGCCAAACCAAATTGGTTTGACTGTATTGACTTGTTGTATGCACAGGAGTGTCGATCGCCCGTCCTACCGGGTTGCGATCTGCACCGAAATAAAAAGACATAGCGGTATACCCTAAGAAATAATTTGAGGTAGATAAGAGCTCAATGCACAACCGGGATAGTCGCAACCGACTGTAGCCAAATTAGAGAGAAACTTGTGGATAGTTCGGGAACTTCGCGACCCGAAGCAATATCTGGGCAAATAGGCTAGGAAACTACACAACTGATCGCTTTAAGCCATTTCCAACCTAATGAAATCTGTTGGCTGGAGACCAGAAATGTTGAATCAAGCGATAAAACTTCATAATTGATCAAACAAGTACTGATTGACTACGGCGGGCAGCAAGACTTGTGGTTCAGGGTCTCTCCAATGAATTGATGACACGCCCTAAGATTTCCATATCTGACCTCACCTCTGGTGTGGCAATGGGGTTGATTTGTGGCTGTGCTTGTAAATTCTGCAAGTTTAGCTTCTGATTCTCCAGTTAATCCAGCAATTAGGATCGGGACGATAACAGCAATCGATGTTGTCAAATGGCTGATGCGATCGTAACTCCAATAGATGACGCGCCTAGCACGCATGGAAATGACATTGCCAAACCCATAGTAATACGCCTTGAACCTCAACTTTGGTTTGCCGCAAGTTGATTCTAATCGGTTGATAATCTGGATTGGCAGGTTCCAGGATAAGGCGATCGCCTATGGCATAGAGCCGCTTCAGCGTAGTACCGCGACCTTCTACCCAAGCGGCTACTACAGTGCCATTGCGGATAGCTTGGGCATCTATCACTGGACGCATAATCACGGTTGACCCATCCGGGATATGTTCTCCCTGCATACTGTTTCCCGCTACTCGCAGAGCAAAGTCTCCAGGTCTCAATAGCGGACTGTTGAGTGGCAAATATTCTTTACCATCGGTAAAGGGTTCAGTTAAGTAGCCAGCGGCGATCGTGCCCCAGATCGGTACGCCCAGAGGGTTTGCTTTGAGCAACCTCATCGTACGAGCCTTGCCAGGACTGCGGATAATGTAGCCTTCAGTTTCCAGATAGTTCAGACTATTCTGCACGGCTCCACGAGATTTGCCCGTAAAATCGGTCATTTCCTTAATGGTGGGAGCGTAGCCCAAACGGTAGATATAGTCTTCCAGAAACTGATAAAGCTGGAGGTGAGGTTCAGGCCGCTTCATGCAGCAAGGGAAATAGAGGTACTCTTTAATAGTACAAATGTTTTTATGAAATGGCATCAGTAGTTTAGGGCAGAGTCGATCGCACCGTTATGAGTCTCCCAAGCAAATTGCCTGAGTATGCGATCGACTCTGGGCTAGCCTGAAATGCCAGAAAAATTTATGGTTTCCAGGGAGGACACAAAATACTCTTTCATGTCTTCGC
>Ga0224722_1001585_pt1 | contig 12554 bp, 14 predicted proteins | sample Balambano_FR1_Me_FD_161646 | JGI IMG/M metagenome (GOLD analysis project Ga0224722, IMG submission 161646) | Freshwater sediment microbial communities from Lake Towuti, South Sulawesi, Indonesia - Balambano_FR1_MetaG | ecosystem: Environmental > Aquatic > Freshwater > Lake > Sediment | place...
GCCCTGTTAGGTGCAGAGTGGGCATTGATGGAGTTAGGGCAGGAGGCGTTCGAGAGGTACAATCAGGAGGTGTACACGGCGTACTGGGAGCAGCAAGAGGACATCTCCAAGCCGGAAGTGCTACGGGCAATCGCGGAACGAGTCGGCTTGGATGGGGAGGCTTTAACCCAATCTGTTGTGGCGAAGCGGTACGAGGAGAATATCATCCCCTTTGATGAGGAGGCGCATGCACTGGGAATTCGTAACGTACCAACGTTTATCTTTATGACTTCGGAACGCCTTGCCGAAGCCAACTACACCGACCTTGCGCGAGCAACGGAACGGTTTCTGATTCGCTCAGAACGCTATCGCGGAAAGTAGAGTGGGGAACAAATGCAAATCGCACTTTTGAATAGGGATGGGGACGCGGTTACGGCAGTGCGGCAACAGGACGGCTCCTTTGTAGACCTGCAACGGACGATGATGGCGTTTGCAGAGATGACGGGACGGGCAGAGGAGACAGTTTTGTCACCACTACAGGCAGTTTGCGCGGGAGAAGGGTTTCGGGAGGTATGGCAGGAGGCGGTAGAGATGCTCACAGCGAACGGTTTACCCCGTAGCACCCATCCGGGGGATTCTGCCCTGTTTGCGCCGATTCCGCGCCCCAATCGCATCTTGGCAATCGGGAGAAACTATGCCGAACACGCTCAGGAACTGGGAAACACGGTGGGAGAAGAGCCGATTGTTTTTGTTAAAGCATCGTCCTGTGTGGTTGCGCCGGGTAGCCCCATAGTGATTCCTGCGGGTGTCGGGCGTGTGGATTACGAGGCGGAACTGCTGGTTGTGATAGGTAAGGGAGGGAAACATATCCTTGAAGCGGAAGCCATGTCCCATGTTGCTGGGTATACCGTCTTTAACGATGTAACTGCCCGCGAGAAGCAACGTGCTTTGCAGGAGAAGAAGCACCCGTGGTTTTTAGCAAAGTCTCTGGATACGTTCGGACCGATGGGACCGTGGTTGGTCACTCCCGATGAAATTGCCGACCCGCACCAACTGCGTGTCTCGCTGACGGTGAATGGGGAGATAAAGCAGGACGGAAACACCAAGCAGATGGTCTTTTCCATTCCCGTCTTAATCGCCTTCCTTTCGCGTTGGATGGCACTAGAACCGGGGGATGTGATTGCAACAGGGACTCCTTCTGGGGTAGGGGCGATTGTTCCCGGCGATATCGTCTCTGCGACTGTGGAAGGTATCGGGACATTGACCAATCTGGTGCAGATGGAACAACGATAAGACAACAATGCTGATTCGTCCGCTCCGCTACCCAGAAGACATTGCTGTGCTACCTACCCTCTGGAAAGATACCTTGATTTTTGCGAAGCAAAATATCGTGCAGGGGCTATGGGAGTGTCCGCCCACGACTTTCTGGGAGGCACTGTGCGACACGACGCGAGAAGGTCGGCAGATAATCGGGTTTGTCGGGGAGGAGGAGGGAGTTCCTGTTGGGGTGATAGTGGGGCAGGTTTCCCACGCTTCTCCAACGGTTGGGTCGCTTGCCGTACTTCTGGTTTCTCCGCACTTTCAACGGCAGGGGAGAGGAACCCAACTCCTCCATACCCTCGAACAGGCATTTTCGCAGAACGGCGTGGAGACCGTTCATTTTGCGAGGGGCAGTGAACCGTATCTTTGGCAGGGAATACCCGATAATCTACCGGGAGCGCAGGCGTTTTTTCAGAAGCGGGGTTGGAATCTCTACGAAACCAGTTGGGATTTAACCCAAGATATAAGAGGTTATACGACACCCGATTGGGTGCGGGAGAGGGCAAAAGCCGCAGGGGCGACCTTTCGACTGGCAACACCAAACGATGCGGAGGCAATCGCGCAGTTTGAGCAGCACTACTTCCCCGAATGGTCGGGCTACTTTGCCGAAGTGGGGGCAAAGGGCAGGTGGCAGTCAATCGTCCTCGCTGAGTGGGACGGGGAAATCGCAGGAACTGCTCTGATAGAGTTTGCCCCAGATTGCTCCGTGGCGCATTGGGAGACGATGCTAACTCCGGCGATGTGCGGAATTGCGTGTGTGGGGGTCGGCGAACCGTGGCGCGAACGAGGTATCGGGTCGGGGTTGGTCAGTTTTGCGGCAGAGACACTACGGGAGCAAGGGGGCGGTATCTGTCTGATTCACTGGACATGGTTGGCGGAGTGGTACGGCAAACTGGGTTTCACGGTTTGGCAGACATTTCAGATGGCAAGTAAAACTCTGAGCGAACCTGTTGCATCCCAGAGTTTTTCTTGACGGGGGCTATTCGTCAGCGTATAATGCCCTGTGCTTTGCATTTACCTCTGCCGAGGTGGTGGAATGGTAGACACGAGCGCCTCAAAAGCGTTTGGGGAAACCCGTGCGGGTTCGAATCCCGCTCTCGGCACTAAGAAAACAGCCCCCCCGTGGAACTCCACGGGGGGGCTGTTTATGCAGGTTTTTCTCTACGCTGCTTCGACATAGAGTTGGGAGACATCCATGTGAATTAAATACTCCGCGATTTTCCCGTCACGCATCTTAAAGACATTGCAAAACGGAACCGTCAGGGTAGTCCCGCTATGTCGTGTGTAGGTCACAATGCCGCGACAGATAACCGCCGTGCCGACTTCCCAATTTTCGATAAGTTCGTGGCGCAGTCCGGCGATACTCTGGAAGAATCCAGCAACCATTGTGTAGGTTGCCGATTTGCCGTGGACTGGGGGGAGATTGCTAAAGACAAAAACCGTATCTTCGGCAAGAAACTCGGCAAAGGTATCGGTATCTTGCTTATCAATACTGGCAAAGAGTGAGACAAGCCATTCTGGTTGAATCATGGTGCGTACTTCCTGATGTATTTTCTGAGATTTTCGACATGGGTTTATAGTGCGGGAACTGTTCGGTGGTTACAAATGGTTTTAGTCGGTGGCGGCTCCGGTTTTCCCTTTACGTAGTGGCATATTCGGGCAATAAGGCGCGGTCACTTTCGGGGTGAAAGGCAAGGACAAGATTTTCCTTGGGAATGCCTGCCGCTTCCAGTTCATCCACGATTCCATCCTCAGTACCATCTCGCTGAATCCAGACTTTACCGTTGATAATGTCCACGTGTATCAGGTTGTGTTGCACCCGGCGAATCCCTTGCCAACCCACAGAAACCACCAAGTAGCGGTCGCGTTGTGTATCAAAGACCGCTTCGTTCTGAATGTCACCATTAGCGTACTCGATTTCAGTATAGGCTAAGAGAACTGCTTGGATAATGGCGCGATACTGTTGAACCTTCTCCTCTATGGAACCCATCGTAAAATAGTCTCCTGTTTTGGGTCGAAGACGACAAGCCTAAGACGATTGTTGTCCAAAAGCATTTTACCAAGATCGCTCTCAAAAAGCGCAAGGAATGTCGTTTCACGAACAGCCAAGAATAATTTCCGGTCTGCATGCGACTCCGATTGTCGCAATGCATCTGCATAGACAATGAACTGCCCTACTGCCCGTTCCAATTCTTGTGTTCCCGAACGGTTGACAAAACTTTTCACCTCAACCGCTATTCGCTCGCTTGCCCGCTCTGCCGTAATTAGCCGCTCTGCCCCTAAATCAAGAAACAAGTCCACGGTTCCTACCTTCAAGGTTAGTGGGTCATGAGTGATTGTCCAACCATCCTTCTCCAACGCATGAACAACAGGCTCATGAAAAATATCCTTAGCTGGCATGACGATACCCCTTTATGACAGCAAGTTCAAGTCCGTCACGGCTCCGACACTGGCGGAGGAGACGAGATAGGCGTACTTGGCGAGGACACCGGTTTTGTAGCGGGGTTCGCGGGGTGTCCATGCGGCGCGGCGCGTTTCCAATTCTTCGTCCGAGATGTTCAGAGTCAGTTGGCGGGTGTCCGCATCTATAGTGATAGAGTCGCCTTCCTGTACCAGTGCGATTGCTCCCCCGACAGCCGCTTCCGGGGCGACATGACCAACCACTAAGCCATACGTTCCCCCAGAAAATCGTCCATCGGTGATGAGTCCGACCGAGTCTCCCAAGCCTGCGCCGATGATAGCCGATGTTGGGGCGAGCATTTCGCGCATACCGGGTCCTCCCTTCGGACCTTCGTAGCGCACGACCACCACATCTCCCGCCTGAATCTTGCCTTCCAGAACTGCGTGCAGGCAATCTTCTTCGCTATCGAAAACCCGCGCCGGTCCGGTAATCTTTGGCTCTTTCACTCCGGTAATCTTGGCAACTCCTCCCTCGGTGGCGAGGTTTCCTTTCAAAATGGCAAGGTGTCCGTGTGCATAGAGGGGCGTGCCAAAAGGGCGGATGACATCTTGATTTGTCGGGGGGGTATCAGGAACAGCCGTCAGAGTTTCGGCGATAGTTTTCCCCGTGATAGTCAGGCAGTCACCGTGAAGCAAACCCGCATTGAGTAGCATTTTCATCACTTGTGGGATTCCCCCGACTTGGTGCAGGTCGTATGCCACATACTTGCCCGATGGTTTCAGGTCGCACAGCACCGGGACACGGTGGCGAATCTCCTCGAAATCGTCAATGGTCAGAGGGACTTCGGCGGCATGAGCAATTGCCAAGAGATGCAAAACGGCATTGGTAGACCCCCCGACTGCCATATTAAGCACAATCGCGTTTTCAAAGGCTTTGCGGGTGAGTATCTGTCGGGGCGTGCGGTTTGCTCGGATACAGTCCACTAAAACCCGTGCGGATTCTTCGGTACTAATCGCTTTTTCTTCGTCCTCTGCCGCCATTGTGGACGAATAGGGGAGACTCATCCCCATCGCTTCAAACGCGGATGACATCGTGTTTGCAGTATACATTCCTCCACACGACCCCGCGCCGGGAATCGCATTGCACTCGATTCCATGCAACTCTTCCGCGTCCATCTTCCCGGCTCCGTGAGCACCGACTGCCTCGAAGACCGAAACAACGGTCAGGTCGCGTCCTTTGTACTTGCCGGGCTTAATAGTTCCCCCATAGACAAAGACCGCCGGAACATCCATTCGGGCAAGGGCAATCATCATGCCGGGCATATTTTTGTCACAACCACCAAAGGCAAGCACCGCGTCCATGCTCTGTCCTTGCACCACGGTTTCCACACTATCGGCAATCACCTCACGGGAGACAAGGCTATACTTCATCCCCTCCGTTCCCATGCTAATTCCATCGCTTATCGTGATAGTGCCAAAGAGTTGTGGCATTGCCCCGGCTTCACGCAGAGCGACTTCAGCGCGTTCTGCTAGCGCACCGATGCCCATATTACAGGGGGTAATGGTGCTGTGGGTATTGGCGATACCGACAATCGGTTTGGAGAAATCGTCGTCGGTGAAGCCCACAGCACGGAGCATGGAGCGATTCGGGGCACGTTCGTAGCCCTCAGTAACAACACGGGAACGAGTATTTAGGGACATAGATTTTATCCAATTTTCTTAAAAGGGTAGAATGCGGGCACGGATGCGTATGGCATCTACGGTAATTAACGCCCCGGATTTTAATTCGTTGGCAAACTGTAGGAGAGCATTAACAACTATCATTTCGGCAGTGTCTGGTAAAATATCCTGCGCCCGCAGTTGCAGGACACTAGGGACACTTGCCTTTGTTGTCGCAAGGATTGTTCCGAAATCCAAATCGTGAGTGAAAACAATAAATTCGTTCTCCTGAGCATACTGCATAATTTCTGTATCCGTAGCACGAGGCGAACCAATCGCTGACCAATGAACTGCTGTATATCCATGCTTCGCCAAAATGATGCACCAAGCCGGAGAAAGATTCATATCAACCAAGATTTTCATGCAGACACCCGAACCGGGGAATCTAGCAGAACCTCCATCTCCTGAGAACGCCATGCGGCATACTGTAACGCTTCCGTAATGTCGTCCTGTTCCAGATAGGGATAGGCAGACAGTATCTCTTCGGTGGTGCGTCCTGCGGCTACCAATCCCACCACTGTTCCTACGGTGATACGCATTCCCCGAATGCAGGGTTTACCCCCCATAACCAGTGGGTTCTGTGTAATACGAATGAGTGTGTTCATCTTCTTTCCTTTCACTTGTTTGATAGATAGATTTTCTAAGCACGGAGCGTGGAGCGATTCGGAGCACGTTCGTAGCCCTCAGTAACAACACGGGAACGAGTATTTAGGGACATAGATTTTATCCTGTTGGCACAAATTCGGAGAGTGCCTGAGCCTTTACATACGTATCAATACACTCGACAAAGCGGAGTGTAGATTGCGAAATTTCTGGTGCGACAAACCAATGCGACTGTACTTCCTGCGCTGTCATCGGTACATCGGGCATTATTTTGGTCATTATACCGATAAGTTCCTGTAGGCACGGCTACGAGAAAGTGCTTCGGAAAGTGTTGTCATGGCGTTCTTATTGTAGGCGCGAACGCTGGCAGAATCAAGTTGGAGGGAGGGAGGGGGCAGGGGGATAGTTGGATGATGCTAGGAGGAAGAGAACAACTGCTTTCCCCTCTTGCAGGGCAAATGCAATAGCATTATGGGTTCCACGGCTTTCCCCATCCCAAAAGGCAACCACACGGTCTGCTTGTCGAACTATCTCTCGATTGCGAGCGATAGGCGCACTACGGGGGCGACCCGGAAACGCCGCATAGTCGGGACGAATCACGACTACTTCTAAACCGCGTTGGCGTGCCACCTCCTCTGCCATGCTGTCTACCCCTTTGGCTCCACCGCTAATCACTATCGTTTCTTCGGGCAGTTCTTCCACATACCGCTTCACCTGCTCCATGTCTGAATACTTCCGACTTCCAATAATCGCGACCCGCATTCCTCTAAATACCCTTAGCCATAGATAATCAATAGATAATTATACGAACTCAACGAGGCGGAGAGAATACGGAATGTTGCTGGCAAAATCCGTTTCTGCGATAAAAACCGCGAACTCGCTCCTATTCCCTACTTTCCGGTTTGTATGGTACATTAGGAGAGAACTTCAACGGAGAATAGGTGGCACGTGAACACACGAAAAATCATCCTGTTAGTCTTAGGTATTCTGGTACTGGTTGGTATTGGTAACTTTGCCCTGAATGCATTTCAAACCCGCTCACAACTGGCACTGATAGATAGCAAAGATACAGGTCAGCAGGAAGCAGGCGTGAAGGCATTGATGGATCGTGGCGTTCTTTTTGATGCCTTGCAAGGGGGAGCCAAGCCCGAAATCCGTCTTGCCGCCATCCAAACCCTGAAACGAATGGCGGAGGGGGGCAAGAACGAAGCGGCGTTTAAGCAACTTCTGCAAATGCTCAAAGACCCCGATACAGAATCGGCGGAAAAAAAGACGCACCCCGTGCGTGATGCCGCCAAAGATGCGGTTGCCGCCGTGGGAACCGCCTACCCCGAACAACTCTTAGATGCCGCCAAAAACCCCGATAAGAATATTCAGGAGCAGTCGCGCAACGCCCTGAAGCAGATTGGTGCGCCTCTGAAAGAACAGATGGCAAAGCGGTTGGATGATGGCGGGTTGCGTGCGCCCCTCGGGGATACTCTGGCTTCGATTGGACCGGAAACGATACCTCTGATTGCCCCCTTCATCTCCCCGTCAGGCTTGGAGAAGTTCAAAGATAAGCCCGACGACCTGCGAAACGCCAAGATTCAATTGATAGAGATTTTGGGCAAGTTTAAGGTGACAGAGGCGGCATTGCCTATCCTGCCCTTGAAGGATGATGAAGACCCCAATGTGCGTCGTGCCGTGATTACCTCGCTGGCAAATATCGGTGACCCGGTGGGCGCACCCGTTCTCATTGCGGCACTCAATGATACCAATACCGATGCGACAGCACGCACTGCTGCCGCCGTCGCACTCGGCGCGATTGCTTCCCCGGAAGCCAATGCCGCAATGCTGAAAGCCCTTTCTGACTATGATAGCGATGTCGCCTCCTCTGCTGCCGAAGGGCTACGCCGTGCCGGAGATAAAGCCGCAACCTATATTGCACAAGCCCTCACCGACCCGGATGCCAATGTGCGCCGTTTGGGTGTGGAAGCGGCAGGGGGGATGCGAACCCCTGCTCTTGTCGTGAAAGCGTTCGCTGATACAGACCTTGCGGTGCGCGAAGAAGCCGTTCTCGCTCTCAGTGACATCTTGGCACGGGCAAATAGCATTCGCGCTGAGTTGGGACGTTTAGCCACCGCAACCGTTTTGGAGGAGCAAGAGAAGGCGTTTCGCGCACTACAGACACGAGGAGCCGTTTTGGAACTTCTGCGTCCCGGAAGCCCGGCTGTAGCCCGCACCAATGCAATCGCGATGCTGAACGCCAAAATAGCCTCGGCGAAGGACGACAAAGAGCGCAAGCCGTTTGAGGAAGTATTAACCAAGCTGACCGATGCGAGCGTGGTTGCATCGGAGGCAAAAGCATCTCCCCTGCCTAATCCCGCAGACCCAACGGTACTGAACCCTCTCCTAAAGGCACTGCGGGAGAAAGAGGGCAACATCGCGGCGAATGCCACACTGGGGTTGGGGCGGTTGGGGCAGTCTGCTGTCTCCGCACTCACTCCTCTACTTGCTGACCCTGACCAGACGGTGGCATATTTGGCATCAAGCGCGTTGGTTACGATAGCCCGTCCTGCGGTGGATACCCTGCTTACTCTGGCACAAGAGGGGAAACCCGCAGCACGTTGGGCGGCAATCACTCTGGGGGACATCGGCGACAACCGCGCCGTGCCTGTTTTAGAAACACTCGCCCAATCCTCCGACCCGGATACCGCTTATGCCGCAAGCACAGCACTGGCAAAAGTAAAAGGGGTCTGAAAAATCCCAAAGTTCCCGTTTGCGAGGAATGCCTGTGTTCTTCGCAAACGGGGATAGAGATGAAAATCTGGTAACAATACTCTTGACAGTTCGCCGGGAACAGTCTATACTCCTGTTTGCGTAAGAGTCTATACTTTTGTAAGGAGTTAAGAACGTTGTCAAAGCGTCAAGCCAAACAACACGGGTTCACCCTGATTGAACTGCTAGTTGTTATTGCCATTATCGCAATTCTTGCGGCGATACTATTCCCTGTTTTCGCACAAGCCCGCGCCAAAGCACGACAAGCCACCTGTCTCTCTAACCTGAAGCAGATTGGGCTTGCTCAAATGATGTATATCCAAGACTACGACGAACGGTTTGTCCCATATCAGTTAGTGGCTACCTGTCCTTGGCCCGACCTCTGTGGCTCTGCGGCAACTACCGTCAGTTGGCTCTATCTGACACAACCGTACTCCAAGAATAACCTTTACTCGCAATGCCCGGATGCTAAACCGAATACGCGCAATGGTGCAACTGCCGAGCGTCTGTGGCGCGAAGGGCGCGTCGGGTATGGTATGGCGTGGCCCGTTCCGGCGGAAGTCACTGGTCCGATGGCGAAGAACGCTCTCGCAGGTATGGAAGAACCTGCCTCCCACGTTCTCGTTACCGATGTAATTCCCGATGGTGCGTTTGGGCAGAGCATCTACAACTCGTTTGGGGGCTACCTGAACCATATCACGACCCCGTTCAACCTGACCGAGTATGGTGCGGGAAGCAATGCGTACAACTTTGACTTCCATGTGCGTCCGCAGGGACGGCATAACGGTTTGGTCAGTGTCCTTTTCTGCGATGGTCATGTGAAGGCAACCCCATTTGCTCAACTGTGGCCCGAACGCGAAGAGAACTGTGTTGCGGGAACCGGGCGTGCTTGTGCCAAGTTCTATGGGACTCGAAACGATCTGCCGAACCTCTGGAGACTCTGGAACTAAGCGGCAATCGCCCCTCCTCTCCTCGAACAACCCGTGCTGGGAACAGCACGGGTTGTTTTTATTGGGGGAAGCAAAAACGCAGTACGAAGAATCACAAATGCCATCGCTGTTGCAGTTCGTCAGGGATGCCATGGGGGAAAGCACGTTCCTGATTTGTTTCTTCAAAGGCAGATTTCCAGCGATTATGTAGCCAAAGCCACTGGTCGGGGTATTCGCGGACAATCTCCTCCAAAGCGAAGTTCACTGCGGTCATAATCCGAACGGTATCGGCTTGTTTATCACCCGTGGGAGTAGGGGCAATCGGGGAGAGGAAGAGGAGGCGGTAGGTGTTATCCAGTTGTCGTACACAGTAGCAAGGAATAAGCGTGGCTCCAGTGTGTAGGGCGAGAGACGCAGGACCGGCAACAGTTCCCGCAGGAACGCCCAAAAATGGAACAAAGAGATCGCCACTGTTCTGGTCGGGAAGGAGACCTACCCCTTCATTGCGCTTTAAGAGGGTAAGCATTTCGCGCAGGGTACGACTGCCTCGGTAGATAACCCGATAGCCCCCACTCTCACGCAGATGATGTACAAAATCGGCAAATTCGGGGTCTTCGGGGGCGCGAGCAACCACGGTGAGGGGGCAGAAGGTGTGTGCAATATAGCGCGGCAGAAACTCAAAATTCCCCAGATGCGCGGTAAGGAACACAACCCCTTTGCCTGTCTTTAAGGCATCATAAACATGGTCTGCTCCCTCAACCTGTAACAAACTCTCTAACTCTTCCCTCGAAGGTGTGCGGAGAAAGTCGGTCATGGATACCGCAAAATTGACGAAAACACGCCGAATAAATGGCTCGCGCTCCTGCTCTGTGGCATTCGGGTGAGGAAACCCGGTCAGGCGCAGGTTCCGATGGGCATAACGAATCGGGCGACGAAAGAAGGTTCGTGCCATCTGGTAGGTAAAGTTTCCGAGACGCTCGCCCCAACGTAGGGCTTTAGCACGCGGCATCTCCTGAAATTTGCGTTGCAAAAAGCCCAAAACCCGCAGGATAAAGCGTTGCCACTGCCGGGTGTTCTGAGGAATCTCTTTACGGGGGTGTGTCTGCGGGGGGTCTGATTTCCCCGACGAAGAGGACGTTGCGTTCTCTTGCGTTGGTGATAGTGTAGCCAGCATAACAGTATTAGTGTATCGCGAATTGAGAGGGTCTTCTAATGGTTCGCTCGATGGATTTGCTTGGGGAAACTGACGAGAAAAGCAGGCTTTGAGGGATATTTTTCACAGTGAAATTAGGTTGGAATCCGGGTGAGGACTGTGGTAGAATTCGCATGGTCTGCCGATGCACTGCCAGACCAAAATCTGTCTGCGGAGACAATACCATGTACCGTGAAACACCCATAACTGCTGACCGACCAGCAACCACCCCTTCTGCGAATTTCGTTCGCGCCGTTTCTGATTTTCTGGATACTGACCCCTCCGACCTGCTCAATGAACTGGGATACTACAAACGCTCCGAACCACTTCCCGCTACTGTTTCCAACAATACCCCTAGCAATACCGATAAGGTAGTGGTGCGATAGAGGTAGATACCCGACGATAGGGAGAGGATATTCACACAATTTGAGGTGCTGTCAGAGATTGTAGACACTCTGGTCTATCGTTGACCGGAGTGTTTACTGTTTTAGAGACGAGGTAGACTTCCATCAGACCTGCCAAAGCCCTAGAAGGATTGTCCCAGTGAGATATAGGTAAAAAGGCGGGAGCCATACGCGGCATCTAAACGAATCGGACCGATAGGGGAGAGGAAACGGATTCCTACACCCGCCGAGGCACGGAAGTTGTTAAAAGAGAAGCGGTTCGCCTGTTGCCATGCCCCTCCGACCTCGCTAAAGATAACCCCCTGTAGTCCTTCGCCCAACGGTAAGCGTGTCTCCACGACACCCAGTGCCGCTCGCTCTCCGCGAATCGAAAACAGGTCGTACCCGCGCAGAAGGTCAAATCCGCCCAAAAAGAACTGCTCTGAGAGGGGAACATCTCCTTGGGAAAAGCCACCCAGAAGGCGCATTGCTAAGACTGTTGGGGGGAGTTTGCTGTTCTTGGGAGGCGCAGAGAGGGGAACATAACCGCGAAAGTCCAGAAGTGCCTGTGTAAAGACGCGGTTCCCACCCAAGAGCGAGCCAGAGTGTTCCACCGAAAGACGATGCCGGTAGCCACGTCGCGGGTTGTCGGCTTGGTCGCGCCCATCGGCAATCAGGGCAAAGCCTAATGCCCCCACCGTTCCTGCCGCCGTCGCCAGTTCGTCTTGCGGCGGATTCAAGCGGTCAGGAATTGGGTCGTAGCCTACGTCATCACGGCGTGCGGTTAAAAACAGGGAAAGGCGATCGTTTAGTTCTCGTCCAATCTGTGCCGATGCTCCCCGGCGCACCTCATAGGAGCGAATTGTCTCTTGTCCACCCGCAAAAAAGGGGAGGAAGACCGTGTTTTTGTCATAGACCTCCACCCCAAAGGCAAGCGAGTTTCTGCTCAGTGTTGGAACGGAGTAGCTAAAACCAAATGCGGCTCGGCTATCCGCCGTTTCAAAAGTTCCATCTTCGCGCAAACGCCCAATTGCGGTTCGTTGCCACTGCACCGAAACACGGTTCGCGGTTCCTAAAAGGTTGGTTTCAGAAACATCCACAAACCCAATCGCGCCAATACCATCGGTATAGCCCACTGTCGCCGCCAAATTAACCGTTTGTTGTTCGCGTATTCGCACCACAAGGTCAACAAAACCCAATTCGTCTGGCACGGCTTCGATGGGGTCCGCCGTTGGGGGAGTTTCTGGTGGGGCAGGGGCAGTCTCTGCTACC
>Ga0224722_1001586_pt1 | contig 12552 bp, 12 predicted proteins | sample Balambano_FR1_Me_FD_161646 | JGI IMG/M metagenome (GOLD analysis project Ga0224722, IMG submission 161646) | Freshwater sediment microbial communities from Lake Towuti, South Sulawesi, Indonesia - Balambano_FR1_MetaG | ecosystem: Environmental > Aquatic > Freshwater > Lake > Sediment | place...
GCCGACCTGATTGAGCTGATCAATTTCTTTTAGTGCCTGCTCACAGATTTGGATAGCAGTTGCGTAGTTGGCAGGGCTGTAATTTTTTAAGCTACGCTGCAACATGCTGCTGTTAAAACGCATGATATTTTTATCACGGTTAAATTGGATAGGGCAGCCAAAGATATCGATATATTGTTGTTGATATTCGCTTGGTAAATAGCTGAGCTCAAGACTTATCACATCATTATGATCGCCTAACATGGCATTTAAACAGGTGATGATGCTGCTTAATAATTCATCACAAAAAAAGGCTTTGAGGTCTAAACATGGATGAGATTCAGTCACTTCCAATTCACAAACATCACCCTGAATTTTAAAGTCGATATTGAGTACACTGCCCGAAATACGATGGTAACGAAGCGCGATTTCTAGAGCGTCTGCAATGGTTTTACATGATTGCATGGCAAAGCCCAAAATTCCCATTGAAATCAGACCTTCGCTGCTGCCAAGCTTTAAACCAAGATCAGGTTGTTGATAGGTTGAGATGGCTTGACGCACGACATCGCAGAGTTGGCTAAAACGAACAACACTTTGGGTTTGCTGGATTTGCGTAATGTCTAAGCCTGAATCCTGAAACCATATAGCATAGTCCCAATGCTGTTGTTCAGCATAGTGGATCAGGCTGGTCAAAATAGTGGGTGGCGTAAACTGTTGTAAGTGTGTGTGATTGATCATTCGTTTAGGCATAAGTCCGTTTTGCCCCCCAAAAAGAAGTTCCTTTAACCCTTTTGGGTATCGCATAATTTTGATTAACTTTCAACATGCTTTATGACAAGCAACTAGAAAAAGAATTGAAAAAGGAAAGCACCAATGTATCAGGTGGGTTGGGACAAACAACAAATTAAAGTTATACCAAAAGGCTATGCTATGTTTGGCTATGGGCAATGGTCACATCGGGCTTATGAACAAAGAACAGCGTTATATGCTCGTAGTGTGAGTATTGTCGATCAGCAGCACAATCGATTATTGATCTGTTGTTTGGATTTAGGTTGTATTACCCATGCGATGCGTAGCCAAACCGTAGAGAGACTCATCGAAACTCTAGGTTCAGCATTTGATGAAAATCAATTGGTGTTAATGGCTACTCATACTCATTCTGGGCCTGGCGGTTGTGGGCATGAAGCTTTATACAACATGCCGACCCCTGGTTTTGTACCTGAACATTTAAATGCCATTGTAGAGGCACTTGTACAGAGTATTAAAAATGCGATTGCTTCTGAACAAGACACTGAAATTTTTATCAGTACACAGCATTTTCCAGAACAGATACCTGTTGCATGGAATCGTTCGATCAACGCTTATAACCGTAATCCAGAGGTTAAACCACATACTGAAGCAGAAACGCATCTGGCTCTAAATCGTGAAATGCAACTGATTGGCTTCTACCGTGAACAAAAACTACAGTCCTTTATTTCCCTATTCGGTGTACATGCAACCTGTTTAGGAAATTCTTTAAACGCCTATGATGGCGATAATAAAGGGTATGCGGCGGCATTTTCGGAACAAACTTTAATTCGGCAAGGGATTCAGAATCCAGTCACAATTTTTGCGCAAGCGACTGCGGGTGATGTGTCCCCACATTTTCATGGTAAAGACCAACTCAAGATTCGTAATAAGATTAAAGGTGAGCAAGAGTATCAATACGCGCAACAAAATGGGCGTTATCAAAGTGAACTGGCTCTGACTGCTTTGCAACAAACTATTCCTGAAAAACTGCAAACCGTCGAAGGCAAGATTGATGCCGTTATGTCCTATGTAGACCTGAGTAATATTGAAATTCCTGCTGAATTTGCACATGGACAGTTGGGTGCAAAAACCAGTCAGCCTTGTCATGGTACGGCTTTTTTTGCAGGAACACCTGTCGATGGTTTAGGTGCACCCAAACCTTTAATTATGGGAATGCAATTTTTAGCGGATCAATTTCGAAAACAAAAAACCAAGCATCCCAAAGCAGCTGATTTTGCAGACTATCAACAGTTGTATCTCTCTCAAGGGCCGAAACAGATTCTATTGGAAGCGGGTACTAAAAAAATTCTAGGCCAGCCGATTGGTTTTCCGCCGAGTATGCTTGATCCGCTGATTGCTGAGATGAACCGACAAGTCAAAGCCAGTGCAATTCAGTACAGTCCTTTAGTCCCAAGTATTATTCCATTACAGATTGTGCGATTAGGTCAGTTAGCACTGGTCTGTTGTCCGGGAGAATTTACCACCATCGCAGGGCAGCGTGTGGTCGACACCGTTAAACAGACACTTGCCGTACAGGCTTCAATTGAACGAGTGTGGTTGGCATCGTACTGCAATGATTATATGGGCTATGTCACGACCTATGAAGAATACCAACAGCAAGCTTATGAGGGTGGGCATACCTTATTTGGTCAATGGACATTGGCAGCTTGTCAGAGCAAATTCAAAGATCTAACAGAACAATTGTTATTAGAAAAAAATAAACGTCATTACGATGAAATGACACGACCACAACCGATTCCAGCACAGGAACTCGCAAAACGTACCAATCATGGCAATTTAAAAACTGCCGTCAGCCAAGGAGAGGCTGTATGAGTGATTTAAAACAAGGTATCTGGTCGAACTGGTCGGGCTTCCAAAAAGCCAAGCCACAAAAGATTTTACAACCTGCAAATATTCAAGAACTACAGTCTATTGTTAGAGAACAGCAGAAAATACGCGTGGTCGGTGCTGGGCATTCCTTTACACCCTTGGTGTGTACTGATGCAATCTTATTATCTTTGGATCATATTGCAGGAATTGCATCGACTGATCTTGATCGATGTCAGAGCAGTATTTATGCGGGTACCCGTTTATATGACCTCGATCAGCATTTGCAACAGCAATCGATCAATCAGGCTTTGATGAATCAGGGCGATATTGATCAGCAAAGTCTGGCGGGTGCGGTTTCTACAGGGACGCATGGTACAGGTGCAGATTTGCATTGTATTTCAGCTTATGTTGATGCTTTTGAGTTATTGACGGCTTCAGGTGAAATTCTAAAATGTAGTCGTATGGAGCATCCTGAAATCTTTGCAGCAGGGCGAGTCTCTTTAGGTAGCTTGGGAATCTTAACCAAGATCACTATGCAGAATCGTCCACGCTATAAGCTCAAAGAACATATTCAACTTTGTCCTGTGGAAGACATGATGCAGCACATTCAGCAATGGAAGCATCAGCATCGGCATATTGAGTGCTTTGTCTTTTCTTATGAAAAGCAGTTAATGTTAAAAACTTTGGATGAAACCGATGACGAGATTTTGCCACGCAAAGAAAATTTTCCGTCGGATGATACTTTACTGACTTTATGTTCTGAGTTGACTAAAAACTTTCCTTCGTTGAATCCTTATTTACAAAAACTGTTAGGCATTTTTGTTAAACCGACCACCTATGTCGATTGGTCGAGCAAGATCTTTCCGACGCCACGAAATACTAAATTTAATGAAATGGAATATCAGATTCCTGTTGATCAAGGGCTTGCCTGTTTAGACGAAGTATTGCATGCATTAAGACGCTATAAAGTCGCCACCTTTTTTCCGCTCGAATTTCGCTTTGTCAAAGGCGATGATATTTGGCTCAGTCCTTTTTATCAGCAGGATTGTATTTCGATTTCAGTGCATCAATATCATAAGCAAGACCCGAAGTTGATTTTTGATGTGGTTGAGCCGATCTTGCAGAAATATCGAGGGCGTCCACATTGGGGTAAAATGCATCATATGACCAGCACACAACTTCGGGCTTTATATCCAAAGTGGGATGATTTTATAGCTTTACGTCAGCAGCTTGATCCAGAAGCCAAGTTCTTAAATCCCTATCTGGAAAAGCTGTTTTTAGGTTAAATAGAATTTTTTATGAGTTGAAAGTATTTAACGGAATCATATCGAGTTCTCATCCAATTAAGGGTTAAGCTTTCAGCTAGACTTACTTTGATTTTGCCCTGAGAAACGTTTGAAGCTCCGTAAGATGTATTTAAACGCTTGCACTTTGCCAAAGCTTTAGTTGCTTTGGCTTGCTCAGGTTGTAGACGACATTCCCTTGTATAAGATGGTTTTTTAGGATCACGATTAAATAAAAAAGGTATAGCCATGTTGGATCATTATTTTAAACAACTCAATTTAGATCTCAAAAAACAGGGTATTGCGACCCCGCAACTTATTGTGGATGCGGCTGCGTTAAAACAAAATATCCAGCATGTGCAACTGCGCTTGTCACATGCACCACATTTAAAAGCCCGTTTGGTGGTGAAATCTTTAGCGAGTTTAGATTTACTCAAGTTGTTATCTGAACAGCTTAATACGCAACGTTTTATGGTGTTTCATCAACCGCATATCATTTCGATCCTAGAAAATTTTGCCGAAGCTGATATTTTGTTGGGTAAACCGATGCCTGCTCAAACAGTACGTCATTTTTTTGAACAACATGTAGAATGGTCAAATGCCAAAATTCAATGGTTGATTGATACCAAGCAACGCTTGCAACAGTATCTTGAGATTGCTCAGCTCTATTCTCTGTGTTTGGATGTGAATATTGAGATTGATGTTGGTTTGCATCGTGGTGGGGTGCAGTCCGCCCAACAACTGACAGAAATTTTAAAACTGATTCAGCAGTATCCGCAGTATTTAAAACTCTCAGGTTTGATGGGCTATGATGCGCATGTCACCAAAATCCCAGCCATCATTAAAAAACCTGAACTGGCTTATCAAAGTTCGCAGCAGACCTATGCCAACTATCAAAGATTGATTCAAAAACAGTTCCCAACATTGTGGAATGATGAGCTTTGTTTTAATGGAGGCGGCAGCCCAACTTTTAGCTTTCATACGACTGAAAGTGTCTGCAATGATTTATCTTTTGGTTCAATGTTATTAAAACCGAGTGATTTTGACACTAATTTTTTAAAGGCTTTACAGCCTGCTTTATGGATTGCATCGCCAGTCTTAAAAGTTTTACCTTTTACCCAGCTACCATCAATGTCTTTATTGGATAAATTGCCACATAAGTATAAGGCACTGTTTATTTATGGCGGATATTGGCTTGCCAATTATGTATATCCAAAACAAGCGCATCCACATGCATTGTATGGGCGAAGTAGTAATCAGGAGTTGGTGAATGTACCGAAACATTATGATATTCAAGTCGATGATTTTGTATTTTTAAGACCGACGCAGAGTGAAGCGATTATTCCTCAATTCTCAGAATTAAAACTATATCAGCAACATATTTTTGAGACATGGCAAACTTTCCGTGAATGAAAGGCTGTTGAGCAGCTGAACTTTAAAATAAATCAGTTAAATGACAGCTTTTCGCTTCAGTCAAATTTTCAATGGAATCGACCAGTAAAACATTGGTATCTTGCTCACTTTTATATGCAGCAATGACTTCTGCATAAATCGGCTGTTTCAGCTTTGCTGCTGTTGATAAAAAGCCTGATACTGCCTTTTTGTCAGACCAATCGGCATCTTTCAACACATATTCATTCTGAGTAAGATCGCATCGCGTTAAAATGGCTTTTTTATTCTGAACGGTTAATGTGCCAATAAAAATATCCATCGTTTCTTTGGGTTCGGTTGAATTGGCAAAGGCGGTTAAAGGATGAACTAGGCTATATGCCAGCAAAGAAAATATAAGAGACATTTTTTTCATTGAATTTTTCCTAGCGATCAAATCAACTGTAAAAATAACATTGTCGAGATGCTAATTTAATCAGTTTCTTTGACGCAAGGAAATCGTTGAGTTGGAACAGTGGAAAGTGTTGCTACAAGACAACATATTGATTAAGTCGAATCATTAAAAATGATAGCCAATTTTTAGACCGTAAGCGATTGCGCTGTTATTTTTAAAATCAGCTTGTTCTGCGATAGACTTAACACCTTCAATTGGGATGTAATACGTACCATCTTCCGCAACCACATCACCTAACCAGAAGTATTTCATTCCGCCTGCAATAAAATAATTTGGTGCAGGGTTGAACTGAACACCTAAGCCAACGCCCCAAGAGCCTTTAGTCGGATTTAAAGTCGATGCAGGATTGCCTGTACCTGAGTCCCAACTCACTTCAGTGGATGCGCTCCATTGTTCAGTAAATTGATGTCCGAGACCCAAAGTCGTAGCCCATTGATCTTTTTGATAACTGTCTAGGTCAAAGCCACCTGTATAAGCTCCTCCACTGATTAAGGTCGTCAGATATTCAGTCATCGCGCCAAATTGAGTCGGACGAATATGGAATTCTTTCCAATTGACCCAACGGACATTGGCATAGGCGAGCGTGTCTTTATAGACACCTGTTTGAAAATCAATATTGACGGATTGTGGTGTGCTAATGGTGGTTTTACTTGCTGTGGTAACTTCCAAAGGCTGACCAAACATAGTTTCAGTCACTTGCATATCGTGGTCGATCTTAGAGCGATAGGTCACGGCTGCTTTCAAGGCAATATCTGGGATTTGATAACTCAGACCTGCCAACCAGCCCACAGCATGGTTTTGTTTAAATTTCGCATCATAGCCATTGAAGGCTTCGCCATAGGAATTGCCACGAAGTACGACATCACCTTTGACGGATTGATAGACTGCACCGCCATACAACTGAAAGTTGCTGAAAGGACTAATCCCCAAAATCATGCTGATACTTTCGGTATCGACATTGACTGATGTGCCTTGTTGGGTAAATTCATTATCCGAAAAGGTATTATTAGATTGCATCGGATAACGGATATCTGCACCAAAAGGCTGATCATAGAGCAGACCAAAGCTCATTTGATCAGTCAGTTGTAATTTCAAAGCAGCATTGTAGTATTGGAAACTATTGCCCATATTGCCTGTATTTAAATTTTGCGGATCATTCACCAGTTCAGGGCGATTGCGGATTTTTCCTGAAATATCGGGGTCAACAGCGGTTACATTGACCTCTACATAATTCCCATTTTCGAGAAAGGGTAAAATAGATTGCCCTGATTGATCTAATGCAGAAGCATGGTTCACTGCACTTGTAAATATTGTGCATATACCAAGCACAATTGGATTGAATTTCATTTTGATCATCCTTGCAAAACGGTATTTTATTTTTAAAAACGATATTTTTATTAACAGACATTTTTTCTATCTATAGCAGCATGATTCCACTCATGATTTGAAATAGAAAGCCAATGTCCATACTGTAGTGAAACATTTTTTTTAATTAGGAAGTAGGGTTAGAAATGATCAATATAGGGGGGCGAATCGGTCAGATAGATTGATTTTAGGCAATAAAAAACCTTGTATCGAGACACAAGGTTTTTGAGATATCTATTTAAATTTTATTGTTTAACAATCAACACTGGAATATGTGATTCAGTTAAAACGGCACGAGCGACACTGCCGAGCAATAAACGTTTTACCCCTGTACGCCCATGTGAACCCATAATAATAAGGTCTGCGCCAATTTCATCAGCTATAAAAATAATGCCTTCACTGGCTGCACCATGTTGGATTTTAGTTTTGACCTCAATACCATCACGAATAAAAGATTGAGCAATATCTTGTAGTTGAAGTTTAGCGTGTGCTTCCGCTTGCATAAAATGGTCAGTAATCGCAGGAGCAACTTGATAAAAGTCGACACCGACAAATGGATCAACCGCAACCACACTCAGCACCGTGACTTTTGCCCCTGATAATTTTGCTAGAGACAATGCATGTTCAACGGCTGCATAAGAAATTGGAGAATCATCAACAGCAACTAAAATATTTTGATAAGACATATTTACTCCTTATAGTTTATCGTTGTAAAAGATAAAAGTATAAGAAGTTGATAACATATTGAACTCTGTCTAGCAAATGAGATGATGCTCAAAAACCTATGATTACGCTGGAAATAATATAGAAATATAGGAAATCCCCTAGCAAAATATAGCGCTAAGAGAATCTCTGTATTTTTGTAATTTGGTCTCATATTTAAAATAATAGGAACACTTGTGTTACTTAGTTTAGAAGCGTTTAAACAACAAAGATTTGATCAAGTTGCTGCCAAAATTATGGCTGATCCAGAAGCTTATTTGGCATTTGATTCGGTTTCAGATTTTTATAAAGCCGTATGGTTGGATGAATTTCCACAAGGGACAACATGGTCAGCTACGGGATTGGATGATGGTGCAGAGCAGTTTTATGCAGTGATTGAATATGCAAATCACTATCTCTATATTAGTCGGACTGAACGAGTAACGGTAAAATTAGGTATAAGACATCATTACAATAAAAATTACTAATCCGAGCAGTCATTAATTTTTACGTGTTCAGATTCTGTGATTGAAATGAGAATGATATAATTTGCTGCGATGATAAAACCTTAATTAAAACTAAACGGAAATTTAAAAAATGGCACATCAATTTACGGTGAATGAAACAATTCATGGCGTTTCAATTGAAGACTTTTCAAGATTAGTTGCTATGACTTCATTGCATGAAGCAGTGTGTAAACGTATTCCAGGTGAAAACTTAGAAATTATTGAATCGGCTGTAAAGGGTGATATTTATACACTACGTCGTGAATATAATCTTGATGTGAATATCCCAGAAGTAGCAAAAAAATTATTAAAAAATGCATTCCGTTTAAAACGTTCTGACGTTACAGATTTGAGAAATTTAACATCAACTGTGGAGTTGGGTGCAAACTTACCTTTAGAAGCAAAAGCTGAACGTAAGGTAACGGGAAACAGTGAAAAAGTAGACATTGCACTGACTTGGACTGTTAAAGTTAAAGTACCTTTGATTGGTGGTATGCTTGAAAAGCATGCAGAAGGCGAAATTCGTAAATTTAGCCAACTAGAGATTGAAATTGTAGAAGAAGAATTAAAGAAAAACCTATAATTCTGAATAGATTGAAAACTCTCCGTAAGGGGAGTTTTTTATTTTAGAAACGCAGAAAATAGGGCAGGATTGAAAGAATCACTCCGATGACACTTAGCAACGCTGTACCCTCGATAAAGTATGGGTAAATCATGAGTACTAGACCACAGACTAAAGGTACGGTCATCTTTTGTTTTTTGCCATACATAAAATAGCCTAAGCCAATCGACCCGAAGATAACACCTAGAAAAAGTTGGGTTGCGTTCATTGTGTTTTGCCAGACCTTATTTTTATTGCGCATATACTATGGCAAGATTCTTAAATGAAAATTATAGAAGCGGAATTAAATATCTCATACTATGTGATCTAGTATTTCAAAAATTATAAGGTTCTGATGAGTGTAATTTTACCTGTAGCACAACGTGGTGAAGAGATTTTAAAAATTAAAGCAGCGGCTGTGGCTGATGCGGAGTTTAATAGTGATTGGCTCTTGCAACTGGCTTCTGCGATGCAAGTGACTATGCTTGAGCGTAATGGTGTTGGGATTGCTGCGCCACAAGTCTATATTTCTAAGCGTGTCATTATCGTTGCTTCTCGTTCAAACCCACGCTACCCAGATGCACCGGATATGGATGCAGTTGTTATGGTCAATCCTGAAATTTTAGAATTTTCTCAAAAGACTTGTTTGGGTGAAGAAGGTTGTTTGAGTGTACCGAATGAGCGTGGGCAGGTAGAACGGGCGCAAGCAATAAAAGTGCGTTATTACACTTTGCAAGGTGAAGTGATTGAAACGGCTTTTGAGGGTTTCCCCGCACGAATTGTTCAGCATGAGGTTGATCATTTGGATGGGGTATTGTTTGTGGAGCGTATAAGCTTGTAATACATAATTCTAGTTCGAAATTTTATATCCTTCTTTTTAGAAGGATATAAAATTCTTTTAAAATTTCAGATCATATTTTTGAGGAAGTTTTAAATATTTACCTGAATTGTTGGACCAACGTAAAGTGCTGTAACCACTAAGTAATCGATGTCCTATCCAACGTGTATCAATGATAGAGTTATTACAATTTGATGGATTAACTAATAATAATTTCCCCATGAAGTTCTTCCATTCACTATTTGATATTAATGTTGTGGAATAAGCATGGAATGAACGTCCACTAGAATAAAAAACTAAGTTGTTAAATATTTTTTTGTCTATAAAATATTTAAGCCTGAAAAAAGCTTCTCTATCAATATCATTTTCTATTGTAAAGTCTATCATAGGAATGTGTCTAATTTTTCCATATTTATCTTTAACAATAGAGTGAAATGCTAGTTCCTGTGTTTGATTTAAATTAATCAATTGATTGGAGATTAAATCACTATTGAAGTCTAAACCTTTTATATGGAAAAACTCTCTTTCATCAGAAATAGAATCTGGTAAATATATATATCTTGATAATGTATATATATAGCTATCTTTAACTAAATCTTTAATTAAATAGAATGGATGGTCGGAATTAATCATTGGATTCGTATTCCTTCTAACAACTGGAACATTTCTAATGCAAAATCATCAGTCATTCCAGATATATAATCTACGATTAAATGTGATCTATGAATTATCTCTAAACTTTTGTTATTATTGTAATTTTCCTTGTATCGATCAAGTTGCTTTTGTGGGAGACGTCTAAAAAGACGTAGTTCAAAGTCTAATCCTAAGTCTCTTGGACTTGGGTTGGAATCAGGATGATTCACTAATGAAGCAAATTGCTCGTAAGGGAGTATTAGTAAAGCTTCGTAATGTTTTAATAAACCTTGAATAATATTTCTACCTGCAAGTTCAATTTTTTCAGCTGAATCATGTGAATATATTTTGGAAATTGCATATTTTTTTACGGCTTTTAATAATTTTTTTAAATCTGATTTTGGTGAGAATAATTCAATTTTTTCTCCTTTAAGAATAGTATCTAAATTTTCACAGTAATTTTTGGCGACTTCTTTTACTGCATGGTGAATAATCGTAGTCTTAAAATTTAAAAACTTTAATGTATTAAATTTATCAATTGTTATATTAAAAATTTCTTGAGTTTTAATATCCTCTTTTTTGCAAAAATCCGAAAATAATTGTATTAATGCTTCTTCAGAAATTATTTTTTTCTCGATAGCATCTTCTAAATCACTCATTGAGTAAGCAATTTCATCTGCTATGTCCATGATTTGCATATATGGGAATACTTTTCCATTTTCCCATCCGATTGCCGAGCATGCTTTTTCATAAGATTCTAAGCAAGTTTTGAATAATCCTATTTTATTGTTATTTCCTATAGTATCGATTGTGTAAGGGTATTTAACTATAGATAACAATAAGGTGCATGTTAAATTTAAACCAAAATTATCATTCCCACTTAATAATCGAACAATTCGAAATCCTTGAGGGTTTCCATCAAATTTTGTTAAATCCGTTTTAATATCTTTTTTAAAGTTATTAAACCATTGTTGTATTGCTGCTTCTCCTAGGTGACCAAAAGGAGGGTTGCCTATATCATGTAAAAGACAAGCAGTTTCAACAGTACTTACAAATGCTGTTATAGTTTCATAATTAGGTAGTCTGATTTCTATACTATTTGCCGCTGCTTCTAATTCAAAATTCTTAATTATACTTTGAGCAATATACCTACCAATTTGAGATACTTCGAAAGAGTGTGTTAGTCGACTTCTTACTGAAGCATTAGCTTCTAATGGAAATACTTGAGCCTTTTGTTGTAATCTTCGAAATGCAGCAGAATTAATAACTCGACCACGATCACTTTCTGCCGCTTCAAGTATATTTATATCTTGGCGAGAGGCGGTTTTCAAGCGAGTTGCCTTTAAATAGCTGAATAATTGGTCAACTTGTTCTTGTGATATTGTCATGTGATATTTTCCAAAGGTTGAATAACTACCTCTATAAAGAGGTAGTAAAAATTTTAAGCAATCGAATCATCTAAATTCGGCGCTAACCAACGCTTCGCTTCATCCAGTGTCCAGCCCTTACGTTTCGCATAATCCTCAAGCTGATCTTGAGAAATCTTGCCAACATTAAAGTACTCACTTTCAGGGTGCGAATAATAGAAACCACTGACAGAAGAAGGTGGCATCATCGCAAAGTGTTCAGTCAACTTCGTACCAATCTTCGCTTCCGAACCTAACCAGTCAAACAACACTGCTTTTTCAGAATGCTCTGGGCAAGCAGGGTAACCTGGTGCAGGACGAATACCGACATATTTCTCTTTGATCAATTCTTCATTACCCAAAGTCTCATCAGCTTTATAGCCCCAGAACTCTTTACGGATACGCTCATGCAAATGCTCCGCAAATGCTTCGGCAAAACGATCCGCTAAAGACTGAATCAAGATTGCAGAGTAATCATCACCTTTGGCTTTATATTCATTTGCCAATTCTTCCGCACCAAAGATCGACACAGTGAAACCGCCGAGATAGTCAGTATTGTCTTTAGAGGTGCTAATAAAGTCGGCTAAAGATAAATTCGGTTTGCCTGTGACTTTGTCAGATTGCTGACGCAAGTGTTCAAAAGTATGTGTGACATTCTGCGCTGTTTCATCAAACACGCTGACTGTATCTGCACCTGTACGTTGAGCAGGGTATAAACCAAATACAGCACGCGCATCGAAACGATTATTTTCAATAATGTCTTTCAACATCGCTTGC
>Ga0224722_1001588_pt1 | contig 12549 bp, 11 predicted proteins | sample Balambano_FR1_Me_FD_161646 | JGI IMG/M metagenome (GOLD analysis project Ga0224722, IMG submission 161646) | Freshwater sediment microbial communities from Lake Towuti, South Sulawesi, Indonesia - Balambano_FR1_MetaG | ecosystem: Environmental > Aquatic > Freshwater > Lake > Sediment | place...
ATGTGGCGCTGATCATCCAGGGGTTGTTTATGACAGATTTGCTGGCAGGTTAGGGGGAGATGATGCTGCGAACCAAGTTAGCGATAATGGTGGTTGTGTGTGCCCTGGCTGCCGCGGCGTGCCAGACAGAGGAGGCGCTGCCAACCCTGGTGCCCGCCACGGCGCTGCCGACGGAAACACCGACCGAAGCGGCGACACAGGAAGCGCCTACTGCTACGCCGACGCGCGTCACCACGCGCCCGACACTGCCCCCAACTTTCACACCCACGCCCACGCCTACTGACGCGGCGACAGCGACACCCAGCTTCCCATCGCCAACACCCTTTGTTGGCGCGACTGCTGACAGTGTGTGCAACACATTCGACATTGTGGTTGCTCAAAGCACGCGCACGTTCAACCTGGGCGAATCGCCACAGGCTTCGTGGCTGCCAGTGCCCGGCGCACAGCTTTACCGGGTCATTCTGTCTTCAGCGACCGGGCAGATCATCAACGACCAGATTTATGTGGCGGAGACCACCTATACGTTCCCAGGCGACCTGTTCCGCAGCGGCGAAACCTACGGCTGGGAGGTGTACCCGATCAACGCAGCTAACGACCAGATGTGCTTCGCGGTGGGTCTGGAACTGATCCCGGTGACACCCGTGCCCATACCGGGCGGCTGATGCTGCACGCTGAAAGGTGCCCAGCCCCCGGTGTTACCGGTTACCGGACAATACGAACTGCTCGAAGGCTTCTGCTGTCCACGGCAGCGCTGGCCTGAAGAAGTGCTCGTGGATGGCCTGGGCGTAGGCGCGGATTTCGTACTGGGCGTCCGGGGCCATGCGCAGCCGCAGGAAGTGCATAAGGTTGTGGGCGTCCACCTTCAGCACCCAGGTGTAATACACGCTGAAGCCGGGCAGGAAGAGGCGCGCCATCTCGCGTGCAACCCCCATATCGAGCGCCTGCTGGTACAGGCGGAAGCCTTCGTCATAGTGGGCTAAGAGTTTTGTCATCAGCGCCTCATTGTCTTCCAGGGAAAGCTCGCCTTCGCTGGCCTGCTTGTTGTTGGCAGCCTGTTTGCGCCATATTTCTGGCACATAGAAGTCGTCTTCTTCAAACGGGGTGTAGCGACCGCTTTGGGCGTTCATGTTCCAGGTGCGATGCCGTACCCACTGCCACCACGTCACCAGTGGCGCGCGCACACGGAACTTGAACTCTACCATCTCAAAAGGGCTGGTATGCTGGTTCCTGAGCAGGTAAAAGAGCAGTTTTTTGTCTTTCTCGTCGCCCTTGCTTTCCCCAAGAAAGCTGACGCGGGCGGCGTTCACAATCGCCAGATCGCCAGAAATACCCGCTTGGGGATGAGGCATAAGGTCAACAAGTTCGATCCAACCCTTGTCAAGGACATTGACGCGCTTGTTCAACAGGTCTTGTGGCATGTAAATTCCTCAGCGGCTTAAGAATTGTAAACACAGGCGAATGCGTTCCTGAGCATCCTGCGGGGCGCTCATTGGCAGGGCCTGAATGGCGCTCTGGGCTTCCACTACGCTGAAGCCAAGCGCGATGAGCGCGTCCATGACATCTGCGTTGAGGTTGCCAAATTCACCCACAGGCAGGGCATCGAGCCCGGTAGGCAGTTTGTCTTTTAGCTCCAGCAGGATCTTCCTGGCGGTTTTCTGGCCAATACCGGGCACACGCGTCAGCGATTCAGGGTGTTCGCTGGCAACAGCGCTGCGCAGATTATCGAGCGTCATATTGCTGAGGATCTGCAACGCCAGGCGCGGCCCTACGCCGCTGACCTTTAAAAGGGCATCGAACATGTCACGCTCTGGCTGGTTAGAAAAGCCGTAGAGGGTCATAGCATCCTCGCGGACGATCATGCGCGTCCACACAAAGATCTCGTCGTCTACATACCCTTTGTCCAGAGTACTGCGCGTCGCAAAAACCTCATAGCCGACCCCATTAACATCCAGCACCAGAATGTCGGCTTCCTTGATCTGAATGCGACCGCGCAGGCTGGCAATCATCGCTTACTGATACTCCTGGTAGGGGGCGTTGTGTATATGGGCAATGGCGATGGCAAGCCCGTCGGCGGCGTCATCGGGCTTCGGAATGCTTTCCAGGTTGAGCAGCACCCGCACCATCTCCTGCATCTGGTGCTTATCGGCTCCTCCATAGCCGCTGATCGCCTGTTTAATCATGTTAGGCTTGTACTCGTAGATAGGGATGCCAGCTAGCTGAAGGGCCAGCAGAGCAACGCCGCGCCCCTGGGCGACGGTGATAGCGGTGGTGACGTTTTTGGCGAAGAACAGCTCCTCAACTGCCGCGTAATCCGGTCGGTAGGCAGCGATCAGGGCCGTCAGCCCATGGTAGATGCTGGCGAGACGTTCTGGCATTGCCTGTTGAGAGGGCGTGCGGATAACGCCATAGTGAACAGCAGTCAGGCTGCCGTCGTGTTCTTCCCGCACCAGGCCATAGCCGACGATGGCTGTTCCTGGATCAACGCCAAGCACCAGCATCAGGCGGACTCAAACGCTTCCAGAATGTCGGCGCTGAGCGCCATGTTGGAGGCTACATTCTGCACGTCATCCAATTCTTCGAGGCGTTCCATGATGCGCATGTTCTTAAGGCCAGTGGCCACATCAACATCGGTTTCGCTGTTAGCGATCCAACGCAGTTCGGCTTCTTCTGGCTGGTAGCCAGCTTCTGTGAGGGCCTGTTCGACTGCGCCAAAGGCTTCACGCGGGGTGTAAACGGTGAGCGAGCCTTCTTCTGCGACGACGTCATCGGCGCCGGCATCGGCTGCCACCATGAATACCTCATCATAATTGAGCTTATCGCCGACCAGGGTGATGACGCCCTTCTGGCTGAACTGCCAGGTGACAGAGCCGCTGGTTGCCAGCGATCCGCCATTCTTGTTGAACACGTTCTTGATTTCAGCGAGTGTGCGGTTCTTGTTGTCGGTGAGGCACTCCACGATAAAGGCGATCCCGTTTACCCCGTAGCCCTCGTAGGTGAGCTCCTCCATGGCAGCCGCGCCTTCAATCTCGCCGGTGCCTTTTTTGATGGCGCGCTCAATGTTATCCTTGGGCATATTGGCGGCCCGTGCCTTGGCGATAGCCAGCTTCAGCTTAGGATTGCTGAGTTCATCGCCACCCCCTTCACGTGCAGCGACCATGATGTCGCGCCCAAGTCGGGTAAAGATTTTGCCTCTTTTTGCGTCTTCGGCGCCTTTTCTGCGTTTGATTGTTGCCCATTTACTATGGCCAGACATAGGGCGTTCCCTCAAAGGTTATTGTTAAGCAAACGCGCGTATTATAGCCGAAAATGTACCTGCTGAGGTAGTCTCTAGTAATGCTATAATGGCGTTCTGGGATACTACTGCCGCAGCAAGAGATCGATACATTGTCAGCAAATGTCTCCACACACTCTATCAGTCGCGTTGCCTGGGCCGTTCTGGTGATGTCGTTTGCCACCCTGTGCGGCCTGTGTTCTATCACCACGTTTGGCATCTACACGTTTCTGTTCACCTCGACAATGCCGATGGAGATGCGCCTGGCGGTGGGGCGCGGCACTGCGCTGGTGATCAACCAGGATTTTGCCGAGCGGGGTGTGCGGGTGGCCGAGGATATCACCGGGCGCCCGGTATCTGTCAGCATGGATTCGCAGTCGCAGGCCAGTGTGTCTGTTCTGCTGCCTGCTGAGGACGGGGGCGAAGCGCGCCTGCTGTCCTCTATTATTCTGAAGTCCAGCACAGACGTGCGCTTTCAGCAGGCAGTGCGCCCCCGTTTTTCGTGGACGAACGCTGGCTACCATATTACCCTGCGCAGCTTTTTTGGCCGTATGGATATTGTTGTCACCGGGGAGTATGGGCGCTCGTTCCTGATGGAGATTGCCACCGTGGATGGGCGATTGGTGCAGATCAATGGCGCTGGTCGCTATACGCTAGAGGCGACCAACAATCGTGTCCGCGTCATCACCTATGAAGGGGAGGCGGTGCTGTACAGCAACAATCGCAGCCAGAACCGCATTATTCCGCGCGGGACTGAAGGGGTGATCTACGCTGAACGCAGCGACCCAACAGTGACCGCGACGCGGCAGAACATTGTGGAGAATGGCCTTTTTGCCTTCACCAACGCGCCTGAGGTGGGTGTGCCGCTGCCAGGGCGCTGGGGCTGCACCAATATTCAGGACGACAGCCCACGCGGCACATATACTATGGACAACTGGCTGGGAAGACCGGCGCTGCGCCTCGTGCGCAGCCAGGGCGCCAGTTCACACGGCGAAACCCGCTGCCTTCAGCCAATCAGCCCTAATCTGCAGGATGTACGGGGCTATAACTTCCTGGAACTGGACGCGTCGTTTCTCATCAACTATCAATCGTTGAGCGACTGCGGCACGCGCGGCAGTGAATGTCCTATGATGCTGCGTATGGTTTACGAGGATGAGAACGGCATTGAGCGCGAGTGGTTCCAGGGGTTTTACACGACGAGCAACCCCACAGTTAGCTGGCCACCCCGCTGTGAAAGCTGTACTCAGGATCATCTGCAGATCAACGAGAAGGTGTGGTACACGTTTGAAACAGGCAATCTGTTCAACATTATTGCGCCAGCGCTGCGACCCGCGAAGATCAAACTGATAGAGTTCTACGCTTCTGGCCACCAGTATGACCTCTTCGTGAGCGAGATCAGCATATTTGTTGGTTATGTGGACGCTGTCCCAGCGGTCGCACAGGGAAGCTGATTTGGCGAAAAGACCCAACTGCTATATAGTGATTGCAGATTGAAGGGAAAAAGGATCCATGAACGAGAACCTGTTAACTGTCATCGTGGTGTACGCGAGCGTCGTCCTGGTGGCGTTCTGGCTGGCGATGGTACTGTGGGCTTACCGCGACATGAAGGCACGTTCTCGTGACAGCCTGGCACAGCTTCTGGTTGCGGCAGTTGTGCTGCTGCTGAATGTTCCGGGCCTGTTCATTTACATTCTGCTGCGGCCCAGGGAGACGCTTTCAGAGGCGTATGAGCGTTCGCTGGAGGAAGAAGCGCTGCTGCAGGAGATTGAGGAAAAGCCCACATGCCCCGGTTGCAGCCAGCGCGTGCAGCCCAACTGGCAGGCCTGCCCGTACTGCCACACGCGGCTGAAGAAAACGTGCCATGTGTGCCGTAACCTGCTGGATCTGTCGTGGACGCTTTGCCCGCACTGTGCCTCGCCACAGCCCCAGCATATGCCAGAAGACCAGGTCGTGAATGCCAGTCGTCACATCCAGCGCCAGGCTCCTGAAGCGCCGCGCATCCCTGAAAAGTGGCTGGCGTCACAGGGTAATCCTAACCCCCAGCGCCCACGTTCCACCGGTGAAAACCCGCAGTACATCGAATGATTCAGACGAGAGCGCCCGGCAAAGGGCGCTCTTGCTGTGCCGCGTGGGTTATATCTCGCCGGTCTCGCCGACGAGATGTACCTTGATGAGGTTCGTTTGACCTTTGACGCCGAACGGAACGCCAGCGATGAGCAGCAGTGTATCGCCGCGCTTGACCAGGCCTTCATCGTGTGCTGCGCGGATGATGATGCTGATCATTTCATCAATGGTGTTGTATTCCTTGACCAGCAGCGGTACTACCCCCCACACCAGCGCCATACGATGAAATGTTGTCTGGTTGGGGGTAGCGCACAGGATCGGCGTGCGTGGTCGTTCCTTGGCCACGCGCAGGGTGGTGTAACCAGAGATGGTTGTCGTGACGATAGCGGTAGGCTTCAGCGCTTCGCTGATGGCCACGGTGGCCGCACCAATAGCGTTGGAGATGCCTTCGCTGCCTTCGTAGACGTTGGTTGCGAAGGGGTTCTGCGATGCCAGGCTGCGCGATGAAAAAATCACTTCCTCAGCGGTGCGGGCGATATTCGCCATTACTTTTACCGCTTCTACCGGGTAGCGTCCGCTGGCGCTTTCTGCGCTCAGCATGACGGCGTCGGTGCCATCCATGATGGCGTTGTAAACGTCGCTGGCTTCTGCGCGTGTGGGTCGTGGGTTCTCACGCATGGATTCGAGCATCTGGGTGGCGGTGATGACGGGCTTGGCCGCCTGATTACACAGCTTGATGATGCGCTTTTGCTCGTAGGGAACGCGTTCTGCCGGGGTTTCCACCCCCAGATCGCCGCGCGCCACCATAATGCCATCGCACACCCGGATGATCTCTTCGATGTTTTCCAGCGCCTGCTGTAGTTCGATTTTGGCAATAATGGCCGCTTCTGAGCCGAAAAAGTTCATCATCCAGCGCATCTGCAGGATATCGTCTGCCGAGCGTACGAAGGACATGGCCATATACTCTACATTCTGGGACAGCGCGAACTGAATGTCTGCGCGATCTTTGGGGGTGATGGCCGAGAGCGTCAGCTTGGCATTTGGCGCGCTGACACCCTTGCGTGATTTCAGGTCGCCGGGGACGGTCACTTCGCACACGACGTTGCGAGGCGTGGTATCGCGCACAATCAGCTGAATGTTGCCGTCGTCAATCAGGATGATGGTGCCGGCGTGGATGTCCTGCATGAATTCCGGGTGGGGCAGTGAAAATACATACCCCTCACCGGGCACATCGTCCAGCGTGAACGTAACCAGCTCGCCCATTTTCAGGGAGCGTGGTTCATTGGCTACCTTGCCGATGCGAATCTTGGGCCCCTGAATATCGGCAAGGATAGCCACGACTGCGTTTTCCTGGCGTGCCACCTCACGAATAGTGGCGATGCGCCTGCCATGTTCTTCGTGTTCCCCGTGTGAAAAATTGATCCGCGCCACATCCACCCCAGCGCGGATCATCTGCCGAATGACTTCTGGGTCTTCTGAGGCAGGGCCGATAGTAGCAACGATTTTGGTGTGCTTGCTCTCTAGCTTGCGGAGCATAGGGCTTTGGTCCTTTGTGCTTACAGATCGCGATTGAGGTTGGTAAAGGCGCCAAAGCCGGCATAGGTGGCGGCTGCGCCCAGTTCTTCCTCTATGCGCAGCAGTTGGTTATACTTGGCGATGCGGTCACTGCGTGCAGGCGCACCTGTTTTGATCTGGCCGGCGTTAAGGGCAACTGCCAGATCAGCGATAGTGGTATCTTCAGACTCACCACTGCGATGGCTGGTGACCACTGTCATGTTGTGGCGCTGGGCGAGCTGTGCAGCGGCGAAGGCCTCTGTCAGCGATCCTATCTGGTTAACTTTGAAGAGCAGGGAATTGGCGGCTTTTTCCTTGATGGCGCGCTTCACATAGGCGGCATTGGTGACGAGCAGGTCATCGCCCACGATCTGAACGCGGTCGCCCACAGCCGCCACCAGGCGCGACCAGTTTTCCCAGTCGTTTTCTGCCAGGCCATCTTCCAGCGAGATAATGGGGTAGCGCTGGCACCAGTCTGCCCAAAAGGCTACCATCTCCTCGCCAGTCAGCTTTTTGCCCTCAATTTCCAGGTGATAGAGTTGGTCGCTGCGGTTGTAAAGCTCAGAAGTGGCTGGATCCAGTGCGATGAAGATCTGCTCTCCGGCTTTGTAGCCCGCCTTTTCAATGGCAGTCATGATGAGATCCAGCGCTGCCTGATTGCTGCCGAGGCTGGGGGCAAAACCGCCCTCGTCGCCCACGTTGGTCTGGTAGCCTTTGTCGTGGATCACCTTCTTCAGCGTCTGGTAGATTTCAGCGCCCCAGCGCAGGCCTTCTGCAAAGGTGGGGGCGCCCACAGGCATCACCATGAATTCCTGAAAATCTGTACTGCCCACGGCATGTTTGCCGCCGTTCATGATGTTCATCATGGGCACTGGCAGCACATGGGCATGCACGCCGCCCAGGTAGGCATACAGGGGCAGGTCAACGCTGTTGGCAGCCGCCCGCGCAACCGCCATAGAAACGCCGAGGATGGCATTTGCGCCCAGCTTGCTCTTGTTGGGTGTGCCGTCCAGTTCAAGCATATACCGGTCAAGGCTCACCTGATCAAAGGCCGAGAAGCCGTAAAGCTCATCCGCGATGACGGTATTGACGGATTCGACTGCTTTCAGCACGCCTTTGCCGCCATAGCGCGCTTTGTCGCCATCACGCAGTTCAAGCGCTTCGTGCTCGCCAGTAGACGCGCCGCTGGGGACAATCGCCCGGCCAAACGCGCCGTCCTCCAGCACCACTTCCACTTCAATCGTTGGGTTACCGCGCGAATCAAGCACCTCACGGGCATGGATGGTTTCGATGACTGCCATGATGTCTCTCCTTATGCAGTTAAATCTGGCTCACATAATTCGCATAGGTCAGGATGAATCGTGTACAAGTCTACCACTTCTGGCCAAAACAAGCACCATCAACCGCTCTATGACAAATCACGGGCGTTACATTAAAATAGTGCCACTGTTCTGGGAGGGCGCAATGAAACGGCATGTTTACCTGGATTACTCTGCAACCACGCCAACCGACCCGCGAGTGGTGGAAGCAATGATGCCCTACTTTACCGATATCTTTGGCAATGCGTCTTCGTCGCACCGCTACGGGCGAAGGGCGGAACAGGCTGTCGAGGACGCGCGCGATACGGTTGCGAAAATCCTGAACTGCCGGCGCACCGAGGTGGTCTTTACAAGCTGCGGCTCTGAAAGCAACAACCTGGCAGTGCGGGGGGCGGCCTGGGCGCAGCGACATGCAGGGCGGGGCAGGCATGTGGTGACGACCCCCATAGAGCACAGCGCGGTTGGCAAAACGGTGGCACAACTGTGCGCGATGCAGGGCTTTGAGGCGACGCTTGTGCCGGTTGACAGCACTGGGACGGTTGACGTAGAGGAATTTGCCGGTGTGCTTCAGGATGACACGGTTGTCGCGAGCGTCATTTACGCCAACAACGAGGTAGGCACCGTGCAGAAAATTCCACTGCTTGCCCGCACCGCGCGTGAAAAAGGGGTTCTGTTTCACACGGATGCGGTGCAGGCGGCAGGCCAGCTTGTGCTGGATGTACAGGAACTTGGCGTAGATATGATGAGCCTTTCTGGTCACAAGTTTTATGGGCCTAAGGGCGTAGGCGCGCTGTATGTGCGCGATGGCGTAGAACTGACCCCAAGCCAAAGCGGCGGCAGCCACGAAGGGGGTAGACGGGCGGGAACTCATAATACCCCGCTCATCGTGGCGCTGGCCAAAGCCCTGGAACTGGCTTATGCCGAGCACGAGGAACGCGTGGCGCATTACCATAAACTCCGTCACCACATCGTTACCGGTATCCTGAACAGTGTGCCAGACGCACAGCTCACCGGGCATCCCACCCACCGGCTGCCATCGCACGCCAGCTTTGTGTTTGGAGGGGTCGATGCGAACCAACTGCTGATGCACCTTGATATCAAGGGGGTGGCTGCCAGCAGCGCTTCGGCGTGTAAGACCGGCAATCCTGAACCGTCTGGTGTATTGATGGCACTGGGTTATGATCGCGAACGTGCGTTAGGCAGCTTGCGCCTGTCTGTTGGCCATACCACGACAGAAGATGAGGTGGCCTACGCGCTGGAGGCCATTGCAGCGTCTGTGGAGGCGCTGCGGCGGTTAAAAAGGACATTTGCTTGACTAATCACGCTGATACAAGAGTCGTCGTGGCGATGAGCGGCGGCGTAGACAGTTCCGTAGCGGCGGCGCTGCTGGCGGAACAGGGCTACGAGGTCGTCGGCATGATGATGCGCCTGTGGTCTGATGAGGCGATGGGCGGCGCTGAGCACAACCGCTGCTGTACACCAGAGCAGATGAATGACGCGCGCCGCATCGCTGATCACATTGGCATCCCGTTTTATGTGCTGGATACCAAGGAGGTGTTCCGCAGCACAGTTGTGGAATACTTCATTGATCAGCACCGCCAGGGGGTAACCCCCAACCCATGTATGGAGTGTAATCGCCATATCCGGTTCGATTTTCTGCTGAAGAATGCGCTGGCGCTTGGGGCTGAATATCTCGCTACTGGCCACTATGCGCGCATCCAGCGGTCACAGGATGGTCGCTACAGCCTGCTGAAGGGCCTTGATGAAGCCAAAGACCAGAGCTATGTGTTGAGCGTAATGGGGCAGGCACAGCTTGCGCAAACCCTTTTCCCCATAGGGGAGTACCCCAAAGCGGAAGTGCGCGCAATGGCGGCACGCTATGGGCTGCGGGTTGAAAGCAAAAAGGACAGCCAGGATCTGTGCTTTCTGGGCAAAAATGACTACCGCGATTTTCTGCAACTGCACGCCCCTGAAATGATGCAGCCGGGCCCTATCGCCCTGACAAACGGGGAGGTGATTGGCCAGCATGTGGGGCTTGCCCGTTACACCATTGGCCAGCGCAAGGGCCTGGGCGTTACCTACCCAGAGCCGCTGTATGTCGTTGCCATGAATCCCTACCGTAACGCGTTGATTGTGGGCACACGCGGGGAACTGGGAAGCGACAGCCTGACCGCAAAGCGTTTCAACTGGGTGCATGGTGGGCCGCCATCCACGAATTTCCGGGCAGATGTGAAGATACGCTATAAGGCTGCCGCCGTGCCGGGTATGGTGACGGTGCTGGACGAACACCGCATTCACATCCAGTTTGACGAACCCCTGCGCGATATTTCGCCGGGGCAGGGCGCTGTTGTTTACGATGGCGATGTATGCCTGGGGGGCGGCGTGATCGAACCGTCTGCCGTTGCTCAGCCGCCCGCGCCAGCGTCCCCGATTTCCAGCGGCACTACCACAAACGGCTGATCCAGCGCCTGGCCGTCTATCGTTACCGACAGATTGCGCACCTCTGGCAGCGTATACATGCCGATGCGCAGGCTCGTACCTGCTGCGCTGCTGGTCGGTAAAGCCAGCGTGTGCTCTGTCACCACGATCTCTTCGTTGTCCCAGATGAATGTGGGGTACTGGCCTTCACCGGGCTGTCTGTCGTCCTGGGCCAGGATCTCGCCAGAGGCGCTCAGCAGGTGAACGAATACGGTGGCGTCCAGCGGCGAAGCTTCTGAGGCAGCCTGCCAGTAAAGGCGAACGACTGTGCCGCTGCCTTCACGAGCGGCTGTTGTGAAGCCACGCAGCACAAAGGCATCGGCGAACTGAGCGTCAATCGGAACCAGATCGTCTGGCAGTTGTACAACTGGCGCCGATACTTTCAGCCAGGCAACGGTTACCGGTGGCGTTATTTCCTGCCCGCTGCTGTTATAGGCGTGCAGAAGCTGGCCAAATGCCGGGTATACACCAGCCGACAAACGATAGGCCCCTGGCGGGAGCGCGGGCACGTCCAGGCGAATGGTTTGCGGTATCTGCTGGTCGCCGCGCCAGATGATGGGCGGATACACCGCTCGCAGAATCCGCTCATCAACGCCAGTGAGGCGCTCGTATGCAGCGCTCTGAAGCTGAAGGTACATGAAGTATTCGTGGCCAATGACGGGTTGGAGCGCCGACCAGTAAAGTGTGAACTCTTGGTATCCGGGCGTAAGGTTGTGTTCACCGCTCCACGCCGTTACCTGAAGGTCATTACCCCATGTGATCGCTGCTGCGGCGCGTGCTGGCGCCAGCACGGCGTTCTCCGGCAGATTGTACACATCCGCCAGCACTTCATAGCTGCCTGTTCCTGCCAGAGACATCAGTGGCTCAGCCGAGAGTATCTGAGCGTGCGTTTCTGGCGATAGTGGGGCGAAGAGTATCATTTCGCCCTTATGCAGCAGGCTGTAATCCCGCGTGGCCCGCATGTAATCCTCTGCGCCCAGCGCCCACGGGATGATTACGCGGGTGCCCGGCGGGAATGCGTCTTCGGCGCTTGCAGCGCGCACATTCGGGAATGCATCCAGCAGCCACGCGCGCACAAACAGCTCGTTGAGGTAACGGGTAGGCACCAGGAGTGGCTGCTCCTGCGATGCCAGCCACTGGCTTAGCAGCCGCGCATCCACACGGAAGAACCACTCGTTGTGGTTCAGTTCCTTGCCAAAAATCTTCCACAGGCGGTAGCGATCCGCGTTGATCCAGTAATCCTGGTAGATTTCCCTGGCGCTGGCGGCGCTTGCCAGGCCGAAGAAAACGATCAGCGCGCCGAACACGCCAGCCAGGGCTGTGGCAGGCACAAAACGGGCGGCAATATGGGCGGCAACGGCAGCGCCCGCGCCACATATGATGGGGAATACGGCAAAAAGGCCAACGACGCGCAGCCCATGTGTGATTTCCTCGCTGGCGATGACTGGCACGCAGGCCAGCACAAACATGGCTGCCAGCCATGCCGTGCCGGGGTGGCGCAGCCGGATGAGCAGCACGGCTGCCCCGAACAGAAAGACCCAGTAAAGTTCCTGCGGGATGACTGGCGCGTTGGCGACGTTGTACTGCGGGTTTTCGTCGCCTGCCAGGAATAACTGATCCCACATGCCTGTGATGGCGCGACCCGCGTCAAACTGGTTCGCGGCTACGGTGTTGGCGCGCCCAATGACGCTTTGGGGGTTGGTGACGAACCGCAGCATAAGCGGCAGGATTACGATTGCGCTTATGGCAGCGGTAAGTGACAGGCGCGGCAGCCACTGCCGCCACTGGCCAGCGCGAAACACCAGCAGCGCGAGAGCCAGCGCCACAAACGCGCCGGGAACCACATACGCTGAGGTGTAGGGG
>Ga0224722_1001592_pt1 | contig 12534 bp, 7 predicted proteins | sample Balambano_FR1_Me_FD_161646 | JGI IMG/M metagenome (GOLD analysis project Ga0224722, IMG submission 161646) | Freshwater sediment microbial communities from Lake Towuti, South Sulawesi, Indonesia - Balambano_FR1_MetaG | ecosystem: Environmental > Aquatic > Freshwater > Lake > Sediment | place...
GCCGGAACCGGACTGAGGTAAGAGCCGATCGGTGAAAAGGACTGAATCGCTCTGCAAAAGGCAATAATTTTTTCGGGGGAACCCAGCTTGATCGCCTGAATCACATCTCGGCGGGGCGCAAGGGGAGCTGGGTTCACGGGATAGCCAAGCTGATCGAACACATAAGCGGTCAGGTGATTGCCCTTCATCGCTTCGCCCACCATTTGCGGAGCCAGAAAAAGTCCCTGGAACAGCAGCCGATTCTGGTCAAACGTTGCGCCGCCTTCCCTACCAATGCCGGGAGCCGTTAGCCGAAAAGCAGCCTGTTCCACCAAATCCGCCCGTCCTGCCACATAGCCCCCTGCAGGAACGATCGTGCCTCCCGGATTTTTGATCAGCGATCCGGCTATTAAATCTGCACCCACAGCAGGCGGCTCTCGACCTTCGATAAATTCGCCGTAACAGTTGTCCACAAAGCAAACCGTCTCCGGATTTTGCTGCTTTACCAGGCGGATAATCTTTTCGATGTCTAGAATAGAGAGGCTAGGTCGCCAGGAGTAGCCGCACGATCGCTGAATATGAACCAGACGGGTTTCTGGACGAACGGCAGAGGCAAGTGTCTGCCAATCGATCTCTCCGGCTTCGGTCAGTTCTAGCTGGCGATAAGCAATGCCAAACTCTTTCAGGGAACCCTGTCCCTGTCCTCGCAGCCCGATCACTTCTTCTAAAGTGTCGTAGGGCGCACCTGCAACAGCAAGCATTTCATCTCCCGGTCGCAGTACGCCAAACAAAGCAGAAGCGATCGCATGAGTGCCGGATACAAACTGAACGCGCACGGCTGCGGCTTCTGCCCCCATAACATCTGCAAACACGCGATCGAGGATCTCTCTTCCCAGATCATCGTGCCCATATCCTGTTACGCCCGCAAAATGATGCACTCCCACCTGATGTCGCCGGAATGCTTCTAACACTCGCCGGAGATTTTTCTTGACCTGAGCGTCAATTGAGTAAAAAATCGGAGATAGTGTTTGCTGCGCCTCCTGAAGCTGATTAAAGCTGTTCATTGCCTGGCTGTTCATTGACTGTTTGTCTCCGGGCTCTTTGAAAAACATCTGGCGATCGATTCGGGATATACCCCTCGGTAGGAGGGTTTATCGAGATCTCTCGGTACGATCGCGTTGTCAATTGTCGCGCAAATTCAGACTGACTTGTTCACATTGAGATTGCTACATGACTACTGCATCAATTCAAACACTCCGCCGCGATTGGGTTGTCGTCCTATTCATGGTGTTCGTCCATGCTATGGCGCTTCTTGCCCTGCTTCCAAGCAACTTCAGCTGGGCGGCAGTTGGGTTAGCGATATTTCTTCACTGGTTTACAGGCTGTTTAGGAATTACGCTGGGCTGGCATCGCCTGATTACCCACCGCAGCTTTCAAACCCCTAAATGGCTAGAGTATGCATTGATGTTTTGCGGAACTCTGTCCATGCAGGGTGGGCCCATTTCCTGGATCGGACTGCATCGTCACCACCACCTTCACTCGGATGAAGATAACGATCATCACGATTCCAATAAAGGATTCTGGTGGAGCCATCTCGGCTGGATGCTGCGAGAAATTCCGGCAAAAGCTGATGTGCCCAGGTTTACAAAAGATATCGGCGACGATCCCTTCTATCAGTTCTGCGAAAACTATTTCTTCCCGATTCAAGTTGCTTTTGCAATTCTCCTTTACTTGATCGGCGGCATGCCTTTTGTCGTCTGGGGTGTTTTTGTCCGCCTGATCATGGTCTATCACTCAACCTGGCTGGTTAACAGCGCCACCCACAAGTTTGGCTATCGCAACTTTGAGTCGAGCGACAAATCGACAAACTGCTGGTGGGTTGCCCTGCTGGCTTATGGAGAAGGCTGGCACAATAACCATCACACCTACCAGTACTCGGCTCGCCACGGGCTGAAATGGTGGGAGATTGACGTTACCTGGTGGATGGTTTGCATTTTGAGATCCTTGGGATTAGCGAAAAAAGTTAAGCTTGTTGAAAATCCGTAGCATTCGATCGATTTGAACTTCGATTAAAAACTTCTCAAGTTTTTGCCCGCACCGTCGGGCTTTTTTAATGGCAGTTTTTGAGGGTCGCAATCTGGAATAACGGCAATCTTGACGTTAAACAACGATCGCGACCAGGTCGGGACAAGACAACTGGCGAAACACGGACATCGCAAATTCAGGGCAGCCAATAAGTCGATCAACTGAATTAAACCGAAGCTGTTTTTGGGGGGTGAAGGGGGCAGTGCCCCCTTCCTGGGGCGAAGCCCCAGATCCCCCTCCTTACCTTTATTGAGGTTGCCCCACTTACATTAGCCAATACAGATGACAAACGCAGTCGATCGTGATTTAAATAATCATGCGGAATTTGGGCTGGAACTGATGAAGTTACGGAACTGTCATTCAATCAGCAGGATCTTTCAGTAGGGCGACAGGAAAATCACAGGAGAAATCAAAAATCACCAGAATGATTCGATCGCACTTAAAAGATTGCTGTTGAAATCAGCCCGACTACCAGAGGAGGAATTTTTATCAGGCTATGGCTAAACGATTTTTAATTCTTATGGCAGGTGCTGCCGCGATCGTCGCTGTGACAGGCTGCACCCAATCTGCACCCACTGCCTCTGCTCCTCAGCAGTCGCAAACCGAAGACACCGCCACCGCAGAAACAACTCAGCCTCAAAGCGAATTTCGGGTTGTCGAGAATCCAACGCTCCCTGCACCGGGAGTTGATCCGCTCTCAATGATCGTCTCGCTCCGTGAGGGGTCGCCTGAACCGATTGGCTCTGAGCAAATTCGCGTCACCTATCCTGCCGAAGACAAGGCGATCGTGACAGTTACAAAATCCGGTCTGGCAGATGATTCAGTCAAGGCAATTCGCACTCGCTATGAGCTGGCTCCGGCAGAGGGCGACGCAAACGGGGAACCGCTCTGGAAGATTACGCAAGTCACCGAGCAAAACCGATGCCAGGTAGGACGAGGATCGGAAGACTGGACAGGCGACCTCTGTCAGTAACAGATTGTGAGTAGCCTGTAGGCAACCGCTTCTAGCCCATTCCATTTCCCTGCACAATGTGCTTCACCGTCGTCAGGGTTTCGAGACTGATCAGCCCGCGACGGTGTCCTTTTTGGTTCGACATGCCCAGGGCGATCGGGCTACCCCGCTTGGGAATTCGATAAAACCGGGGCGAGGCGTTGATATAGCTCATGGCGCTCGTAATGCCCAGCGCAAACTGGCGGCTCTCCTGGTAGGATTCAGTGGCGAGACAGTCGGCATGTCCGCTGCTGTGGGCATTCATCCAGGCGATCGCCGTATCCAGTCCATCTACGACTTTAAAGGCGATCGTGCTGTTGAGATAAGCCTGTGCCCATTCAGACTCTTTAGCTTCTGCTGTAAAGACTTCTGGAAATTCTGCCACGAGTTCGGTATCGCCGTGCAGCTCAAAGCCTTTTTCCTTCAAGCTGTTCCATAGCATCATCAAGGAAGTTGTGCCGTGCTGACGATACACCAATACTTTTTCGATCGCATTGACCGCATCCGGCTCACTCTGATGGCTGTCTAGAATCATCCAGCGCGCCACGTCCAGATTTCCAGAAGGCGACCAGTAGAGATAGCAGTTGCCGATCGCCGTTTTGAGCACAGGGGCGGTTGCCTGGCGGATCACTTGCTGTACCAGGCTGGCACGCCCATAGGGGATCACCAGATTCACATAGCGGTCGAGCGTCACCAGTTCACGGATATTGTCTCCCTGATCGGACGGTAAAAGCTGTATTGCATCCACAGGCAAACCGGAATCCTCGATCGCCAGCCGCAGCGTTTCCCCAATCACCTGATTCGAGTGGCTTGCCTCGGTTCCGCCCCGCAGAATCAAGCTATTTCCGGTTCGGATGCAGAGTCCTGCGGCGATCGCGCCCAGTTCTGGAAAGGCTTCATAAACCAGCGCGATCACGCCCAGCGGCATAAGCTGATAGTAGGTCTGGCACTGATCCACCTGAAACGAAGGAATGTTCAGCACCTGCTGGGTAGGATCGGAGATTTCAGCCAATCGCTGCAAGATTGATCCCGTGGTTTGTAGCCGTTCTGGGGTGAGCTTGAGCCAGTCCAAAATCAGTTCTGGCACTGCCATCTCGCGGCTCGTTTCCAGATCCAGCGTGTTTGCTTCCAGAATGTCATCCTGCCGTTCTAAAAGCGCCTCTGCCATGATTTGCAGTGCCCGGCTGCGATCGATGCCTCTCGAAGCGGCTAGCTTGAGGGAAGCCGCATAAGCCTGATGGGCAGCGGAGGTGAGATCCGGGAGAGCGTTCAAAGAAATTCCTGCCTAACGTCTACAAGCTAGCCACAGCATCAAGACTAACATCATCGATAGCAACAGCGCAGCAATGACGCGAAAGGCAACACTGGCGCTAATCGGAAACTGAAGCGTGGTCAGCAGCAGCAGAAATACTAGCCCGAAGATCATCATCAAGGTCAGGGGGAAATAGCCTCTGCTGAGGCTGGAGTGGGCGACATTCCACTGATGCCCTGTCCATCGCCAGGCGCGTTTATAAGGATAAGTGGTCGAAAGCTGCTCAATGACATGACCATTTTCCTGCACCACAAAAATCTGCTGACAGCGTGTGCAGCCAAAGGCTTCGGTCAGCGTGATGGGTGTCAGACGACCTCGACGGCGACAGGGACAGGGATAGTCTGCCGTAATGTCAATTTTTTGAGCTTTTGGGGGTTGCACAGTCAACTTGGGTGAACGTTGCTTAGTAGAAGAGGAGCTGACGAGAAACGGACAATGAGCGCAGATTAGGAGCGCAGAGGGTCAGTCACGAAGAACGATCGTCCTGTGACAATTACCCTGTCGGGAAGCTGGTTTGCACCGCAACACTTCGATCGATCGAAAGAAACCGGGTTGATGAGTTCCCTGAGCAAAGCTGCTCCCCAAAGTGGAGCTCAATTTCGCTTTGTCCAACGCTTTGTCCAATGTTAACACTCTCAATCTAGCTCAAACTCCCCCGACACTCACGATTATTAAGGGTCTTTTTAAAGTGCGACCTGTGCAAGAAATCCAACCCTCTTCAATTGCCGAAGCGATCGCTATCGACCGTTTGCCACCAGTCCTAATAAGCGAGCACGCGCATTGCTCAGACTTTCCAGCGCCTTTGCAACAGCAGCTTTATCGGTCTTATGCAGGCGCACAACCAGAAGCAGGCTGTCTGCGTGAACGGAGAGCTGAAGCGCATCTGCTAGCCCATTCACGGGGGGAGCATCGTAGATTACCAGATCAAAAGTGTCTTTTAGCTTGTTTGCCAGAGCGTGCATTCGGGGGGAAGCAAAAACCTGAACCGGATCGAGGGCGGTTTCACCGCTGGGCAGGATATAGAGCGGGCTACCGGGAATGGGCTGCTGAATGGCTTCCCTTAAAGTCAGATTAGAGGAGAATAGCTCGCCAAGCCCCTTGCTTTCTGGAAGCTGCAGTCGAGTTTGAAGCTGCGATCGTCTCAGATCGGAATCGACCAGCAAAACCCGCTGACCCATTGATGCGGCAGTCTGAGCAAGATACCAAGCAACCGTAGACTTGCCATCGCCTGGCTGAGCTGAAGTGACGACGATCGTTTGAATCGGCTGCCCCAGGTTGGACTGCATCATTTGCAGATTGGTTCTCAGCAGCTTAAACGATTCCTCAAACTCAAATACGTCATAGTCATCCGGCTGGGGCATAAACGGTAGGCTGCTGCTGACCGTCCGGCGGAGCAGTCTGAGCTGGGTTTTGATCTGGCGCAGCAAGTTTTTGCGGCGGCGCGACCTGACGGTGTACTCAACCCCCAGCAGATCGGGCTGAAGGGGAATTGCAGCCAGAACAGGCAGCTTAAATTTCCGGTTGAGCGCGTCTGCAGTATGGAATGTCTTATCCAGTTTTTCCACCAGGAAAGCCGCACCGATGCCCAGCGCCAAGCTCGCAGCAACCCCAATGAGTAAACTACGAGTCGTATTGGGACTGCGGCTGGCAGCAAATTCTGACGGTGGCTCCACTAACTGCCAGGGAATTTCCTTTTGTGCCGCTTCCACCTGAAGGTTTTCTCGCGTTGCCAGGAAGCGATTTAAGCTTTCGGTGGCAATCTGGAGTTCTCGCTGTAAGTCTGTATACTGGCGCGACAGCCCAGGGATTTGCTGAAACTCCTGACTGAGGAGATTCTGGGTTCCGGCGATCGCCTGCTGCTGCACCTGCAAAATTTGAATTCGATTGCTAATTTCTGCTGCCTTGCCGCCGATCGCCTGACGCGCTGCATCATCGAGCAATCCCAGGATATTTGCCTGCTTTTCGCGCAGCACCCGAATGGTGAGGCTGTCGTCCTGGAAGCGCGTTCGCTCTAGCGCAATCTGCGACTCTAGCTGCTGGAGCTGGGCAACAAGCTGCTGATAGCCGGGAGAGTTATTGAGCGTGGCGATCGCCCCCGTTTCTCCCTGTAATCCGTCAAATTCAGCCTGAGCCTGCTGTAATTCTCGTTCGATCGCAAGCTGCTGCTGGGAAAGCTCTTCAGATTGAGCAAGCACCTGAGCCGCCTTGCCGTCGGGATCAAAAAACGCATTGTTCTGTCGAAATGCCTGCAGCCTGAGCTGAAGATCATCCACCCGCTCCTGAGCATCCGTGAGCTGAGCCTGCACAAATTGCAGCCCCTGCCGCAGGTTGGTCTGCCGCTCATTGAGACTATACGCTAGATAGTCTTTGGAGATTTGCTCCAGCACCGCCGGAACCTCTGTTGGGTTGTTGCTCTCATACTGCACCTGGATAATTTTTGTGCCCCTGAGCTGAGTAATTGCAAGCCGCTGCACTAAAGTGCCGTAGGTCAAATTTGGATAGAAAGGACGCAGCTTTTCGATACTTCGATTCAGCAAGCCGGGACTTTGCAGCACTTGAATTTGGGTGTCGTAATCCAGCCTGGAGGATCTGCTGCCGCTCCCGCCCGTGTTCGAGAGTTCGGCATTTACATTGTTAACGGGTTCAACCAGCAGCCGGAACCGACCTGTATATTCCGATTGCTGTCGCAGGCTGGCATTGGTGAAATAGGTCATGCTAATCAGCCCAACCCCGACAATGATCCACCATCGCCGCTGCACCATTTCCCAGAAATTCATTGAATCGTCGGAACCGCCGGGAGCCTGGGGGACGGCTGTTCCCCGAATCACCGCGTTTTTGGGGGCACTGCCATTTCTTTCGATCGCGATCGGTTTAGATTCAGCGTCTCTCATGGTAAATGTCATCCTTGCATAAAGGGCAATCAGCTAGGGCAACCAGCCGAGGGAGAATTACAGGAATCATGCGGCGGAGGGGAATTAGGGGGTAGATGGATTTAGGGTGGGGGCTGCACCAAGCTGACGGACATCCGACAGCGATCGTTGAACCGAATGCTCGACCTAGAAAAGACCAAATATCGGCAGGATCCGGAAGAATGGCTCTAGAATGCTGTTCGCCCCATCGGTGAATCTGGCGAGTCCCGTTCGACGAACAATGATGACATCGTTATTAAAGAGAATCGGATTCGTTTCCGAATCAACAGGGCGCTCCAGGTCTATCTGAATCTCGCGCTGCGTTAGCGTTCCATTGGGGTTAATCCGGATAAGCTGAACCGTGCGGCGTGCCCGTCTGTTAAACCCTCCGGCTGCCAGAAGTGCCTGATTCAGAGTGGTGTTTGCCGGAACCTGCACCGATCCTGGACTTGTTGCCTCTCCGACGATATTGATGCTGATGTTCGTAGGCGAGACATTGGAGCCTGTCACTCGCGCCATTTCCTCTGGCGTCATTGCTTCTGCTTTAGTGACCGTAATTCGATCGCCTGGCTGCAAGATTAAATCCTGGCTCAAATCGCCTGCCGTCACAAGCTGCCAGAGGTCGAGCGTCGTTGTTTGCACCGTGCCATTGCGTGCCGATCGCTGAACTTCGACTTTGCGTAGATCTGCTTCGGGCGTGATGCCGCCTGCCGCCTGGATTGCCTGCGTTAGGGTGGCACGGTTTCCAGCCGCACTGTCTAACTTATAAGCACCCGGACGACCTACCTCCCCAATCAGGGAAATGTTGATTGCCTGAGCTTCATTCGACGCCAGGTTAGAAGCGGCAAGCTGCTCTGTTTCTGCCGCATTCATGCTGTCAGTGGGGGCAATCACGATCGTATCGCCATCGCGCAGGGTCAGGTTCTGACTCAGGTCACCCTGCTCCAGCAACGCCCAGAGATTGACAGTGAAGGTTTCGGGCGAGCCATTCTGCCCAACTCGCCGTACCTGCACCTGCCGCAGATTGGCAAGCTGAGTCACCCCTCCCGCCGTTTGAATTGCCTGTGCCAGGCTGGGAAGCTGAGCATCGGTGGACGCCAGCACATAGTAGCCGGGCTGTCTGACTTCGCCAGCAACCCCAACCCGCAAAGGACGAGACTGCCCTAAGCTCACCGTGACTCGAATATTTCGCAGTTCGCGTCCGTAGATTTCAGCGATCCTTTGCTCTGCTTCGCTGAGCGTTAATCCTGTTACTGGTACACTACCCACGGCAGGAAGGTTCACTGTGCCATCGACCAGAACCCGCTGTGGGCCGCTATATTCCGGCACATTAAAGAAGTTGAGCTGGATCAAATCTCCGGGACCCAGGCGATAGGTCTGGTCGATCGCCTCAGCGGGTAGCGCAGGGGTAGCAGCTTGAGGACTGCGTGCAGGAAGCGAGGGCAAAGCTGTGTTTTCTGTGCGACTTTGGCTGGCTTGCAAACTCCCACTGGGTTGGGTTTGAGAAACGGGCTGCGCTGCAAAAGCAACAGGCTGAGCCGGAGCACTGACCGAGGCGTTGACTGAGGCATCGACTGAGGCAGGATCAGTGGGCTGAGGGGTTTCAGCCGTGGCAGGAGCAGCCTTCGCAGATTCCCCAGCCTCCGTAGACTCCACAGATAGATCTTCGGCTGGTGTTCCCTCAGGAGAAGACGCTGTGGATTCTACTTCTGCATCGATCGCCGCAGACGCAGACGCTGTCGTTTGATCTAGGGCAGAAACAGGAGCAGTCGCCGCAGACGCAACAATGGCTGGCGACGCAGGAAGATTAGCCTGAACCTCTGCTTGCGCTGTCATTTGGGCAGCGGGACTATCAACTGGAGTCACCGCTTGCGCTGTCATCTGGACTGTCTGGACTGTAGGACTATCAGCAGAAATCTCAGCCTGAGCCGTCGTTTGGATCGCGGGATCAGCACTATCGGGATCAGCAGGTTGAGAATCGAGTGCAGCCGCTTCAGGCAAAAGTTCCTGAGACGGTGAAGCAGACGGAACTGCTGCCGGGGGGGTCGCCGCACGACTGACCGCAGCCAGCGAACTTTCATCGAGACCGACCGACCGGGCAATGACGCGATCCCAGGAGAGATCCAGGCTTTCTGGCGTCACCGTCCTTCTGGTGGGACTGCTACGGGTCGCTGCCTGACTGCCAATAGAGCTGATTTGAGGCGTTCTCCCCGTGACCGCACTTTGTGGTGATCGCTGTGGTGATCGCTGCGGCTGATACAGTGGAGCAGGCAAGTTTGCACCTGCTGTCGTCTTTTGAGGATCCGTGGTTTTCACTGATAACGTTGGACGATCGCTTCCCTGTGCCTCTGCTGCAAAGGCTTCTGGCGGCAGAATTGAGGCTGATAAGTTCGCTAGCTGACTGTCTTTCTGAGAAGCTGCCTCCGGAGAATCCGGAGTAGAGTTTGGCTGCGAAGGAACGCGGCTGTCTCCCGTGGCGTTTAGCGTCAGCAGCGCAAGGGGGCAAGCGGCGAGAGCCGATAGCTGGAGCAGAGCAGAAACACGCATCGATCGACCTGTAGTTACGACAGAATAAAGCGAGTACTGCTACTTACTACAGTCGATCGTAGAAAGTTCAGGATGCCTTTTTCAGGGAAATTATGAAAACCAGCTTTGCCACAATATCTTTACAGACGATCGCTTTCCCAGCTTTATGGAAGTACGGATTGAATATGAAGTGTCAATAAATTACCGCTTGAGACTTTGCCCCTTCTCCGAAGAATTATGTAGTATCACAGGTATAGAAACTTTAAATCAGCAAATCAGCGCATCTTCCGCATCTGGGTTTCTACCATCTGAACAGATCTATCGTTTGAACAGCCGTTTGAACAGCCGTTTGAACAGTAGATGCATCACCAGTGAAACATAGGTTCAGGGTAAGTTTACCAGAGATATAGCAGCGCTTTGCATCTATCCCGCTCTACGCTTAGTCTTTCAGCAACTTGCTAAAACTTCATTTAGCATTTGATTTGCGTAAGCTGCTCTCCAAAATACTGCTCTCCGAAACGCGATTGACGGTGATTTAACGGTACTTAAGTGGCAATTTAATTCATTTCTTCCTGATCCGTGGATTCCCTACAGTAAGCTACTGTAGCGTTGCAATGAAGTACCTCTGAGTGTTATCACAGTCATTCCATTCTGATTTTTCCGGTTCGCGCTCAAGCTAGCTTCAAAAAGTCTGGCTGGCGTCTGTCAAACGCAGCTCGATTGCTTTGCAGACTCTCTTTTTAACGTTCCTTAGTGGATGTTTTCACTGCGCGTTTTTCCGGTGCGTCTCCCTGAAAGAATATTTGAATACGGTGTTACAGTGCATCACCACTCGCAGCGTCTGCTGTATTCGATTTATTGTTCACTGAGCACCCAAGGTCGCCATGCTTTTGACCTGCTGTTCTCTGATAGTGGTATCAATTGCTATCATCTTTGTCGTTTGTTCTATTCCGTTTGTCAACCAGCTTGCCCTCAAATATCACAAATTTGATTTGCCCTCGACCCGGAAGGTACACCAGCGCCCGATCGTCCGCCTGGGAGGGATTTCCATCTGTCTCGGCACACTGCTTGCGCTCGGAGTTGTCACGCTATTTGCGGATGAAAGCATTTTTTCTGCTGCCGTCTCTGGCAAAGTTGCCTGGGTGCTGTTTGGTAGCTTTGCTTTCTTCCTGATTGGTTTAGCGGACGACTTGATTAATTTGTCTCCAGTCCTGCGGCTGCTCATGCAGGTTTCTGTCGCAGGCTGTGTTTGGATAGCAGGCGTTCGGATAGAGTTTTTGACGCTGCCCGGCATCGGTTTAACCCATCTGGGGTGGCTCAGCCTACCGATTACAATTCTCTGGCTCGCAGGGGTTGTGAATGCAATTAACTGGATCGATGGGTTGGACGGGCTTGCCTCTGGCGTCTCCTGCATTGCAGCCGTCACGGTTGCGATCGTCAGTTTGTTTACCGGGCAGCCTGCGGTTGCGCTGGTGATGCTGGCTCTGGCAGGAAGCCTGGTTGGGTTTCTGTACTACAACTTCAATCCGGCTCACATTTTCATGGGCGACGGTGGCTCGTATTTCATCGGTTTTTCACTGGCAGGAATGAGCATTGTCGGTCTGGTCAAAAGTGCAACCATCACGGCGATTGTGCTGCCCTTTCTCATTCTGGCAGTCCCAATCCTCGACATGGTTGTAGTCATCCTGACGCGGCTCAAAAACGGACAGTCACCGATGGCTGCTGACAAACGCCACCTGCATCATCGCCTGCTCAAGATCGGGCTATCTCATCGATTCACCGTACTGTTTATCTACACGCTGGCGCTATGGACCGGAAGTCTGGCGATCGCGCTAGCGGGTATTCCAAACAGTCTTTTCGTCGTGATTGCCGCAACAGGTCTGCTGGGATGTAGCTCCTGGCGCGCCTGGAATCTAGCTCAACAGAGCTAACTTCAGTCCTTTTTGCGGGGTACATCTCACCAACTCTTGCCGCCGCTCTCTATTCGCAAGAGCAATTGGCAGCAGGGCAATGTTTCTAATCTCTGATCCCCACGCAAAAAGCAAATTGTTTCTATGAACATCAGCGACTGGCTAAAAAAGAGTCCTCAGGTCGGCTCTAGCTTTGTAAGCCCCTCCTCAGAACTGGTTGATGCCAGACCCCGCGTTAAGATTTCCTTAGTTAATCAGTTTTTTCCCCCGGACTACGCCCCCACCGGACAACTGATTGAGGAACTCGCGAAGCAGCTTGACCGCCAGGGAGCGGAGGTGGAAGTCTTCACGGGACAACCAGGATATGCATTTCGCGCAGCCAAAGCTCCTGCGGTTGAGAAGCTAGGACAGGTGCAGGTGAAGCGATCGCGCACCTCTCAACTGTTCCCCCATCGGATTCGCGGCAAAGCAATCAACGGCGTTCTGTTTAGCATTCGCGCATTTCTCTATTTATTGAATCCGCGCCGTCAACGCAACGTTATTTTGTTAACAAGCGCACCGCCTTTTTTGCCGATTCTGGGTTATCTTGCCAGCTTGCTGTTTGGGATCTCCTATGTCTGTCTGATCTATGATTTATATCCAGACATTGCCGTTGAACTGGGCGTTATTTCGGCAGATCACTGGCTTGCCCGCTGCTGGCAGGAGATCAATCGGAAGGTATGGCGGCAATCGAAGGGCGTGATTGTGCTGAGTCCAGCCATGAAAGATCGGGTCGCCAGTATTTGCCCGGAGGTGGAACACAAAGTTTCTGTAATCCATAGC
>Ga0224722_1001594_pt1 | contig 12521 bp, 12 predicted proteins | sample Balambano_FR1_Me_FD_161646 | JGI IMG/M metagenome (GOLD analysis project Ga0224722, IMG submission 161646) | Freshwater sediment microbial communities from Lake Towuti, South Sulawesi, Indonesia - Balambano_FR1_MetaG | ecosystem: Environmental > Aquatic > Freshwater > Lake > Sediment | place...
CCTTACCCACCGCTGCAATTGCTGGAACTCCTGCTCGCCAACCAGCGCAAAACAGCTCTCCTCCCGGAACCGTTTCCACTGCTCGTGCTGCCCAGCCCCACAACTCGTCCAAGGGTCAAACCCGGCGGAGCCGTTGGGCAACACTAGGCTGCGTCGTGCTGGCGCTGTCTGTGGTTGGTTGGGTTCTGCGCGATCGATGGCTGCCGCTTTTGGGCGATCGCAGTCTGTTTGCTTCTCCAGAGGCAAACCGTCAGGTCGCGCTGCAGCAGCGGAGTCAGAGGCTTGGCGTTAATTTTACTTTTTTAGTGCAGCTTACCAATCAAACTTTTTATGCCCGCTATCCAGAACAGCAGGGACGCATACTGACCGACGAACCTCAGGATGTGGCGCTGCGCAAGATTTGGAACGAAATCGTTGCGGAATGGCTGAATCTGCTGGAAACGAACCTGAGTGAACCCGCTCGGCAGAAGCTCGGTAGCTATACCAAAGCCGATCGCGATAGCTGGAAACAGCAGGTGAATCAGCTTTATGTCAGCAGCCGCTCGCTGTTCGATCTAACGGATGCTCGCTTTTTCGCGCTTTTTCCTGAGCAGCAGGGGCAGAATTTCATCGATCAGCCGATCGGGCAGGTCTGGCATGGCATTGCAGCCGACCAGGTTAGTGCGGTACAAAACAGCAGTGTTCTCGAAAGAATCCAGTTTGCTCCGGGCACGTTTAGCCAACAGGCTAGCGGCAATCTTGCCCCCGGTACAGGAAGAATCTTTCTCGCCAACTTATCTGAAGGACAGATTATGCGCCTGAACCTCCAGGCTTCGTCCCCAGATATGCTGCTCTCGATTTATCTGCCAAAACCGACCCGCGAACTGCCTGTCTTGCTGGAAGATTCATCTGATGTCACCTGGACGGGCAACTTACCTCAATCGGGCTATTACGAGATCGTGATTGTTGCCAGCGGCAAGACCCCGACTGTTTATCAGCTTAATCTTGCGATCGACAACGTCACCTCTGCCCCGGTGGAAGCTGCCCGTCCAGAAGCACCAGAAGCGAAAAATTAGCGAACTTCCAGCGTATAGCGACCGCTACCCGTGCGATCGTAAGTGTTGGCAATCACGCGATAAGTTCCGTCTTCCGGCAGCGTTACTGTCACTACCGAATTGGTGTTTTGCGGTGAAGCATCGTCATTTTGAGCAATGACGCGATCGTTAGCGTCAATCACAATCACATAGGTGTCAAAATCTTCGCTCTCCATTGAGACCGTAATGGACTGCCCCTGCCGCCCTTCAAAACTATACTCCTGATAGAAACTGCCGTCCGACGGAAGCACTGGCGAACCGAGACCCAGGGTTCCCTCTTCACGCAGAAGGGCTTCCCCGCTTTGGCGCTGCAAAGTTTGCCCCTGTTCCTGGAGTGTAGCTCCTGCTTCTACCAGCCGAATGCTGTACTCGCCCGTCTCGCCTGCAGAGTAGGTGTTTGCCAGCACCGTATAGATACCATCCACGGGCAGAGCCGCCGTCAGACGCGCATTCGAGCCACCACCGCTATCATCATCCTGAGCAACATTTTGACCGTCTGGAGCCAGCAGAATGATAAATGCATCAACCTGGGTGCTGCTCATTTCGATCGTGACGCGATCGCCCCGCCGTCCTTCAAAAGTATAGGCATCAAAGAAACTGCGATCGGTTGGCAGAATGTTGCTGTCGCTATCGAGCTGACCGTTGACTGGCGTATTCATCGCAATTCTTTCTGCAGTGTAGCCTCCTCCCAGCAGCGGCGACTGTTGCGCCACACGCGGGGCAGTCCCTTCTCTTACCGCTGTTAGAAATGGCTCAACGCGATCGACTGAAATGGCAAAGCCAATCCCAGTATTATTCGTCCCGTTGCTGCCAGGAGAAAAAATTGCGCTGTTTACCCCAATCAGCTCACTCTTGCTGTTAAGAAGCGGTCCACCAGAGTTACCAGGATTAATTGCTGTATCGGTTTGAATTAAACCTCGATTACCATCAACGCGGCTAACAATGCCTGTCGTAAACGTTCCCTGAAACTGCCCAAAGGGATTGCCGATCGCAAAAGCGCGTTGCCCGACTGCTACCGATCCCGGAGACGCAATTGCTACAGTCGGCAAATCATTTTGCCCGTCGATTCTAACGGCTGCCAAATCCAGCCCGTTTTCACCAAAGGCAATCACATCGGCTTCAAATTCTCTTCCGTCTGCAAGCGTTACCTTGACCTTCTCAGCACCGCTCACGACATGAGCATTGGTGAGCACTAAACCATCTCGTGAGATGATAATGCCGCTGCCTGTTCCTTCACCTGCGTCGATCGACACGACGGCTGGGCTTGCCTGCTGATAGACCCGAACGTTAACTTCTTCTTCCTGGTCTTGAGTCTGAGCCAGTGCAGACGAAGCATTGCCTTGCCCAAATCGAGCCAAATTGAGCAGTTCTACGGGGCTGACCGCATTAAGCAAATTAAAACTGAGTGCGGCTCCTAGCACTGCAAAGCCAGAAGTTGCGGAGCGGAGAAATTTACGATTCATGCTGTCACCACGCGATTGATAAGAGTGAGGAGACGAATAGATACGATCGAGTCTGGAAGGGAATCGCCGCCGTCTTTACGCCATTCACCGTTCCAGCCGTTAAATCCGGTCAAACTTGCGCTTACCCTGCTAAAAGAACGCTTGAGGAAGTGCCACAGCGCGATCGTATGATCGGGGTAAGACTCAGGCAGAAGCTAAGCTGATTTCAATTTGCGGCTATGGGTGAATAACTCTATTACTGCCGATGTCCCTCCCCATTTGTCAACGGCAATGCCTGTTTCTTCAAACTATTCAGCGAGCTGTCCTGTCTACCCAGAATAGATCAGCTAACAAAAATTAGCAGTACGCCCCAGATAGAAATGGGGATAGAAGCTGAATTCCTTCAGATTTCCATCCCCATTGTTAAAAATGACTCGGCAAGCCCTTCGGCTTCTAGACCTGCAACAATCTAGGGTTCATCGGGGTAATCCACAGGCTGATAGTCCACATAATCTGAGGAAAAGTCTGAGGTCGAGCGACCGGGATCAGAGCTGCGGCGGCGCGGCGAAGCGCTTGAATTCGATCGCGGACGGCGAGGGCGCGGTGAAACATCCGTATCGCTTGTGCTGTAGGTACTGGAATTGTAGGTGCTTGAGCTATAGTCGTCCGTGCTGTAATCACTCGAACTGTAATTGCTGTCATAGCTGGGCGGCTCTACATTCCGGCTATTCGCGTTGCGGCTCCGGGTAGAGGGGCTATCAAAACCATCGTCCCAATCCTGGTTTGGCTGCGATCGATCGGGAGGCAGGGGTCGAGCAGCGCGACGACGAGGGCGATCGTCTGGTGCATAGCGGTCAGTACGGCTGCCGCGACGGGAGCGATCGTCATAGTCATCATAATCGCTGCGTGTATCGCGACTGCCCCGAATTCGGCGGGAAGGGCTAACCCGACTGCGCTCATCCAGCGGCGTGAGTTCATCCAACTCAGCTCGATAGACGCGGCTCACAGGGCGGTCTTCATCCACCACTGGGGTCGATCGCTTTGCTTGCTCTGTGGCGATCCCGCGCAGACGAATTGCCTCAATCGCAAACCAGCCTGCCGCGCCTGCAGATAGAAACTGAGCGAACTGCAAAATCGGATCAAGCCGCCAGCCCTGAAAGAAGAGGATGCCACCACAAAGAAGGGCAATTGCGGCAAAGAAGATATCCTGATCGCGTGCCAGCGCAGGTCGCATCGTCCGCAGAAAGTACAGTCCGGCTCCTGCAAGAATCAGCGCGATACCGAGGACGCTAGGCAAGCCGAATCCGACGTTTACCATGCCAAGGACAACAGGCAAGCCAAGTCCGACATTTAGCATTTCAGTTCTCCGATGTTATGTCCCTATCTTAGCGACTCTAGATACGGAATCTTCAACTGCAATCAGACAAAGCTCAGCCTGAACCGCTGCATCGATTTCCCCTGCTCCGTTTTTCTGAAGCCCTGAGTCTTGACCTGAGTTTTATCTAAGTTTTACAGCCTTTTTCAGGCTGATAAAGTCCAAAAATTGGGGTGCAGGGGCAGAACCCTGGACGGGGAGAAAGCCCCCCACTCCCACACCTCACCAGAGTGAAAAAAGCTGTATCTGAGTTTTTGTTTGAGCGATCGAGTTCCCTTTAGAGCGATCCCTTAATCGCGGCTGATACTCAGAAGCACGAATACTCAAAAGCCCCGGAGAAGCACTACTGACAGGCAATTGCTGCCGTTCATGCAATTTCCAAGGCTCATTTCTTAACAAAAATTGAGACCAGAAAACTATTGACGCTGAATCTTATCTCTCTGGCTAATAAAAACAAGTCCAACCACGACCGGAATAACAACAACGACGACGCCAGCGAGCAGGCTGTAAAGGAAGTTTGCGAGAGAGGGTGTCATAGGGGTTTATCCGTTAAGAACAAGGCTACTGAATTAAATATCTTATCGATCTGTTTCCCATTTGAGAAGAGTGAGCCGATCGCGAGTTGTGGGAAACCCCAGGCAGAATTCGGAAAAATGCGAAACATCAGCTCCAAACTCCTGCCTGGGAGCGATTAAAATATGGGTAAAAAGTTACGAAGCTTAAAAAAGTCCGCTCTTTATTTTGTGCTGGGAATTGTTCATGACAACTACCACGATCGCCACCTGGGTTCTTTCACCACTGCTGGGTCTGCTGATTCTGCTGTTCATTTTCCGCATTGTGTTGACCTGGTATCCGCAGGTTGACCTGACCAAGTTTCCCTTCAGCATTGTTACTCTGCTCACGGAACCGCTGCTGATTCCGCTGCGCAAGCTCATTCCGCCGCTGGGAGGGGTTGATATCACGCCCATTCTCTGGGTTGGCATTTTTAGTTTGATCAGAGAGCTGCTGCTAGGACAGCAGGGCATCCTGACCATGATGCATCGCGGGATTTAGGGCATAAAACTTCTCAGGCTGGCTCTATTTCTTAATTAATTGCCCCAGCTTTTGCAGCATGCGCTGCATCTGCCTGATCTGAGGCTGTTTTTTAAGATGCCCTGCATTGTCCTGAAATAACAAAGTTTCATCAGGACTTGCGTTGAGAAAGCGGTAATATTTCCAAATTTCCCAGTAGGGGCATTCTGGCTGAATCTTAATGCCTGCCCAGTGGAGAAACTGCAGCGATCGTCCCGTTTGAGGATCAAAGAGTTGGTTGTCCTGAGCAACGAAATGGGGGCTGCCTGCCCAGTTTCCGGGAACAGGTTCTGCTTGACGAGCCAGATTCAAGCGGCGAGAAATCTGTTTCAGCACCAGATAGTTCAGAATTGGCTGATCAGAAACCTTGCCAGAAAAGTCAAAATATTCGGGATGGGCAGCACATTCGGCGCAGAGTGCGTAGAGATCTTTCTCAGGTAGCAAGTGCTTTTTCGCAGCCCAGAAGCCGCTATTAAAAACGTCTTGCAGTTCGGCAGAAGTAAGGATTTCCTTTTCCCGGACGATCGGTGAAAAGATGTTTTGAATGCCCGATCGGTGCTGGTAGTCAGCGCAAAGAAAATCATACTGATCGAAATAGCGCAGCACATCAATGATTTTCTCAAACACCACGATATCAGTGTCAATGTAGAGAAATTCATCGAAGGGTCCGAGCCAGCAGGCTTGCTTGCGCAGCTTATTCGGCTTGTCAAAAAATCGATCGCCAAAGATTTTATGTAATCGGTGAGATAGCGCTTCCAGCAAATCCAGATCGGGAAAAAGCTGCACCTGATGTTGGGCTAAAGCTGTCGCTACCTGATGGTAGTTTTCGTCATAGGGAATTAGAACGATCGGCGTTTCTGGGTCATGGAGCCGAATACTGTTGAGCAGGGCGATCGACTGATCGAGAACGCGATTGTTAGCGACGATATAAATTCCGCGATTCATAGCATGAGTCCTTGTCCTGACATGAGTTTTTAATGTTTGGACTTAATGACTGGTTTTAATGACTGGCAAAGGCTTAGCGCGTGAGCTGTAGCTTGCGGAAAACTCGCTGCACCAAACTGGGAGGCTGGTTGTACAGACGAGGCTTGCCCGTCAGAGCCGGACGCTGTTCGGGCTGGTGCAAATAGCGATAGTGCAGGAAAAGATCGCGGTAGGGAAACTCAACGTTTTCACCCGCACAAACCTGGCGAAATAGACTGCTGGGTAAGCCAATGTAGTGCAAATAAGTCAAAGGCTCGTTGTGGTCATACAGCCGATGATGACGCGCCTCAAAATGGGATGAGGTGACAGAATTTCCGGTTCGCTGTTCTTCTGGCAATGTCAGCGCCAGATTACAGATCGACACCTCCGATCGCATTCTCATGTAGTTCAGCACAGACTGATTTGGCGCACCCAGATACAGCACCTCTGCTTCTCCCTCTGCCAGTTTGGACACCAGCCAGTCGCGCTGTGCCTGGTTAAACACTCCCCGCTTTGAGGCAAAACAGCCGGAACAGAAGATTTCAGAATGCACCTTTTCCCGCGAAAAGATCTGATAGAGCTGGGGCGAATCAACGTTGAAAATGTGTCCGGGATCGGTGTACTGAAAGTCATAGACGGCGAAATCTGCCTGATCAAGTGCCTTAAAGATTCGATCGATCGAATCCAGCACCAGCACATCTGCATCAAAGTAAATAAAGCGATCGAAAGGAGCCGCTGCATCGAAGGCAGCATAGCGATGGTTGCAGTTCAGCCGATAAACGCCCTCGATTCCCTGCTCCTGCCAGCGCTGTAGGGCGAAAGGGTGGGTTCGCCAGACCTGCCGAGAAAAATCCTCCCAGCGGGCAAAGACAGTCGGATCTTCAAACAGCGTCACATTTGGACGTTGGGCAATTTCCGCGCGTACCCGATCGAGGCGATCGTCGTAGGCAATCACGCAAACAGGCATCTCTGTGCCCATATTTGCTTCGATGCTGTTGAGCAATGCGACGAGCTGATCGTAGACGTAATCGTTTGCCAGGGTATAAATCCCGTCGGTCATGGAGTTTGCCTCAAATTTCTGCCTCAAATTCTTGTCTCAAATACGGTGTCGATCGACAAATTCAGAAAGCCAGTTGACCAGATTCAGTTTGTGCAAAATAATCTGGCGTGCCTCAGCGATCGCTTCTTTGGCGGCATACCAGGCATCGGGGGAAGCCGTGATTTCCTGAATCAGTGCCAGTCCTTTTTCATCCAAACTGGGAAGCCGCACAAAGCTACCAGAGGGCAGCAGCTGATCCGCCGCCGAACCGCCGTAGTAAATCGGAAGACACCAGGACAGCAGCGCATCCCAGAGCTTTTCGCTGACATACCAATCGTTCTCAGCATAGTTTTCGATCGCCAGGTTGTAATAGTAAGGGGCAAGGGCGTGCCATTTGTCTGCGATCGTGCCCTGACTGTTTGCCCAGGCCGGAAGGTCGCGCCCGTACAGGTCAAACTGCACCCGATTTTCCTGCAGTTGCCGCACAAAGTCTAACCGCTTGCGGTGGTTGGCAGTACGGCTGATTCCAGAAGTGACCCAGGAGCAGAGGCGAGTTTTGGCAGGAATGGCACCTGTATTCAGCTCTGTAAACGATCGCCCCACATACCAGATTGCAGGCATATAGCCCGGAACAGGGGCAAGGTCGTCGGGACCCGAAACATAGCCACAGTGAATCTGCGCCTGCTCATAGTCGGCATATCGCTGCTTCACCTTTTCCACAAAAGGAGGTTCACGCACGAGCGAGATCCGGCGTTCTGGGGGAACTCCCCGCCACTGCTGCTGTAGCTCCGACGAAGATAAGGGGCGGGACTGATGAAAACGGCGCAGCCAGCGATTTGAAGCGGGGCGAGTGTAATAGTCGTGGAAGTTATAGAGCAGCAGAAAATCAGGCTGAGGCGCTTGCGCCCGGAGTTGAATCTTGCCCCAAACCCCAAAAGATTCAGGCGTCTGGTTCCACAGCCAGTCGCTTTGCGTCAGATCCCGATAGGAAGACAGCATTCCAATCGTTGTGCCCATAGGAAAAACTCCTGCCGGAGTAACAGATTGCAGGTGAACTGTCTGTAGCGTTCCCTGAAAGCCAGCAGGAGCATCAAATTCAATCAGCGGCGATTATGAGGAGATTAGGATATCAAACGATCGGGCGAGTTTATTCTTCCAGGGCTTGCACTGCCTCGATCAACGCCCGCACCTGTGCTGCCCCCTCCGACGGCTCGAAGCCAAGCGGAAACTTGCCACACGCCAGCATTCGCAGTCCAAGCGGCCCCAGGCTGAGGACACCGCGCCAGTCGCGGAAGGAATTGCCAACAACTCGTAAGCCAAATTTGCGCTCGTCGATCCAGCCCCCTTCTTTAACCAGATCAACCAGCACCTTGCGGTGACGCACCGGACGACCGACCTGATCATCCTGGCGATCGAGAATTTCCTGTTTGATTTTGCCAATTTGATCCATTGGCGCGACTTCCATCGGGCAAACCGAGTTGCAGTAATAGCAGCGCGTGCAGCCCCATGCGCCCTTTGTGCCTTCGCTGTATTGCTCGATCCGCTCTTCGGTGCGGCTATCTCTCGAATCTGCCAGGGTGCGATAGGCCTTTGCCAGCGCATGAGGTCCCACAAAGTCAGGGTTGACCTCGCGCGCGTTGCATTCGGAGTAGCAGGCACCGCAGAGAATGCAGTTTCCAACCTGGTTGAGCCGATCGCGTTCTTCCGGGGTTTGTAAAAATTCTCGCTCTGGGACTGCTCTTGCTTCAGTGCTGACATAGGGATCGATCGCTTCCAGATTATCCCAAAAGCTCTTCATATCGACCACCAGGTCTTTAATCACAGGCATGTTACCCATGGGGGCGATCGTAAAGACCGGAATTTCTGAAGTGGAGCCATTCTCTACAGAAGGTTCAGCAGAATGTTCAGCCTGATGAGCGGCAATTTCCTGGAGCCGAGCCGCTTCACTGCCCACATTTTCTTTGCAAGCCAGAGCAGATCGTCCATTGATTCGCATCGAGCAGCTTCCACAAATCGTATTGCGGCAGTTTTTGCGAAATGCGAGCGTCCCATCTTGCTCCCATTTAATTCGATTTAAGCAGTCTAAAATTGTGTTTCCTGGGTCAACATCCAGCTCGTAGGTTTGGATCTGAGGGAGATTATCAGCGGTTTGCCGAACCACTTTAAAGATAACTTGCATAAGAAATCGATCGAATTCGCCATCCACTCTCCCAGTCTAAGCTGTTTTTTTAGGAGTTGTTGGGCGCTATTGCAGGATTTTGGTTTGTCTTCTTTATTCCGACTCCTGCTGGGGAAAACTCAGGTGAAAATTTGGAGAAAAAGTAAGCTTTGATTGAGAATAACAAAGTTTTTTGACCAAAACTTGTCCTGAAACCGATGCAGAAACTTTGCCTGAATTTTTTCTGCTGAGTTTGATTGCGAGTGGTGAACTTAGCGTTTCTCGACCCAGACAACTTAACTTCCTGCCTCAAAATTCGATCGCTTAGGTGTTACCTTTAGCTAAATCCGAACGGAAGTACGCGGTTGACAGGATCTAAGAATTGTGTCGCCAAGAGCAGGAACCAGAGGAATCGGACAACAACCTGAATGAGTCTATCAAATCGAAGTTTCCTGCTTTCACGATTGATTATCAACGCTATTCATCGTATCTGAGTTGCTGAAGCGAAAAGCTCTATCAAGCTGCTTTAACTCAGGTTTAGAGCGGATAAAGCTCAAGTCAACTCTCAAATTTGAAGCAGGAATATGAATCAGTTTTTCTTCAAAAATTGATGATCCGACGGGGGAAATTTAGCGTTATATTCGTTATAGATGAAGGAAATTTACCTTCGCTGATAGCAGATTTTTGCCCTGGAGATTGCAAGAAAGTTTGGGAAGAGCAATGAACGACATTTCACCGACCCCTCTAACTGGAAAAGCCCTACTTCAAAAAGTAAAAGAACTTTCACACTTGCCCCGTCGGGAAAAGGCAAAACGGTGCGGCTATTATACGGTTGGCAGAAACAACCAAACGCGCGTGAATCTGGCTGATTTTTTTGAGGCTTTGCTGGAAGCGAAAGGAACCACGCTTGATGCAGAAGGCGCAAAAGATGGGCGGGGGCGAGAGCCGACTTATCGCGTTAGCGTGCATAAAAATGGTCAGATCGTGATTGGCTCCACCTACACCGAAAAGATGGGATTAAAGCCTGGAGACGAGTTTGAAATCAAGCTGGGCTATAAGCACATTCACTTGATTCAGGTCAGCAGTGCAGACGGAGATTCTGAAGACGAGGAATAAGCGGGCAAAACGCTTGATTATCTCGCTGGGAAACTGCTTGGCATTGCCTCAGAAGAAGCCCTTTTTGAGGTTCATCCCTATCTCAACCCCTCTGTCCCAAACACCCTTGATTCTATTCCTCGACCGCAGCTCTATCGCTGTTCAATCCTTCTGGCTCAATGCTCCAGCAGCTTTGCGAGTATTGGTCTTTTTTCTGATTTGGCTGGTCTGCTGGCTACCAATTGCCATACCGCTTGCCAGAGTCGTGAAATGGCAGTTTCCTCAACCCATTTCTCCAACTCAAAAACTACCGCTGCTTGGCTCGCTTTATGCTTTAGCTCCGCTCGTTTTGTGGGGCATTGTTGCGCTTGAAGCGAAAGGATTCAAAGATTATGGACTGCCGTGGAAAATCAATTTACTGCAGTCATTTGGGGTTGGTTTAGGGATTGGTAATCTGGGGTTGATCGGTCTATTTCTACTGGAATGGGGGCTTGGCTGGGTGAAATGGCGACTGCCTCTCAGTGAACCTGATGCTCCGATCGCCGCAGCGACAGAAACGATCGCCACTCAAGCCCCAACTCAAGTTCTGCTAACCCTGCTAACGACCCTGCTGATCGGAACCTGGGTCAGCCTGACGGAAGAGCTTGTTTTTCGCGGATTTCTGCTTACCACACTGCAAGCTGACTTTACGCCCTGGGCAGCAGCCACGATCGCCAGCCTCATTTTTGCCGTGCTGCATCTGGTGTGGGAAGGCAAGGAAAATCTGCCCCAACTCCCCGGACTCTTCCTGATGGGGCTGGTGCTGGTGCTGGCACGATTCGTCGATCGGGGGAATCTGGGGCTTGCCTGGGGACTCCATGCTGGGTGGATCTGGGTCATGGCGAGTCTGGATACGCTGGGAGCAATTCACTATCAAAATCGCGTTAGTGCCTGGGTGACGGGCATTGGTGATAAACCGCTCGCAGGGGTGGTGGGGCTGCTATTCCTGCTGGGAACAGGCGGATTTCTGGCTGTTGCGTTCTAGCGTCAGAAGCGTCACCGGGTTGAGCGGGGCGAAGCGGGTCAACCCTGCCACAGGAATCGATCGCGCCAGATTAATTTGCAGCAGCCGATGATTCCAGGCGGTCTGATTCTGCAGCCAGGACAGTGCCAGCATCAAGTTTTCAAGGGTCGCCATTGCCAGGACGATCGACCCATCCGGAGCCAGCCGCCGACTGCACTGATCTAAAATTTCTGCAAGCTGACCGCTGCTGCCGCCAATAAACACCCGATCGGGTGCAGGCAACTCGTCCAGGCGATCGGGCGCTTTGGCATGAACTGCACTAATATTTACTTGAAATCGGGCTGCATTTTGCTCAATCAGGCTAATTCCGGCTGCCGTTTGTTCGATCGCATAAACCTTGCTGCCCGGACAAAGGCGCGCTATCTCGATCGAAACGGAACCTGTGCCTGCCCCAATATCCCAAATCACCGAACCTTCTGAAGTGGGCAGTCCCAGTTCTCCCAGTGCCAAGATTCTGACTTCGCGTTTCGTCATCAGTCCTGGGCGATCGCGAAAGCTGAGAAACAGATGATCTGACAAGCCAAAAGCAGGCAGTGTTGCCAGATCGAGCGCATAAACCTCAGCCGATCGCTGCAAAATCACCACATTCAAAAGCGCAAAGGCTTGGTCATCCAGTTCCTCCGGAGAAAAGCAGTGAACTTGCTCATCCTCACCGCCCAGATTCTCACAAACCCAAATTTTGTAGACGATCGGCAGATCAAGTCCTTGCAGCAGCCGGGCAATTGCAGCAGGCGTATTCGTTGGGTCGGTGAGAACTGCGATCGTTTCCGCGCCCTGTTGCAGCACCTGTGTCAGTTCCTCCAGCGAACGACCGTGGGCGCTAATTAGCGATGCTCCCTGCCAGGGCAGTTTGACCCGGCTAAAGGCAAGCTGCACCGAGCTGAGATGGGGATGAAACGTGAGGCAATCGGGGGGTAGCTCTGCCAGCAGCAGCCGACCCAACCCAAAGAAAAGCGGATCGCCTGAAGTGAGAACCACAATTGAGGATGGGGCTGTGTCATTTAACCGACCGCGAAAAGCCTCAATTGCTGCTCGAAAATCGCTCAAAACCAGGCGATCGGCAGGATGGTCAGGGAAATAGCTGAGATGGCGAGTGCTGCCGACCAGAAGCGTGGCGCGATCGATCAGTTGACGCGCAGATGCGGACAGCCCAGAAACACCGTCTAGCCCGATGCCGATAACGTGAATCATTGGGCGGCAGGTCAACTCGTTGGCATATCAAAGAGCACCGTCGTCATATAG
>Ga0224722_1001595_pt1 | contig 12501 bp, 6 predicted proteins | sample Balambano_FR1_Me_FD_161646 | JGI IMG/M metagenome (GOLD analysis project Ga0224722, IMG submission 161646) | Freshwater sediment microbial communities from Lake Towuti, South Sulawesi, Indonesia - Balambano_FR1_MetaG | ecosystem: Environmental > Aquatic > Freshwater > Lake > Sediment | place...
GGGCAAAGTAGCCGGATAAAAATACGCGGTTCCCGATCCGGAGTCCTGCATCCAAAATCAAAGTGTCTTCGATCGAGTGGGGCAATAGATCCCCAAAACAATGGGTAACGCCAAAAGAAACCGGACCAACATTGGCTCTGGCAGAAATGTTGACATTGCTTCCCTGAGTATCTAACGTAACGCCATCAATGCCGTCTTGTTGATCGAGTGCCCAAACAAATTCGGTTGATAGCATAAGATTTGCAGTGTTGCTGAACCGAATTCGATAGGCGATGTTGCCCCATAATCTGCTGTAGTAGTCCCGATCGGGATTGAGATAGCCAATGCCACCCACGTTGAATGTCCATCCCCTTACAGAGGCGTAGGTATAGTCCAGTCCCAGATAGGCTTTGATCTCCTCTGCCGCAATGACACCAGCATAGTATCTGAACAAATCCTCGCTACTTGTAATGTTTCCAGTAAAACTAATGTGAGGATAAAATCGAGTTCGATCGGTTTGGGTTGTAGACGAAACAAAATCTACATCTCGTACTGTAAAAGTGAGATAGATTTGAGTATAAAAATCTTCCAGATCGGTCGTTGAAAAAAGCTGCTCGTTGACTAAGGAATTGAAGTCAATATTGCTATCAACTCCGCCTTCTCCGCCTGTTCGCGTTACGATGCGGGTTGAACCCGTTGGCACATAGCGAATCTCTCTCGACAGAGTGCGTTCAGTGACCGGAGACAGACCAATCCAGATGCTGTTGAAGTGCGCACTCGGTAAGTCTCTCAGACTTGTGAGCGTGACAGGTGTTGCGGCTCGCCCGATTCCAGTGTGATAGATGGTAAAGCTTCCTTCGGGGAGCCGAGTATTATTCGCTGCCAAAAATAGGTTGCGATTGATGTTCGTGTCTGCAGGATTTTCTGACCCTTCAATCTGCGGGTCGGCATCAGGCAGAAACTCTGCCACAGCTTGAACGACTGAATTGAGCAAGAGGTTGTCAAGATCGGCAATCACAACGGTTCCCCGAATGGTGCGACCGAGAACCGCTTCGCGATCGTTTGCTCTCACAACCTGCCGGACTCTGGAGAAAATTCCTGCGGGTCTCTCTTCAAGGGTTTCCTGGCGATCGATCGAAGCTTCAGTCGCTTGAGTATTTCCGGGATATGCTCCGGTATTGGGAAACAGTAAATCCAGCCCAACTTCCTGTCCGTTCGCCCCTAGCTGAAATCCGGGAAGCTGCATGGCGGCTAAGGATTCAGGAGTTACCACTTCACCGAAATTTGCCGTTTGTCGAATCCGAGTGGGGACAAAGAAATTTGGATCGATACTGTCAGGATCGGTCACTAAACCGGGTGTGTAAGTGCATTGATCTCCCGACTCACCCTGATCTGGCAGCAGACAGCTTGCTGTCAAACTCATTTGAATTCGCAGTCCAGTCATGGTTTGTGGTTCACGTCGGCTCACTGCTACTTCCCGCTCAATTCGGACGGTGCGAGCCTGCAGGTATTCCCCGGTTTGTAGGGAGGTGAAGATGTTGTCTCTGCTCATACTCTGCTCAACCTGGCTGTCCAGCCGCACAACGCCATCAAAGCCAAGATTTTCGCTGCGACCTTCACCCAACTCAAACTGAGAAACGACTTCCCATTCCGTCAGGTGGCTAATTACGGTGCCATTCAGCGGCAAAGTTGTGATGACGGGAGGAACCCGCTCGTTTGGCACAACTTGAGGCGGCATGATGTAGTCTGGGTCGCCTCCGGGGGATGTTGTGGGAGGGGGTGCATGCGTTGCTTGAGTTGAAGCTGAAGATGCAAGGTCGGTAGAAGTTGGAGCGGCGGCAACAGGTTCGGGAGTGGATAACTGTGCTTGAGTTGAAGGTTGCAATTCAGCCAGCTCTGGGACGGAAGCAGTACTCATCTGAGTAAGCTGCCTGATGGAGTCTATATCTGCGAAAACGTCACCCGGATTGACAGTGCCTCGCCGCAGCGCGATCGACGATGAGGGGGTTGGTGTAGCGCGTGACTTTAGATTGGCGAGTTCTGGTACTGCAAGCGTGCTGTAGGTTTGATTGGAGGGCAATCGCGTTTCGACATCAACCCCAATTTTTGCAGAATCGATCGGGGTCAGAACAGGTGAGGCGAGATCGACCATCAAGCGGTCTTGACTTGCTGAATCTTCTGCCGAATGGACTAAATCACTTTGCGAAGCAGGATGACTTTGGGTAACTTGGCTTCGTGCCTCGCTAGAAATCACAAAGCTACTTAAACTGATTAAAAGAACGAGAGTCGATCGCTTAATCAGGTAAAAAAGAAACTTGATTTGAGAAGTTTTCATCCGGGGCTTAAAGCTTCAAATTAATGCCAGAACAAATTCGCCTGTTACTCAAGGCGCAGGAGGCTGTTTATGTCTGTCCTGGTAGCGTTAGAGTTCCCGGAAAAGTTGCAGAGTTAACAGTTTCATCTTACGAAGAACGCAGTCCCCAAGCCTGGATAGGGGAAATATTTGGAGCGAGATCGATCGCTTTCTATTTAGGAAAAACTCCTTTTATCCTGGTTTTTGTGGTGTGAATTGATTCCCATTAATTCCCGACCAAACCTTGAAAAGACACTGATGTGTGTTAAAGAATTAGCTCAGAAATCGGAGGAAAAACGCTCGAATCATTTCCCTTAATTTGATTAAAAATAGTGCATTTTGATATAAGAGGAGGTTTGAAACGTCTCAAAAGTGCTGCATTGCCCCCCAACCCCTCAACTCGCTCCGACTGGAGCGGCAAGTTACGAGGGGGGGACTTCCGATCCGGTATTGCTGGTTCAACGTCCCCCCTTGCAAAAGTCATCTCAGAAGAATGTGCAGGAGCGGGCTACACCGAAGAACCCGATCGCTCAGCAGCCTTTTCGCTATCCTGGGTGTCCAGAATTGGCAGTCGATCGCCTCGAAACAGTTCTTCGCTGGCTTCACCGACTTCTCGCATCACTTGCAGGACGGCTTTACTTCCCAGCAAGACGGCAAGCACTGGAATTGTGCCTAAACTCAAGAGTAGGGTGGTTGGAATTTTGGGGCTGGGTCGCGATTCTTGGGGCATAGGACAGATAAAGTATCTTGATTAAATTCCAGATTTTGGGTGGAAATTTAGCGGGTCAAAGTCGATCGTTTTGGATCGGTTTAGCTCGATTTAGCTCGATTTAGACAGAATCAAGCAGAATTAAAGAAGGGTAAGGAAAAAGGTACTGATATTGAGTTGTTTCCCTGTAAAGTTTTGTTAGTTAAGATGGAGCTTAATTTTCAAAAGGCTCCCAGGCTAGAGTAAGCCTGCTTGATCAACAGTTTTGGCTGTTACCAAAGTGCGAATCGCGTTTCAGTCCGGTTTGAAATCTAGCGTTGTTGAACGTTGTCGAATGAGGGTTCTCCAGCAGTCTCCTGTATAGATTCCCAGTTTAAATGAAAACCTTGTGCATCATTCTGGCGGAATCCGAGTATGCTATGAGCCTGAAAGGTGATGCACCTGCCACGCTAACCTTAGCGAACTGCTACGCCAGGGTCTAAATGTCTAACGCAACCCCCTTTTTATCTCGATCGCCCTTAGAGCAATGGATTTATCAGACGATTGCGCGCCGTGGAATGCGCGTTAAGTTTCGACTTCGAGGAAATAAGCTGCATCTGCTGATTGAGCAACAGAACTGTCCAGACCGAACGGAGACACTGCTCTGGCTGATTCCGGCTCTGCAAGAAACGAATTTGAGCAGCTTGCTCCCCGAAGACCAGCCAATTTATCAGCTTCAGCTTTACGCCTGCGAGCTAGGTCAGCGGCAACCCGCCTGGACAGCTTCGATTTATCTAAACCAGCTCGATCGCCACCTCCATCAGCTTGCGGTTGGGGAAGAAGTGCCTGAAGTAACGGGCCCGGCTGCAGCTCCGGCTCCACCTACAAATTTTGCTCCGCAGCGAATTGTTTCTGCTCCTTCCAAGGACACAGCGACTCTGGCATTGTCCAACCTCAGCCTTGCTAAGCGCGGTGAGGAAATGGCGATCGCCAGCTACTTGAGCGAAACGCTGAGCCACTGGGGTGTGGGCGTGCGGGTGAGTGCGAAATCGGTTTCCTATTTGCCGCCAACTGCGGTTTACTCGACCGATACGCCGATTCAGGATACCTGGATGTCAAAACGGCTCTGGGTTGCCTGTGAAGCGGCTTACAGTCTCGATCCGGCTTCGCTGGGAGAACCTGTCACCCAAAAGCTGCGCGAACTGGAGATTGAAGGCTACCGGGATGCGATCGTCCTGTTTCAGGTGCAGGGAGAGACGGAGCCAGACTGGCTGCTGCGGGTTGACCTGACTCCGGCAACCGAGATGCTGCGCGAGTGGGCACGCTGGGGCGATGTAGAGGCAATTCAACGGCTGCTCAACCGGGATCTGGCGTCCTGGGGACTGGAAATTACAAAAGCAACGCTGACCGATATTACGCTGCATCTTTGTACCGACTGGAAAACCGTTGAGCCAGCACAAGCTGAAACCGAGAATTCAGAAGCGATCGAGCAACGGGGAGAAACTGGTTCGCCGCAGACCCTGCCCGAACTGGAGCAAAAACGGCTTAAAGCTGAGGTCGCTCTCGCACTCGAAGCGCTGGGTCCGCAGGGAATCCATGCAGCAACGCTCTATGGTCCTGAGACGGCTCCTGATTCTCCAGGCTGGGTTGAATGGATGCCATTGCCTGCTTCAGTTCACGCTGCTTTTGCCGATGCGCCGCTCACACTGGCACAGCGGGGAGACTGGGAGGCGGTTGCCTTTTTGCTGCACCGCTTGCTGAACCCAAATCTGGATCACTATTTGACGATCGGCGGAATTCGTCTGCTGCTGCTGCCTAAAGCTGACCCCAACGCAAAAGGGCAACCCGGTGACGAGGGAAAAGTGCTGCTGCATTTGATGTGTGAGGCGGCACTCTGCCCCGACCCGCGCCAGGTTAGCCCTGCGATTACAAAATTTCTGCAGCAGCTCAAGTTGCCAAACCTGTCGGGCGTTCGCATTTATGGGCGCAGAGCCGGGCAGAAAAAACCGCTCTGGAGCAACGGCGTAGACTTTTTGCCGCGTCATCGACTGGTTCCGGAAGTTGTTCCCGAATTTGCCGTAACCTCTGCCTGTGTGGATGAGCTGATTCCGCCGTCGGAAGAATCCGTTCTGCGACCTGACCTGACACCTGCCGACCTGCAAACGACCTGGCGAGAATTTCGACAGCAGTGCGGCTATCAGCTTCGCCAGCTTTTGACGCGATCGCAGATTTTTGTGCCTGCTGCCGCCGAGCAACCTCAACGAGCCGCCCTGCCAGGACAGGTGAGCTATCAGGGAACTGCGGTGGGTCTGGTCTGGAGTGCGATCGGGCTATTGCTGATGGTGCAGGGAAACTGGCTGCTGCTGAGCTGGCTCCGCAATCAACCTGCTCCGGCTGAGGCAGAAAACCGATCGACTTTGATTGCCCCGACCGAACCCGCGACCTCCGACGAGCAATTGCCTGTCCCTCCGATTGCTGCGTCTCCTTCTCCGATATCGCCCTCATCCAAGCCGCAGGGTTCTCCGCAGATCCGCTTAAAGCAGGCTCCCAATACGAGTCCTGATACGTTTAATCGTGAGGGATTCACTCGTTCTGAACCCCAAGCCAATCCGCAAAACGCTCAAACCGATCGCTCACCTGCGGCAACCCCAGCGACATCAGGACAGAATCCTGCGCCCAGGCAGAATGCTGCATCAGGTCAAAGTTCTGCGGGTCGAAATTCTGCGGTCAATGCTGTGCCCCTGCCCTACACACCCGTCAACGATCGCTTAAACCAGGCTTCGTTTGCAGTTCAGGCACAGGCGGCAAATCTGCCCACGTTTAATAGTCGTCAGCTTGATCAGAAGCTGCAGCTTTACTACAACTTTCTGCGCGAACAGGGAACGCCCGATATTTTGATTGTGGGAAGTTCTAGGGCACTGCGTGGTGTTGATCCGATCGCCCTCCAGCAGGAACTTGCCAAAGCGGGCTATCCCAATCTGAAGATCTTTAACCTGGGGATTAATGGGGCAACCGCGCAAGTGGTGGATCTGCTGGTGCAGCAAATTCTCACGCCTGAGCAGCTTCCGCGCCTGATTATTTGGGCAGATGGGGCACGCGCTTTTAATAGCGGCACAACGGATATCACCTACAACGGAATTGTGGCTTCGTCTGCCCATCGTCAACTGCTCGCCGGGACGTTTCCCATTCCGAACGCGCCCGGAGTCACTGCTGCCCTACCTGCAGAAGATTCAGGGTTCAACTTCTCGTTGAATACTTCTCTTACGGAATCCTACCAGCAGCTCGATCGCTGGTTTAGCAGTCAGCTTGCTCAGGCTGCTCCGGTGCATCAAGGGCGCGATCGTCTCAAGTACCTGATCCAGCAACAGCTTACGGCTTTCATGCCAGACGGCTCCGATCAGTCTGTGGAAGCGATAAATCTCCAGTCTTCGCCTGGTCAGGATGCCAGCACGCTGCAGCCCGGACAGCCCATTATGGATCTCCAGGGCTTTTTGTCGCTGGGAATGCAGTTCAACCCGGCAACCTACTATCAGAAATACGCCAGAGTCGTCGGGCAGTATGACAGCGACTACGAGAACTTCCGCATTCAGGGCGAGCAGGAAGACGCGCTAAAATCGCTGCTGGAATTCACCAAAGCCCGCCAGATTCCCGTCGTGTTTATTAACCTGCCCCTGACGAGAGACTACCTCGACCCGGCACGAATGCGCCACGAGCGCAGTTTCCGTCAGTACATGGTCGAGCAGCGAATGAGCAATTCAGGGCTGATCTTCCTTGATCTGGGCGAAAAGTGGACATCTGAACTGCGCTATTTTTCTGACCCCAGCCATCTCAACCGATACGGAGCATTTGCCGTCGCGGAGAAGATCGCCCAGGATGCCCTCATTCCCTGGAGTGTGGCAACGTCTCGCTAGTGGGTTTGGGGTGTGATGCACCCCAGTTCTCTAACAACCCTCTGATGCCCTAAACCGTGCGGATCATGCCGTTCTCCGGGTTTACCAGACGATAGAGCTTCTGCTTGATCTGCGCGTCGTAGACTTCCCACTTCATGCGGGTATATTCTGCGTTTTCGTTGAAGCCAGAGAGAAAGCCCATCGGGATCTCGAAGCCGCCCGCCATCGATCGCCCGCCGCCAAAGAAACGTCCGTGGGTATCCTGCCCAAAGGCTTCTTTAATGAACTCGTCGGGATCAAGCGTAATTTTGTTGGTGCGAAGCGAGCCAATCACCACTTCCAGATCTTCGTCTTCGTCGTGGACGATGCCATAGACAACAGCGGTATGCACGTTTTCCTCAGTCACCAGGAAATCTGCTGCCTGGGGAATTGCGTCACGATCGTCGTAGCGCAAATAGCCGACTCCGGCGATCGAAAAGTTGTTTTGCAGCACCCGGTTACGGAGCGATCGTTCAATCACGTCCATCACTCGCTTCGATCGAGATGCCTGTAGCACCGAGTTTAGAAGCTGCGAATCGTAGTAGCGGCTCAGATATCCGGCTGCGAGAAAATCTTCTTCCTGTGCCTGCATCAGTCGGTTTGTGTCCGATCGAATGCCGTGCATCAGGGCAGTTGCGCATTTAATGTGGTCAGTATTGCTGCTGTCGAGCTTCAGCAGTCCGGCTTGCAGGTATTGCGTGAAGATAGTGGCAGTGGCGCGAGTTTGGGGACGCAGATCGACAAATTCTGCTTTAAGCTCACCCTGACTGGTGTGGTGGTCAATCACCGCCAAGATCGGCAGTCCTGCCTGCTGCACCAGCGGCATAAACTGAGTGGTCGTGCCCTGGTTATCGATGAGAACACAGCCTTGATACTGGGACAGATCTTTTTCTTTCAGAGCTTGACCAGAGCAACGCTGAGCAGGCAACCCGGTCAGGCGAACCAGGGCAATGTTTTCCTGGTGGCTCAGGGTTCCGGCATAAACAATGTCGCAGGTGATGCCAAACTGCTCTGAAATCAGGCGATAAGCCCAGGCTCCCGATAGCGCATCCGGGTCTGGAAAGTCTTGCAGCAGGATGAGGTGGCGTTCGCCCTGGTGCTGTTCGAGCAGTCGCCGTAACGCCTCGGTGCGCTGTTCGGTGACGCGCCAGCCTTGTGGTGTCAGCCCATTTTGAGCCGCTCTTGTTTCCCGTCCAGAATCCCCTGATCCTGTGGCGGGCGGAGCTGGATTGGCTCCTCCGGCAGCGGAACTGTTTAGTGCTGGCGATCGAGGCGAAACCGTCCCTGCAGCGTGATCGGCAGATTTGGGCGATTCTGCTTTCGGCAGCTCTCGTTCAGAGTCAACAGTGGCACTTTCAGACATCAACAGCGAACCGTCGTAGGGTTTAAGTGAATTCAATTGCTGCATATGGAGCGAGGGTCAAAAATACGCTGACACTGTCGTTGGTCTATCCCTCGCAAAACAGGTCAGCTTAAGGAACGATTAAGGTTTTAGCCTTAGATTTGATCTTTGCAAAAAAACGTTACCGCGACATCCTGCCTTTCTAAGATTCCATCTTTTGATGGAGCGCGAAGATCCGTGGACATACACTGGTTGGTCACGGGGCAATGACGTGACTCACTGAAATCTGAAGAAGATGCTTACTGAGGGCGATCGACCCATCACTGGCGGCTCACGGCTTGCTTTTTGGTGCGTTTTGAGCGGACTGTTCTGACAATGCGTTTGACAATTCAACCTTGGCGATACAGCCCTGGCAAGTCAATTTTGGCGATGCAGCTTCCTGCCAAAAACCCCCGGTGTTTCCTCACAACCAGGGGCTTAAGTCCCAATGACATACTTCTGCCACTCTTTGTGAAGACCGCTTTTTATGTGTTTTGTCACTTCGAAATATAGCCCGCTGTAGGGCTTGTGCGGCTCATTCCTCAGCAGCATGTTGGCTTCCTTCGGTGTGCGGTTGCCTTTTTTCACGTTGCATCGAACGCAGGCAGTCACAATGTTTTCCCAGGAGTCACCGCCGCCCCGCGATCGAGGGATCACATGATCTAATGTTAGCTCATCGCCCGTGTAGCTGCAGTATTGACACGAATGGCTGTCCCGATGCAGGATATTGCGACGAGTGAGCGGAATTTCTTTATAGGGAACCCGGACATAGTGGCGTAACCGGATCACCGTAGGCAGAGGCATCTCTGAATACACAACCTTGCCATTGTGCTCGACCTGCTCCGCTTTCCCTTTAATCAGCAAGACCACTGCCCGTCTCCAGCTCGTGATGTTGAGTGGTTCATAGGAGGCGTTCAATACGAGAACCTTGCCCATTGACAGAATCTGATTCAGAAGGTTTCACAGATAGTAACATATTGGCACAGATGCAAGGTAGATGGTGATGTTTTGTCAAGAGGGAATCTTGGGATCATGAACTCAAGCGGGATTGACGAACTGCTATTCTCCTGCTGAAGCAGCTTGGGTGTGTGGCTGTTTTTGGGTTAATAAAGATTTGAGTGTGGTGAGTGGTGACGACAGAGGTCTGAGCAAGAGGAGTGAATCACAATGCTGAGCTGGGAACTTTCTCCTGATTTGGCAACCCTGCGGCGCGATCGTGCCTGGGTCGAAATTAATTTGAACGCGCTGGGACACAACGTCCGGCAAATTCGGTGTCAACTATCGCCTCAAACGGCATTGATGGCGGTTGTTAAAGCCGATGCCTATGGGCATGGAGCCGTCAGCGTGGCGCAAGCAGTCCTTCAGCAGGGTGCTGGCTGGCTGGGCGTTGCCACGATTCCTGAAGGCATTGAGCTGCGGCAGGCGGGGATCAAAGCCCCAATTTTGCTGCTGGGCGCAACGAATACGCCAGAAGAAATTCGCGCGGTGGCACAGTGGCGGCTTCAACCCACCCTGTGTACTTCGAAGCAGGCGCTGGTGTTTGCCGAAACGCTTGCGGATGAGGGGCATCGCCCAATTCCCGTGCATCTCAAGATCGACACGGGGATGTCTCGCCTGGGAATGCCGTGGCAGCAGGCAGCAGAGTTTGGGCATCTTGTGGCGCGGTTGCCCCAGCTTCAGATCGCCAGCGTTTATTCCCACCTGGCAACGGCAGATAGCCCTGACCCCACGGTTATGAATCTGCAGCATCAGCGATATCGAGCGGCGATCGCCCAGCTTCGATCGATTCAGATTCAGCCGCTGCGCCTGCATCTTGCCAACTCTGCTGCGACGCTGGTTGACCCGGCTCTGCACTACGACCTGGTGCGGGTAGGTCTGGCAATGTATGGGCTATATCCTGCGCCCCATCTGCAAAAAACGATCGACCTTCAGCCCGTGATGCAGGTGAAAGCGCGTGTGACCCAGGTAAAGCCGATCGCCGCCGGAACTGGGGTGAGCTATGGCTATCAGTACATAGCCGATCGCGATATTCTGCTGGCGGTGGTGGGCATTGGCTATGCAGATGGCGTGCCGCGCAATCTCTCAAATCGAATCGAGGTGCTGATTCGCGGCAAACGAGTTCCCCAGATCGGCGCAATCACAATGGATCAGCTGATGCTGGATGTGAGTGCAATTCCTGATCTGCGTGAAGGAGAAGTGGTGACGCTCCTCGGACAGGACGGCAACGATCGCATTACCGCTGATGATTGGGCAAACCGTTTGGGCACGATCTCCTGGGAAATTCTTTGCAGTTTCAAGCACCGACTGCCGCGCATTGCGATCGGGTCTTCGTCTGAATGTCAATCCGAAATTTCAGTTTGGGAATAGAACTTCTGGAAAACTTCACATAAAACTTCATGCATGCTCCATAGACTCCACCTCTAAAATCACCGGAACGGTTGTCGATCGCTCTGTATCAGCACCTATGCCAGCCGCATGAGATATCAGCTCATTTTGCGGTGCTTCTAACCTGGGTGTTTTTCAACAAGGATGATGGGAATGCTCGATACCAGAGAGATTCTGCAGGAACCGGGACTCCGAATTACCGCTGCTGAAAGAGCTTCGATTCTGAAACGGATGCCGCCTCCTGCCGAAAACGATCGAATCTACGTTGATGGCGTGTTTGAGGGCGGTGGGGTGCGGGGCATTGCTTTTTTAGGGGCACTGCGCTGCTGTGCAGATGTGGGCTTGTCCTGGCGCAAAGTGGCAGGAACCTCTGCGGGAGCGATTACCGCTGCGCTCGTTGCTGCCAATTTCCCGATCGATCATCTGGAAAAGATCATCGGCAGCATGAACTTTATGGAGTTCCTGACCGAGAAAACCAGTCCGCTGATTCTAAATGGCGATCCGGCAGACGATCTGAGCCATCCGCTCTGGCTGATTCTGTGGCTCCAGCTCGCAGGCAAATCCGGGCAGTATTCGGGAGAGCCGTTTCGTCGCTGGATGGCAAGTATCCTCCGTAAGCAGGGATTAACCAGCTTTGCCAGCCTAAAAGATCGATCGCCCAACGGCGTAAACCGCGAACTCAAAGTTGTCGTCTCAGATGTGTCGCGAGGCGAGATGCTGGTTCTGCCAGATGATTTGCCCTACGTGCAGAAACAGACGGGCTACCGCGAGCCGGGTGAGTTTGAGATCGCTGAGGCAGTACGACTGTCAATGAGTATTCCCCTCTTTTTTGAGGCAGGCAGATTGGGCAGCTCCAGAATTGTAGACGGCGGCATTCTGAGTAATTTCCCTTTGTGGATTTATGACTTTAAGCCCGGAAAAACCCAGCAAATCTGTCCGCGCTGGCCCACCTTTGGTTTGCGGCTGGTTCATCGCAACAATCAGCAGGGCAGACCAATTAAGGGACCGTTTGACGTTCTGCGTGCCATGTTCAGCACGATGATGGTTGCCAGGGATCAGTATCACCTCAGTCAGTCGAAGCAGGATCGCGTGGTTGATATTGATGTCACCCATGCAAACGTTACGGCAACGGAATTTAATTTGAGTGAGGAGAAAAAGCAAATTCTTTACCGCACAGGCTATCTGTCGATGAAAAACTTTTTGCTTGGTAACGCCGAACAGCAACCCTGGGACTGGGATGAGCATCTGCGCCGCCGAGGTTTCGACCCCGTTGAATGCCGCCAGGAATATGCAGCGCGATCATAAAAGTATGCGTTGAAGTATGTGTTATTTCTATCAATACTGGCTGAGTCATTAGTTGATTTCAAGGCTAGAAGCCGATCGATTACAGTAGAATCTGATATACTAAGGTTTCGTCAGCCTGGAGAGGTGGCTGAGTGGTCGAAAGCGGCAGATTGCTAATCTGTTGTACGGCAGGTAACTCCGTACCGAGGGTTCGAATCCCTCTCTCTCCGTCCAATTTTCTATAGGGTCTGTCACAGTGGGTTGTGGTGGATTGTTGAAGAAGCATCCTAGCTTTCCATTTGAGATAATATGTAACGAAATGTAACTAAGATGACACAGGTCGAGGCGCAAAATTTGTCACGATAAAGCCGATCGCCTCATTGTTCGGAAAGCAATCATGTCAACTGTTACGCCTCAACCCCAGCTCAAACGCGAACTTGGAGTTTTGGGGGCAACCCTGATGGGGTTGGGGTCGATCGTCGGAACGGGAGTTTTCGTCAGT
>Ga0224722_1001598_pt1 | contig 12488 bp, 11 predicted proteins | sample Balambano_FR1_Me_FD_161646 | JGI IMG/M metagenome (GOLD analysis project Ga0224722, IMG submission 161646) | Freshwater sediment microbial communities from Lake Towuti, South Sulawesi, Indonesia - Balambano_FR1_MetaG | ecosystem: Environmental > Aquatic > Freshwater > Lake > Sediment | place...
CTTTTATTTATACAAATATAGCACTCTGCGAGCCACTATTTGAGAAGTGATCATAATAACGAAAACCTTAGGCTTTGCGTTAATGCACAATGACCGAGAATCCACTTGGCACTAAAGTTTTTGATTTATTTACTAAACCACATGCATCAACTGGATAAACAACTGATCGAGTACCAATTGTGTTTGTACATTTTGCTCAACCATCAATTTCTTCTGTTGCAAGTCAGAATAAATTTGAAATAACGACTCTAAGTCATAACACTGCGCAAGCTGTGTCAAATCTAAATCATCATTTCTCAAAGACTGATTTAATTTGAGAGCAACCAAATCAGCTAATAAATATTCAAACATGGTCATGAATTCTGAAAAATTCAATTCTTTAGACCACTTACTTGAATAGTTTAAAGGCATATTCTTTTCAGTAACCAGTTTAAACCAATCACTCAAAAATACAGCTCGCTTTTGCAACCAATCACGCTGATGAAGCTCGATTGCAGTCAATGGCATGCCATTCGCTAGGTTAAGCAATAAAATCGTTTGTTCAGCCGAAATATTTGGAATTTGCTGTTGAATAAAATTCTGCGCATCCTCAACATCTAAACGGTCTAAAGCAAAATGCTGCAATCGACTACGAATGGTTGCGGGTAATTTCAAATAATGATCAGCCAACAAAATTAAAATCACCCGCTCTCCAGGTTCTTCTAAAGTCTTTAGCAATGCATTTGCGGACGCTGTATTTAAAGCCTCTGCTGGCTCAATAACAATAACTCGCCACCCATCACCTGTTTGCTGAACAAATGGCAATAAATCACGGATTTTTTCGATCTTTATTTTGGCATTCTGCTTTTTATTTTCATCATCTGTGGTGATATGCACGTAACGTGGATGAGTATTAGATTTCAACCAAAGGCAACTACTACACTCACCGCAAGCTTGTTCAACTTGTTTATTTAAACATAAGACCCAAGCCACAAACCGTTCAGTGAATTGATGCTTCGCACAGCCCTGCTTACCATAAAAAAGCAAACCATGTCCTAGATCAGGAAATCGCGTTGTCAATAACGCCCATGTTTGCTTATGCCAAGGATAAACGGTTGTTGACTGCATACTCACCATAATTATTCAAACAAACTTACAGGTAACGCATTTAAACGCTCTAAATCAGCTTGAGTATCGACGCCTGGTGGTAGATTGGCTTCGGCAATATCAATTGCGATACGATGACCATTTTCTAATACACGTAACTGTTCAAGGCTTTCTAATTTTTCAAGATTACCTTGTTCCCATGTTACATATTCTTGCAATAATTTCACACGATATGCGTACAAGCCTAGATGACGAAAGGCTTGATTATGCAGCTTTGGCTCTAGTAATTTTACCCCATCACGATCATAAGGAATGGTTGCTCGACTGAAATACAGCGCTTCTTTACGATTGCTCATTACGACTTTGACAATACTATCGCGTTGAAATTCATCTAAAGTATGTATAGGTTCACATAAAGTAGACATCGAGCAATGTGGATAATCAACTAATAACTGTGTGACTTGTTGAACCAATTGAGCAGGAAGTAAGGGTTCATCACCTTGCACATTTACAATAATATCGTCTTGTGCCCAACCTTTGAGACTAGCGACTTCACTTAAACGATCTGTGCCTGATGGGTGATCAGCACTGGTTAAAACAACATCAATGCCTTCAGCACGACAAACATCAGCAATACGCTGATCATCTGTTGCAACACACAAATCATCAAATCCTTCGACTTTTTTCGCTTGATCTACCACACGCAAAATCATTGGACGACCATGAATAAGTAATAATGGTTTTGCAGGTAAACGCGAACTCGCAAAACGAGCAGGAATGACAATATGTTTCATGGTAGATCTCTAAGAAAATTGAATACCAACGTGTTGCAATTGCTGTTTCAACAAAGCATAACAATCAGAAGACAAAACCGCTTCAACAGGCACAACCCAAATTGGAATATTAAATTCAGGGTACTGTTTCAACAATACTTTAAACTTTACCGCATCTTTTTCGGTGGTAATAATCGCATTTTGATTATTAAAAGTAAGATCACTGATTTGATAATCATGATGATCGGGGAACTCATGTGCCTGATACTGATTCACTTTTAACTGACTCAACGTTTGATAAAACCGTTGTGGAAAGCCAATACCAACAACTGCATTAAAACACTGACTTGAATCAAATCTATTTAGGTCTAGACTCGTATTTAACAGATACGGCTGCCCAATCTCTAAATGCATATTTCTTTGTGTTTGTGCAACTTTGGTATGCTCAATCACGGTGCTGCCATTTAATCTTGACTTTGGCTCACGTAAATACCCTTCAGGTAGCAGTTTTTCATTCCCCAAGCCACGATTTTGATCCAATACAATCCACTCGATTTGACGTGCTAACGCCCAGTGCTGCAAACCATCATCACTGATAATCAAATCAAGCTTTTCAGATTGCAATAATAGTTCAATGGATGCTTGACGGTTCGGTCCAACAGCCATCGGCACATGAGTCGATTGAACAATCAGACAAGGTTCATCGCCTGCAACATCTGGCTCAGAAAGAGCATTGACCAACAGCGGAAAAGGACCTTTCCCGCCATAGCCACGACTGATCACACCAACATGAATACCTTGTTGCTGTAAATACTTGACCAGTTCAATTAACAGAGGCGTCTTTCCACTACCACCCACTGTGATATTCCCAATGATCATGACTGGAATCGGTGCTGTATAGCTTTTCTTAAAACCAACAGCATACAAGGTCTTATTTAACGAAAAAATTAAACGATACAATAATGACAAAGGGCGCAACACGATCAGCCAAGGCGCTTTTTTATTCCAAGCATCTTGCACATATTGCGCAATTGACATCGTTAATTTTCCTCAAAATTACGTTGGTGTAGTTGATAATACATTCCATGTTTTGCAAGTAATTCAGTATGCGTACCCTGCTCGATAATTTGCCCTTTATCCATCACCACAATCAGATCGGCATTTTCCACCGTAGATAAACGGTGTGCAATCACAATCGTCGTACGACCTTTCATCGCGTCATCAAAAGCTTGTTGGATAAAGTATTCAGATTCATTATCTAGCGCACTGGTTGCTTCATCTAAGATTAAGATTGGAGAATCTTTTAAGATCGCTCTCGCAATTGCAATACGTTGACGTTGGCCACCTGAAAGATTTAAACCTTGCGCACCAAGTATTGTGTCGTAGCCTTGTGGTAAATTCATAATAAAGTCATGGGCAAAAGCAGCTTTGGCTGCTGCAATCACTTTGTCATCACTCGAATCTTGTAACTGACCATAAGCAATATTATCGCGTACTGAACGATTAAAGAGCACAACCTGTTGATTGACTGTCGCAATTTGTGAACGCAGATAAGAAAGTTCTATTTCTTTTACCGCAATATCATCAAAATAAATTTGACCTTCACTCAACTCTTGGAAACGTGGCAGCATATTAACCAATGAGGTTTTTCCTGCGCCAGATCGCCCCACCAATGCAACAGTTTGACCAGCCTTAATATCTAAAGAAAAATCTTTGATCGCATGTGTACCATCGGTATAACGCAGATTGGCATGATCAAAGCGAATATTTCCTTTCAGCACTGGTTTGAGTTGCCCATTATTTTCTTCTTCAGGTAAATCCAGCAATTCAAATACTGAATGTGCTGCTGCCAAACCACGTTGAAGCTTTTCATTAATATCAGTCAAGTTCTTCACTGGTTTTGAAATCAAACCTGCAGCCGTGATGAATGAGATAAACTCACCTGCTGAGGTATCACCTAAAACTTGTGGACGCAATGCCAACCAAAGAATAGTCGCCATCGCAATAGATAATAACAACTGAATAATTGGGCTGTTAATATTTTGTACCACAACCATTTTGAGTCCACGGCGAAGATTTTCCTCAGAGGACTTATAAAAACGTTGTTGCTCAAAGACTTCTCCCGTAAAGCTCTTAACAACAGAATTTCCATTAATCGTCTCTTGCACAACATGGTTCACATCACCCATGGTATTTTGCACTTGAATCGATAATTTTCGCATTTTCTTAGACGCGATACGGACTAACAAGCCAATAAATGGCATAAAAACCACGATACATAAAGTTAAGCGCCAATTGGTATAGAGCAAATAACTCAGCAAACCAATAACAATCAAACCGTCTTTAATCAAAGTCTGTAAAGATTCTGATGATGCCGCCGTTAACTGCTCAACGTTATACATCAACTTTGCGCTGATATGACCCGCACTATTATCCAGATAATATTGCGCAGGTAATCGTAGTAATTTAGCGTAGACTTCCTGACGGATACTAAAAACTAAACTACGTGAAATAACCGCTGAAAAATATCCACCCAAGAACAAACCAAGGCCACGGAAGAACATTAGCAAGACAATTAAGGCAGGAAACCAATCAAGATTTTCACGGCTACCATTTTGAATCGCATCAATAATATACTTGAGCAACTTGGCAACAGAGACTTCTGTCGCCGCATTGATTCCAAAACCAAGTAATACAAATAAGGCAACACCCCAATAAGATTTTAAATAACCTAATAGACGTACATAAACCTTAAAATCCTGACTCACTCAGTAAAACCTCTAGTTGGAACTTTGGTGCTAATATTTACGTTAACAAAGCCAAGTTGACCTGCCACATCCATTACACGAATCACATCTTCATGTTTTGCTTTTGCATCAGCAGCAATGATAAACATAAAATCACGACGATCTTGCGCAGTTTGCTTAATTGCTGTACTCAAATCCGCACTATCTTTAGTTGATAATGCTTGACCATTCACAGAATAATGCCCTGTCGAGTCTACCATGATTTCAATTTTATGATCGAATTGTTTAGGTGGAACACCTTGGGCATCAGGTAAAGTTAGATTTATACGGCTTTGCTGACTAAAAGTCGTAGAAAGTAATAAAAACACCAAAATAAATAACATACAGTCAATCATTGGTGTCAAATTGATATGAATATCTTCGACTTGAGAACGTTTAAATTTCATGATGTCACCTATGCTCAGCTCGCACGGCGATGTTCTTGCACATGAGGTGCTTTTTTGTAGAAAAGTGCAGCATGAAATAATGTTGATTGCTGTTCTAATTCAGCAATATATTCATGCACAACACGTTGAAAATAACGATAAGCAATCATGGCAGGAATCGCAATCAGCATCCCAACAGCCGTGGTAATCAAAGCTTTAGAAATACCCGGCATCATCATGCTCGCATTTCCTGCCGAGCCGATATCAATGACCAAAAATGATTCAATAATACCCAATACCGTTCCTAACAAACCAAGCAATGGTGCAATTGCACTCAACGTACCTAAAAAGTTAATGTTTTTCTCTAGATAGCTGATTTCTTGCGAAGCAGTTGCTTCCATTTGCGCACGCGCAAACTGCTCACCTTGATCCTGGTGGTCATAACCTGCTTTTAGAATACGTCCTAACGGGCTTTTTCTCACTTCATCTTGTTCTAGAGATGAAATTACAGATTCAACATTTGAACCATGAACAAGTAACGCTTGAGGTAAAACTTGTGACCGTTTTAAACGAATATATCGTTCAATTGTAATAGCAACCGTAAAAATTGATGAGAGAATAAGGGGTAGCATTAACCAACCACCCGCTTTCACAAGTTCCCACATATTATTCCCCAATAATATTTAAAATATAAAAGGACGCACCTTAAATATTAGCTAGGTAAACAAATATTTAAGATTCCATCCAACTCATCCAATGAGTGGTAGTGAATGACCATTTTCCCTTTACCTTTTTGGTTATGGTCAATTTTTACATTTGCTCCAAAACGTTCCGATAGTTTCTGAGTCAATTGTTCAATATCAGGAGAAACCCGTACCTTTTCCTTTTCAGGTTTTGGCTCACTCCACTCACGCACCAATTGCTCAGTCTGACGCACTGACAAGGCTTTTTCAATTACGATTTTAGCAACATCGATTTGGTCTTTTGCTTTTAAGGTCAAAATGGCGCGAGCATGCCCCATATCCAATTGACCTTGTTGCATTAAGTCTTTAATCGGATCAGCCAAACTCAACAAGCGTAGTAAATTACTGACTGTAGTACGTGCTTTACCTACAGTATCCGCAATTTCTTGATGGCTCAAACCGAACTCATCATGAAACCGTTGCAAAGCAACTGCTTGATCAATTGGATTGAGATCTTGACGCTGAATATTTTCAATTAATGCCAATGCAATCGCAACTTGATCATTTAAATCTCGCACGATTGCAGGAATTTCCGTTAATCCTGCTAATTGTGCAGCACGCCAACGGCGTTCACCTGCAATAATTTCATAAGAATATTGTTCATCTTCGATAGGACGAATCACAATTGGTTGCATCACCCCGTGTTTCTCAATCGACGATGCAAGCTCTTGTAAGTCTTGTTCTTGGATAAAGCGACGTGGTTGATATTCACCACGTTTTAATAAATTGACATCAATTTGCTTGAGTTGACCATGATCTAAGGCTTGTGCTTCAAGTTGCAATTTTTCTTTTTGAATTGAACCCAATAGCGCATCTAAACCACGACCTTTAGCCAATCCGCGTTTTTTGATGCTCATACAGAACTTCCTTTTTTCACTTTACTTTTCTTCAACATTTCTGCGGCTAAATTCAAATATGCAACCGCACCTTTTGAACTTTTCTCAAAATAGATCACAGGCAAACCATGGGCTGGCGCTTCTGCTAAACGAATATTTCGAGGAATCACCGTTTCATATAACTTTTTACCAAAATACTGCTCTAACTCAGCCGACACATCACGCGTCAACGCATTTCGAGCATCATACATGGTACGTAATACCCCGACAATTTCCAAGCTTGGATTGAGCGCTTTTTGTATACGATCAATCGTCTGAGTCAAGTCAGCCAAACCTTCCAAAGCATAATATTCACACTGCATTGGGATAATTACACCATTGACTGCAGCCAAAGCATTCACTGTAATCAAACTCAAACTTGGTGCGCAGTCCACAATAATATAATCAAAAGCTGAATCAACTTCTTGCAAGGCATTTTTAAGAATAAACTCACGCCCTTCTTGTTCAGCAATTGCAAGTTCCACACCCGCGAGCTCTCGGTTTGCACCTAGAACTTTATAACCAACTTCAGCTTTTTGAATCGCAGTTTCAATTGGTACTTCACCCAACAACACATCGGTAATCGAGTAAAGTAAGTCATTCTTTTGAACGCCAGACCCCATAGTGGCATTACCTTGAGAATCCATATCAACCAATAAGACACGTTTCTTCAAAATCGCCAAAGAAGCAGCAAGATTAACGGCTGTTGTGGTTTTTCCCACGCCACCTTTTTGGTTTGCAATCGCAATAATTTGAGCCATGATTACCCTTAATATTTTTTATTGAATTCGTTGAAGTAAAAGTAAATGACGTTGTTCATCTAATCGTGGCACACGCAGCTCTATTACTTTGCATGAATACTTGTCTTTCATCTGTTCCATTTCATCAACTGGAATCAAGCCCTTCATTGCAGCAATAATACTTTGCTCATGCATATAAGGTTGCGCCGCATCAACAAAATCAGTTAATGAAGCAAATGCTCGACTTGTAATGACATCAAACTGACCAAGTTCACCAATCGTGTCTTCATTTTCTACACGTGTTTGAACTGCAACAACATTATTCAATTTTAAATCGGCAATAAATTGCTTAAGAAAACGAATTTTTTTTCCATTTGAATCTAACAATACACACGAACGTTCTGGTTGGCATAATGCAATGATCATGCCGGGCATTCCACCGCCCGTACCAACATCCAATAATCGCCCTTGTGGTAAATCATTTAAGATACTTAAACTATCTAACAAATGTTTAACCAACATTTCTTTTGGATCGCGAATTGCGGTCAAGTTGTATGCTTTGTTCCACAGCACTAGAGCATCTTGATATTTCAATAGTAGTGTTAGTGCTTCTTCATTTAGGTTTAAACCTAAAGCCTGACTACCTTGCTTTAATTCTTGAAAAAAAGGATGCATAACAGTGCAACATCTCGATAAACTTGCCGTGCAGTATACCGATTTCTGATACAAGGCACAGTAGGACTTGTTGAACGATTATGCAGTTAAACATTTACAAACATGATAAACTGCATAATCCATTAGGTTTTTCGTCTTTTCTTATACAAATCAAAGATAGACAAAACATTTTTATAAAAACACACCTTGCATAATTTGTTGATCAAGCTGCTCCAAACGCTCTGGAGTGCCGACATCCACCCAGACCCCTTGTAATTTTTCAGCAGAAACTTGCTGTTGTTGCATCGCTTGTTTAAGCAAGGGTGCTAAAGGTCGCTTACCATTTTCTAAACCAGAAAACATGCTGGGTGCTAAAACTGCAACCCCACTATAGGTCAAAGCTTCACCTAACTGTGCTTGCTCAAAAGTATAAGCCAGATCATTCGCAAGGATAAAATCACCTTTCAAATGTTGTGGCGGGTTATCAACCAACACCAAATGTGCTTGCTTGTCACCCAACTCGACATTCAACAAGGGAGCGAAATCCATTGTGCTCCAAACATCACCATTCACCAAAATAAAGGGCTCATCACCCAATAATGGTAGTGCATTGATAATACCACCTGCGGTTTCAAGTCCTTCACTTTCATGCGACCATAAAATCGTCACACCAAATTGAGAACCATCACCCAAAGCAGTTGCCAGTTTCTCACCCAACCAAGCGGTATTGATGACAATCTCGGTAACACCTATCTTTTGCAGCTTTTCAATATGCCAAACAATCAGAGGCTTTCCACCCACTTCAAGTAAAGGCTTAGGCGTATGCAACGTTAAAGGTCGCATACGATTTCCTAGACCTGCTGCAAGAATCATGGCTTTCATTATGCAACGACCTCATATTCACCATATTTAGCGATGAATTTTGGCATCACAACATCACGCACAAATTGCATAAAATCATTAAGCTCATCATAAGCTTGACTTTCTTCAAGTAAGTACCACATCACGCGTGGTAAATCTTTTAAATAGCCCGATTTGCCATCACGCTCAAACAGACGCACAAAAATACCGAGAATCTTGAGGTGACGTTGAATTGCCATAAAATCAGCATCACGCTTGAATTGCTCAAAGCTACGGTTTTCTTTTGCAGTCGCAGGTAATAAGTTATAAAACACCTCAAACCACCCATAGACTCGTACAGCATTCCATTGCACATAGGCATCACGTGTAATCGAAATCAGATCATAAGTATCAGCACCAATCACTGCATCTTGAAAATCAATCACGCCAAGAACCTGTTCATTCTCGATTTTCATCAAATTACGACTATGATAATCACGATGCACAATGACTTGTGGCTGATTGATTGCCTCAATCGCAAGGAAATCAAAAGCCTGTTCAATCGTTTCCAACTGCTGCTCTGTTGGCTGAATCTCTAATGATGGCAACATCCATTCGGTTAGCAGACGCATTTCTGTCATCAACTTTTCATAGGAATATGCTGGCAACTGTTGATGTGCATCAATCTGCTGTAAGTCAATCAACTGTTTAAAGCTTTGTGCATAATATTGATCAACCGTGTCATCATTTAACAAGGTTGATAATACGACATCACCAAAGTCTTCTAACAACAACAAACCGAGTGATAGATCTTTGGCAACAATATGCGGTACACGCACACCATTTTTATCAAAGAACTCATCAATCTCTACAAATAGGACGCAATCTTCTTTTTCAGGTGGCGCATCCATGAGCATATATGTTTTGTTTTGTAACTTAATTCGGGCATAGCGACGAAAGCTTGCATCTCCAGCCAAAAAATCGATCTCAAATTGATCGGTTTGGAGAGTAGCTTGAAGCCAAGTTTGTATCAATTGTTCGCGTTGTGTATTCATTTGCAATAAAATCTAAAACTAGCTGAGATTTTGAAAGCTTAAGTGTAGCCACTTATCAACTTTTTCTCTATGATGCGACAATAATTAATTGTGAATTAGCGTACTGGTTAATGAGACAATGAAACATCAGTTTAAATTTAATCCTTTAGCAACAGCTATTTTAACACTCTTGTGTGGCGGCTCGATTCAATCTAGTTTCGCAGCGCAGGCTGATGTTGTCTCTACGCTTGACAATCAACAGCTCAAAGCAGCCATTCAAAAAGATCAAGTGCAAGAAAACTATCCTGGTGAGAAGTTTTTTCAGCAATATTATGTTGATAAATCTGCACCAGAAGCACAATTACGCGACAATCGCTATTTGAGCTCCTCTTTTTGTCAGGGAACATGGGTCACACCGATCAATCCGGAAACGAAAGCAAATCCATCAAATACAGCGACTTCTGTGATTACTGCTGATTATGGGCATTACAACCCTACTGGTGATTCTGTTCTACAAGGTAATGTCATTATTGACCAAGAAGGTCGAACGATTCGTGCAGATCAAGTCACGATTGATCCAACACAAACACATGCCAAAGCTCAAGGACGTGTGCAACTCGCTCAATCAGGATTACTTACCCAAAGTGATCATATTGACTACAATTTAAAAACCCAAACGGGCGATTTAAATAATAGCTTTTATATTTCTGAACAAGAACACGCACATGGACACGCAAGTCAGATTAAACGTCAGAATGAAAACCTCATTGTACTAAAAGATGCAAGTTATACCGCTTGCCCTCCTGATCAAAAACCTGCTTGGAAGATTCAAGCCAAACAAATTGAACTTGATCAAGCTTCTGGTCGTGGTGTCACTCGTGGCACCAAGCTTTATGTCAAAGACGTTCCTGTACTAGCTGTTCCTTATTTCAACTTTCCAATTGATGACCGTCGTACAACGGGTTTATTAAGCCCAAATTTTGGCTATAGCAACGATGGTGGTGTCCAGCTTACAACACCCGTTTATCTCAATCTTGCACCAAATTATGACCTTATACTCACGCCAAGTTATATGAGCAAACGTGGCGCAAAATTAGATGGCGAATTTCGCTATATGACTGAGGATTTTGGTTCTGGTCGTATTTGGGGTGGCTATTTACCAAATGATGATTACTATGACGATAAAAATCGAAGCGATCTACACTTTATTCACAATTGGAAAATCAACAATCAATGGTCAACCAATTTAGAATATAACTACGCATCGGATAAAGATTACTTTACAGACTTTAATAACAATCCAAATACGCGAACAGATCTCAACTTACGTCGTGCTTGGGAACTCAATTACCGCAATGGTATTCCTGGGCTTAAGGCTCAATTAAAAGTTGAAGACTTCCAAACCTTGGATAAAACCATTGACGACAAAGACAAACCTTATGCTCGTCTTCCACAATTTTTATTAAACTATGTTGGTGGCGATCCTCAAGGTCTACAATATGAATTTAATAATGATACTGCTTACTTTAAAAAATCAATTAGCGATCAATCTGCTTTAGAGTCTAGTGGTACACGTATTTACAACCAATTCGCTGTCCGCTACAACTACCTAACACCGTCTTGGTTCTATGCCGTTCCTGAAATATCGATCAGAAGCATTAATACCTTTTATGACCAAGATTCGAAAGAAGGACGTGGACTCTCTGCATCTGATGATTTAGAGAAATCTGTTGCTGTCCCTCAATTCACCTTTGCAACAGGTGTAACTTTCGAAAAAGAAGGTAAATACCTACAAAGTATTTCACCACGTGCTTTTTATGCTTATTCTCCCTACAAAAAACAAGATGATCATCCAAACTTTGATTCAACAACCGCATCAATCAATTATGATCAACTCTTTAACCCATATCGCTTCTACGGACATGACCGTCTAGATGATAATAATTTCTTATCACTCGGTGTAACCTACAGTCTATTAGATACCGAAGGTTTAGAACGGATAAAAGCGAGTATCGGGCAAAGTTATTATTTTAGCGATCGACGTGTAACACTCAATCAACAACCTGACGAATTTGACACCCAAAATCGTACAGGACCGATTGTGAACATATCTAGTCAGCTCAATCAAAACTTCACCATTGCAGCCAACTCAGCATGGATGTCAAATGGTGACAATGCTCAACGAGACTTCCAAGCTTACTATGTCGGCAATAAGGGAAATCTCTACAATGTTGGTTACTTCTATCGTAACAATATCCCAGATCGACAAAGTTCTTACGATCAAGCGGTTGCATCCTTTATACAACCAGTAAAAGATAATTGGCGTATTATGGGCCATGCGCAATATGACCTAGACAATAGCTTGATGCGTGAATATTTACTTGGCGTAAATTATGAATCTTGCTGTTGGGTTGTCTCAGTATATGGTCGTTCTTACTATAACGATTTGGATGACCCAAATGCACCAGATGTTCATAGAAAACGTGCTGTCATGGCTGAACTTACACTTAAAGGTCTAGGTGCGTTCAATAACAAACTCGCCTCTCTTCTTGAAAATAGAGTTTTAGGTTT
>Ga0224722_1001599_pt1 | contig 12486 bp, 11 predicted proteins | sample Balambano_FR1_Me_FD_161646 | JGI IMG/M metagenome (GOLD analysis project Ga0224722, IMG submission 161646) | Freshwater sediment microbial communities from Lake Towuti, South Sulawesi, Indonesia - Balambano_FR1_MetaG | ecosystem: Environmental > Aquatic > Freshwater > Lake > Sediment | place...
GCAGGTCCGGCACGCCCGGCAGGCGTACGGGGCGCGGTTGCCGGTGCTGTTCATGAACTCGTTCCGTACCCGCGACGACGCGCTGTCGGCGTTGGCCCGGCACAGCGACGTGGCCGTCGACGGCCTGCCCCTGGACTTTCTGCAGCACCAGGAGCCCAAGCTGCTCACCGCCGACCTGACCCCGGTGCGCTGGCCGGCGGATCCCAGCCTGGAGTGGTGCCCACCCGGCCACGGCGACATCTACACCGCGCTGCTCGCCTCGGGAGTGCTCGAGACGTTGCTGGACCAGGGCTACCGGTACGCGGCCACGTCCAATGCCGACAACCTCGGGGCGTCGCCCAGCGCGGAACTGGCCGGCTGGTTTGCCTCCACGGGTGCCCCGTACGCCGCGGAGCTGTGCCGCCGGACCGCGGCCGACCGCAAGGGTGGGCATTTGGCCATCCGCAAGGCGGACGGCCGGCTGATCCTGCGCGATACCGCCCAGACCGCCCCGGAGGAGATGGACTTTTTCACCGACGAGCACCGACACCCCTACTTCCACACGAACAACCTCTGGTTCGACCTGCAGGCACTGCACGAGGCGCTGAGCAGCCGCGGGGCGGTGCTGGGGCTGCCGCTGATACGCAACGTCAAGACGGTCGACCCCACCCAGCCCGACTCGCCCGAGGTCGTCCAGATCGAGACCGCGATGGGGGCGGCGATCGAGGTGTTCGACGGGGCGCAGGCCATCGTCGTCGGCCGCGACCGATTCCTGCCCGTGAAGACGACGAACGACCTCGCGGTGCTCCGCTCGGACGCCTACGAGGTGGGGGAGGACGCCCGGCTGCGGCTGGCCGTGGAGCGGGCACCGCTCGTGGACCTGGACTCCTCGCACTTCAAGGCCATCGCCGCCTTCGAGGCGCGGTTCCCCGCCGGGGTGCCGTCGCTACGCCAGGCCTCGTCGCTGACGGTGCGGGGGGACTGGACGTTCGGTGCGGACGTGGCGGTGGTCGGCGCCGTCGTGCTGGACGATCCGGGGCACCCGGACCACGTCGCGGACGGCGCTCGGCTCGCGGGGTGAGTCGTCGTCGACTCGGCCAGCCGTCAGCGCTTCGGTACCTCTCCGTCGCCGGTCAACTCGGCCTGCAGTCGATCGACGGCGACCTGGGCGAGGGTGTCGATCCGCTGGCCGCCGCCGAGTTCGAAGAGACTGACGCCGGTGGCAGCGCTGCCGATACGCGCAACCCTGGTCGCGATGACCAGTGGCGAGTCGCTGCCGTCACCATCATCGGCAGCACCCATCGCTGTCACAGCCAGGAATTCGTCGACGCCGGCCGGCGCAGGGGTGTTGTCGATCGTGAGGGAGTACTCGAACGTGGAGTACGGCAATTCCTCGACGCCGGTGCATCGCGCTGCCGCGTCGCGAAGGCTGTCCAGCGCCTGGGACGCCTCAGTTGCATTCGGGAAGCTCGCGGTCGTGGACAGGAGAGCGATGGCGAAGGTGTCGGTGTAGTGCACCGACTCCACCACCGGAGCGTCGAGCGCTGTCTCCAGGTCGAGGGCGGCCAAGCACCCCGGAGGGGATGCCTCCCCCCAGGTGTACTCGGCCCGCTCGATGGTGCCGTCGGGAAACCCGAGATCCTCGACCCTGAGGAGGGCGGCGCGAGCCTGGTGGGCGGTCATGTCGCGAACGGCGACCGGGACCCGCCCACCTCGCGGGTCGGGGTCGCCGACGCGCAGGCGCCAAGCGCTGCCTACGCAGCCAGTGCGGCCACGGCCAGCAGGCTGGTGCGCATCCCTCCAACCTCCCGTTCTGGACGGTAGTCGCGTACCGAGCGCCGTCAAGAGTCTGCGCCTTGGCCGTCGTGGCCTGCCCTGTTCGCCGCCACCAGCGCTTGCACGCCGTCGAGGATGCGTTGCAACCCGAACTCGAAAGCGTGCTGCGGGCTGCTCGCCGCCTGGTAGGTGGCGCCGGCCACGGGGCCGACGCGGGCCGCGACGGGGTACCTCGCGGGGTCGAAGGCGTTCTCGATCAGTGGTTCCATCGCGGTCCACCACTCGGTGTCCGACGATCCGGTCCGAGCTGTCGCGTGCTCGGCCAGCATCATCGCCCGGGCGTGGGCCTCGGCGTGCCCGACGACCACGGACACCACCGAGTCCATCTCCACTTCCGACAGGCCGAGCCCGTCGACGATGGCGAGCTGCGCCTCCCAGGTGGCCATGACGTGCGGGCCTAACGGCGGGTGCGCTGTGACGACGTGCAGCAGCCAGGGATGCCGCAGGTGCCGGGCCACCGTGGCGCGCGCCACCAAGTCGAGTGCCGTGCGCCAGTCCCGTCCCTGCTCACTCGGCGATGGTGGGGGCTCGTCCGCGAGCACGGTGTCGACCATCGCGTCGATGAGCTCGGCCGTCCCGCCCACCGCGTCCTGCACTTCGCCGACGTCCACACCGAGCCGGTCGGCGATCCGTCGCAACCCGACGGCGGGCAGCCCGTCGGCGTCGGCGATCTCGATCGCCCCGCGCACGATGCGCTCCGTGAGTGGCGAGCGCGGCTGCCACACCAGCGCCATGCTGCGGGCCAGGTCGCCCCGGCCGGTGTAGGTGGCCGCGGCTCGCCCGAACCGCTCGTGCAGCTGCTGCACCTGGTCGACGAGCTCCGGTGGCGCGTGCACCTCGAAGTCGCAGCCCCATGCGCCGAGCCAGACCGCCATCCACTCCAACGAGTCGCCGGTGAACCGGACCCGACAGGTGCGGTCGTCAAGCGGTTCGACCGTCCCGTCGCCTCGCACCCACTGCTGGATCTCCCCCGCCGGTGCGTGCGCGGTGACGACCGCCTCGTAGCGTTGCGGACGCTCGATCGCCGCACGGACGAACTCAGCGGCGTCGCCCCCCGGCACTTCCCGTGCCGGGAAGCGGGCGCCGGTAGACCAGGCGCGCTCCAACCGGTCGACCCGGAACGTCCGCCAGTCCCCCCGGTCGACGTCGAACGCGACCAGGTACCAGCGCCGTCCGGCCGACACCAGTCGGTAGGGCTCCACGTGTCGGGCGGTCGTGGTGCCATCCTTGGCGACGTACCCGAACCGGACCCGCTCGTGGTCGCGGCATGCCCCGGCCAGCAAGGTCAGCGTCTGCGGGTCGACCGTCGGGCCGCCTGCGTACCTCAGTGGCACCGTCGCCGACTGCAGCGCGTTGACCCGGTGCCGCAGCCGTGCCGGCAGCACGTGCTCCAGCTTGGCCAACGCGCGCACCGATGTCTCCTCGATGCCGTCGATGGCGGCACCCGCAGAGATGCGCAGGCCCACGACGAGGGCCACCGCCTCGGCGTCGTCGAACAGCAGCGGGGGCAGCTTGCCGCCTGCGTCCAGGCGGTAGCCGCCGGCGACCCCGCGGGTCGCGTGCACCGGGTAGCCCAACGCGCGCAGCCGGTCGATGTCGCGCCGCAGCGTGCGCTCGGTGACCTCCAGCCGCTCGGCCAGCTCGCTGCCTGACCAGTAGCGGTAGGTCTGCAACAAGGAGAGCAGCCGCAGCATCCGCGACGTCGGGTCGAGCACGGCACCGATCCTGCCAGCAATTGCGGACAGGATCTGTCCTCTGGAGTTACGATCTATCCCACCCGTCTCCGAGAGGCGGCCGTGCCAAGAAGAAGCCTCGCCGCGCCACCAGTATGGAGCATGCCAAGGCAGTAACATTCTTGCCGTGAGGGTAAACGGCGCGCTTGCGCACAGACCGAGGGGGCAGCGTGGCGTGGCGTTCGTCTAGTGCCGAGGTGGAGCGGGTGCTGCAGGATCAGAACCCGTGGCACACCTCGAGAGCCGTCTCGCCAGCGCTTGCTCCGCCGGTCCAGCGCGCCCTGGCTCGCCGGCTGTGGCGGCGGGTTCTTGACGACCAACCTCGGCGGTTCCACGTCGTCCTCGGACCTCGGCGGGTCGGGAAGACGACAGCGATGTACCAGACCGCGGCACATCTCCTGGCCGGCGGTGTGCCAGCGAGTCGTCTGTGGTGGCTGCGGATGGATCACCCGGTGCTGATGCGCGAGTCGCTCGGGGACCTGGTCCGGCACGTGACCGAACTGGGTGCCCCACCGGGCGAGGAGGAGGTGGTGCTGCTCCTCGACGAGCTCGTCTACGCCGCGGACTGGGACCTGTGGCTCAAGACGTTCTACGACGACCACTGGCCGGTCAAGGTGGTGGCTACCTCGAGTGCGACGGCGCTCCTGCGAGGGCGTCGGCCGGAGTCTGGGGTGGGCCGGTGGGAGGAGCACTTCCACATGCCGTACCTGTTCACTGAGTACCTCGACCTGGTGGGCGCCGCTGTCCAGCTCGCTGTGCACGAGTCGCTGAGCGCCACCCTGGCGGCGGTGCCTCGCATCGACCCGTCGGCGAGGGATATCCAACGGCTGCGTGAGCGATTCCTCCTGCTGGGCGGCTTCCCTGAGTTGATCACCGCCGATCGGGACGCACTCAACGCCGCCGACCCTGGTGAGGCTGCCTTGCTGAGCGCCCAGCAGACGTTGCGCGCGGACGCGGTGGAACGGGCGATCTACAAGGACATCCCGCAGGCCTACGGCGTGCGGCCGATGCTGCTGGAGCGGCTGCTGTATGTCCTGGCTGGGCAGGTCACCGGCGTGCTCAGCCCGGCCGGCATCTGCGCTGAGCTGGACAACCTCACCCAGCCGACGTTCGACCGGTATCTGACCTATCTCGAGCAGACCTTCCTGGTGTTCCAACTGACCAACTACTCCGGCAGCGAGGCGAGCGTGCAGAAGCGTGGCCGCAAGCTGTACTTCCACGACGGCGCTGTCCGCAATGCCGCCTTGCAACGTGGTCTTGCGCCGTTGCGTGACCCGGCCGAGATAGGGGTACTGATCGAGAACCTCGCCGCCAGCAGCCTGCGCACGCTCGCCCTGTCCGCTGGCGGCCGGCTGCATCACTGGCGTGACCGCAAGCATGAGGTCGACCTGGTCTACGACCACCCAAACGATCCGCTGGCCTTCGAGATCGGCTCGTCGTCCCGCCATTCCACGACCGGACTGACTGCCTTCCAGGAACGACACCCGAGATTCGCTGGCCGCTGCTACCTCGTCGCCCCCGGCCTGCCGGTCAGCCCACCACGGCGCGGTGTCGCCGGTGTCGGGACGATGTCGCTGGAGTGGTTCCTGATCGCCGTCGGGCGTCAAGCCGAAGCGGCACTGGACGTGAGTCTGGGTGCACCACCTGCCAGACGCAACGCCACCTGATCCGCGCATCACTGAGGGGACTGTCGGGTCCACCCACAGCCTCGAAAATGTCAGGAATAGCGGACAGTATCTGTCCGCTAGGGCTTCTACGGTGGTCCGCATGCGTGATTCCGCGACGACCCACCCCACTCCAGTAGCGCGTCGTTCTCCCGGCGTGCGGATGATCCACGCCGAAGGGCTCACCAGGCACTTCGGTTCCGGCAAGGCCACCGTCGAGGCCGTGCGCGGCGTCGACCTGGAGGTGACGGCCGGCGAGCTGGTCGCCTTCCTCGGGCCCAACGGCGCAGGAAAGACCACGACCCTGCGGATGCTCACCACCCTGCTCGGACCCACGGCGGGGACGGCCATGGTCGCCGGGCACGACATCCACCGCGAGCAAGCGGCCGTCCGGCAGCGGATCGGCTACGTCGGGCAAGGCAACGGCGCAGGGCACAACCAGCGCGTAGGCGACGAGCTGGTCAGCCAAGGCCGCTCGTACGGGATGAGCCGAGCCGACTCCCGCGCCCGGGCTGCCGAGGTGATGGAGCAGCTCGACCTCGGCGCCCTGCGCGACCGGAAGGTGATGACGTTGTCCGGCGGGCAGAAGCGCCGACTCGACGTGGCGATCGGCATCATGCACCGCCCTGAGCTGCTCTTCCTCGACGAGCCGACCACCGGCCTGGACCCACACAGCCGGGCCAATCTGTGGGAGCACATCCTCCAGCTGCGCGCGGACGTCGGGACGACGATCTTCCTGACCACCCATTACCTCGACGAGGCCGACGCGATGGCCGAGCGTGTCCTGGTCATGGATCACGGGCGGGTCATCGCCGAGGGCACCTCGGAGCAGCTGAAGGCTGACCTGGGCGGCGACCGGGTGACCGTCAGCGTCGCCCGTGAAGCGGACGCCGACCGCGTCGTGGCTATCGCGGCCCAGGTCGCCGCCGTCCATGCCGCGTCGCGGCCGTCGCAGCGGCAGGTCGAGTTGCGGGTCACCCGGGGCGACCTGGCGTTGGCCCCGCTCGTGCTCGCCCTCGCGGAGGCGTCGGTGCAGGTCGTCGGCGTGGACCTGCAACGGCCCACCCTGGACGACGTGTTCCTGTCCCTGACCGGCCGCAGCCTCCGCGAGGGCGGGCGGGAAGTACCCGTCGCTGATGCCGCATCGGGCGCCCCGTCCGCGACCTTAAGTCCTGCCACTGACCTCGTCTCCGAAGGAGCTGCCGTATGAGCACCGACACCCTCTCCAAGCTGGCCATCGACAGCGGCGTCGTGATGTGGCGCGAGCTGCGCCCGATGCTGCGCGACCCCTTCAGCCTCACCTTCTCGCTGGTGCAGCCGGTGTTCTTCCTCGCGCTGTTCGGGCCACTGCTGGCCGCGAACGTCGAGGTGCCCGGCGGGGGCTCGGTGTGGCAGTGGTTCGTCCCGGGCATCCTGGTCATGACGGCGCTGTTCGGGACGTCGATGACGGGGTCGAACCTGCTGTTCGAGATGCAGACCGGCTCGCACGAGCGGATGCTCGTCACGCCGCTGAGCCGGTCGTCACTGCTGGTGGGACGGGCGCTGAAAGAGATCGCCCCGCTCGTGGCCCAGGCCGCGCTGGTCGTGGTGGTGATGATCCCCTTCGGGTTCGAGTTGCACCTGGGCGGTGCGCTGCTGGGGCTGGCCCTGCTGGCGGTGTTCGGCGTCGGGCTCGGGGCGTTGTCCTACGCCTTGGCCCTGGCGTCGCGAAACCAGGACTGGATGTTCTGGACCGTGCAGCAGACGTTGATCTTCCCGTTGCTGATCCTGTCCGGGATGCTGCTGCCGCTGCAGGGTGCGCCGGCGTGGATGGAGGTGCTGTCGCGACTCAACCCGCTGCGCTACGTCGTCGAGGCCGAGCGTGCACTGTTCGCAGGGATCATCGTCGACCCCGCGGTAGCCACTGGGGCGCTGGCCGCCGCCGCGGTGGCTGCGGTGGGGCTGTGGGTCGGCACCCGGATGATGCGCAGGGCGTGACCCTCAACCGGTGGGGGCGCGCGTGTGACGCGCCCTACGCCGGTTGACCCGCCGACAGCACATGGTCGGGCGCGTGCAGGAACTCGCGGACGGCGGGGGTGAGCGTCGCGTCGTCGACGGTGTGCCACTCCCCGGGGAGCACCCGCAGCGAGGCGTTCGGCATCACCACGGCGAGGTCGGCGAGCCGGGCCATCTCAGGGGCGGTGTCGTCGCTGGACACCAGCAGCGTCGGCGTGGCCAGGCCGGCGAAGCGGTCGACGGTCGCGCCGGGCAGGAACGTCAGCTCGTGGCTGATGGTGGCCGCGTCGGCGAGCACCTGGGCGCTGGGCGGTGGGAGGGTCGCGAGCACCTCGGGTGGGACGCCAACCACTTCTGTGGTGAACCAGCGGTGGCCGTCGGCAGGGTCGGCGGCGTAGCGGCGCTCGAACTCGTCGAGGTCGTCGGTGTTGGCGTCGTCCTCGCTGCTGAGCGGCGGCTCGAGCAGGGCGAGCCGGCGGATCGGCACGCCCGCGGCCGCGGCGAGCAGCGCGAGGGTGGCACCGGAGGAGAAGCCGTAGACGTCCGTGGGGCCGTCGACAAGCGCGAGGACAGCAGCGAGGTCCTCGAACTCGCGCTCGACGGCGTAGGGGGCGGTGGTCGGGCTGTCGCCCTTGCCGCGTCGGTCGTAGCGGAAGACCGTGAAGTGCTCGGCCAGGGCCGCTGGCAGGGTGGGTTGCGGGCTGGTGGCGCGGGACGCCGCGACGCACTCGACCATGACCAACGGGGGTCCGGCGCCTTCGCGGGACCAGGCAATACGGGTGCCGTCGGTCGACGTCACGGTGCCATCGGTGCTCGGGCTGCGTTCAAGGGATGGGCTGCTCGGCATGCGCTATGTTTAGCATAGTTACGACTTGCTGGTCAAGAGTCTCTGCGGGCACACTGGGGGTGTGCCGGTCAAGCGCAGCTACGCCGAGCATGGCGACGCGTGCGCGACGGCTCACGCGTTGGAGTTGCTTGGCGACCGGTGGACCTATCCGGTGCTGCGGGAAGTGCTGCTGGCGCCCAAACGGTTTGGCGAGTTGCAGGCGGCGGTACGCGGGGTCACCCCGGCGGTCCTGACGACGCGATTGCGGGAGCTCGAGGACGTCGGGCTCGTGCGCCACGTGGTACTGGACCCGCCGGCGTCGGTGCCCGTCTACGAGGCGACGGACTGGGCCAAGCAGTTGGCGCCCGCCCTGGACGCGCTGGGCCGCTGGGCGCAGGAGTCGCCGACCCGCCGGGTGGACGGCTGTGGCCTCACCCCGGACGCCACCGCGCAGTCGATGCGGACGATGGCACCGACGCGCGGGCTGCAGCCACCCGTGGAGCTGCAGCTCGTCCTGCACGACGCCCGCTCCGACCGCGCGTTCGCGTACGACTACCGCGTGGCGTGGGACGCGGATGGGTTGGTCATCACTCGCGGCCGTGCGGCGTCGCCCGCCGCCGTTGTGCATGCGGACTCCTCGACGTGGGCGCGCGTGCTGTATGAGGGGGCGCCGCTGGACAGCGACGCGGTGGTGGTCGACGGTGACCTCGCTGCCGTGCAGCGCGTGGTGGCGCAGTTCGCCACGGCCGCGCCAGGCCCGGAGCCGTGACACCAGCCGTCGGTGATCGTCGACGGGTTTGGCTTCGACGTCGTGCAGGGCAGCGAACTACCTCGCCGCCGGATCAGCCTTGGAGGGGCCGCCGGTACCCGATCTCCACCAGCTCGGGGCCTCCGGCCAGGGTTGCTGTCGTCATCCCCCCGTCGGGCCTCCAGCCGTGACGTTCGTCAACGCCTGCGCGCACGTTGCCGGGGCAGCAGTCCGCGGTACGCGGCCTGCCAGCACGCCACATGCGAGGTGGCGATCGCCTCGGCGTCGTCGGCAGACTCAGCCCGCACCACCCCAGCGCGCCACACTCACGCTCAGGACGGAAGAACAGCCGTTCCCGACGTCGAACCGACGTCTCACTGCGGCGCTGCTGCTGCTGTGCATGCCGCACTGGCTGTGATCCTGCCGGTCGCCCGCCTCGCGACCCTGACAAGCGGGGGGACCGGAGCAGCTACCGGGCACTGCCGACGGGTTGGGATCGCAACGAGCTCAAGGGGGTACAAGAGCGTGGAAAAGTACACCGGCAACCCGGAGCACACCTCCGGCAAGGTGGACCTCACGTGCAAGGTGTGACGGGCGATACGTCCGATCGTTCGATGGTCGAGTGCCGGGGGGCCTCGAAGCGGCGCCGGTCCAGGAGCGTCCTGACGGACATCGACTTGAGGCTTGGCGTGGGCGTGCTTGGGCTCCTCGGGCCGAACGGAACAGGTAAGACCACCCTGCTGAGCATCCTCGCCACGCAGTCGGTCGCCACCGCCGGCTAGGTCCATGTGCTCGGCCAGCACATCGACCGGCGAACGACCGAGCGAGCCCTTCGGTCGGTGCGGGGCCGGATCGGGTACCTGCCCCAGCGGGTCCCGATGCTGCCCTGGTTCACGGCGATCGAGTCGATCACCTACGCCGGTTGGGTCAAGGGCATGTCGACGGAGGCCGCCCGGGCTCGGGGCTGGGAGCTCCTCGAGGAGCTCGAGCTCGCGGACCGTGGCACGGCACGGATGCGATCCCTGTCCGGCGGCATGGTGCAGCGGGTCGGCATCGCTCAGGCGCTGGTGAACGACCCCGACGTGGTCCTGCTCGACGAGCCCACCGCCGGGTTGGACCCCCGTCAGCGGGTGGTGCTCCGGCGAGTCGTCCGGCGCCTGAGTGGTACGGCCGTCGTGGTCCTGGCGACTCACCTGGTGGATGACGTCGGCTCGGCCTGCGATCGTGTCGTTGTGCTGCATGAGGGATCGGTGCGGTTCGACGGGACTCCGGTCGCGCTGGTCGCGGCTGCGCAGCCGGACGCCCCCGGCGACAGCGACCTTGAGCGAGGGTTCCACACCATCGTGGACGGGCCGATCCTGACCGCCAGGAACGCCGGCGTCTCTGCCGGGTTGCCGGACCGGTAGTTTCCGATGCTCGGATTGGAGCTCCGCCGAGGGCCGTGGCTGCTCGCCGGTGTCGCTGCCGGCGTGCTCACATGGCAAGGGTCGACGTCGATGCAGCAGCTGGGTGTCACCCTGTGGGCCGAGGCGTCGCGCGGGGTCGTGTACGCGCTCGTCCTGCTCGGCCCGGCCGCCGGGGCGCTCGGTGCCTGGGCTGGCGGGCGCGACGACCAGTACGGCCTGGGCTACCTCACCGCGGGTGGTCGTCGCGGTCCGATGGCGCGGCACTGCATCTTGCTCCTCGCCGTGTCGCTGCCGCTGGTGCTGGGGTACGCGTTCGAAGCCCTGCCCAACGTGCTGCACGCGTGGCGACAAGCCACGTGGGCCGGGCCAGACGTCCCGCTAATGCTCGTGGGCGTGGTCGCGATCCCCGCCTATGTCACGCTCGGCTACCTCATCGGGCGAAGCGGGCGACGATGGTTGGCGGCACCACTGGTGGCGCTCGCCATCTACTTCGGACAATACGTCTTGATCATCCGGAGCGGACCGGCCCATCTCCTGGTGCCGTTCCCGAGCGGCCAGTACACCCCGTGGCTGTCGCGGCCCGATGGAGTCGCAGCCGCCGCGATGCTCTGGTGGGTACTGGTCACCCTGGTCGCCGTCGCCGCGCTACGGGTCATGGTGACGACGAGTCGACGAAGCCGCATCGCCGCAGTCGGCGCTCTCGGGCTCCTCCTCGCGGCAGCCGCCATGGCTGCTACCGGGGTGATGCGTCACGAGGCCTGGGCCGTGGAGGGCCCGAGCGCGGCGGAGCGTGTGTGCGACGACGACGGCATCCCCACGGTGTGCCTGCATCCGGCCTACCAGGCCTTGCTTCCGGAGTCTGCCACCTTGGTGAGGTCCGTCCTCGCCCCGATCGAGGGCATCCCCGGTGCTCCGCTGCTGGTGGAGCAGGCGCCCTTCGGGACGAACCAGAGCGAGCCCGGCGAGGTGCCATTCAGTTTCCCGGTGGTGAACGGCGATGCGTCGCCCGGCCCGAATCTGGCCTTCGAGGTCGCGTCGATGGCAGTGACCGGCCCATGCGTGCTGGACATCCCGGTCGGCTACGCGGCCTACGACGTCGAGACATACCCGGCCGCCAGCGCCGTGGTCACGTGGATGCTGCGGGAGGTCGGACTGGAGCCGCCAGCCTTCATGGTGCCGAAGGTCGATCGAGCCGCCCGGCGGTTCGCCGACATCGGCGACCAGGAGCGCCGCGCCTGGCTGACGGCCAACCTGCAGCGGCTCCAGACGTGTGCGGTCGAGTTGTCGGATCTGCCGTAGGTCATCGCGGTGGTGCTGCACCTGCGCGTGCGACTAGGCGCTCCAGCGGTCGCGATGGGGTTGATCGGCCTCGTCTGCTGGCTCACCGCTCGCTGGCAGCTGAGCCGCCCGCTGGCGGACGAGACGTCGCTGGTCGCGCTCTACACGCTCGGATGCGCGGCCGCCGGACTCACGGTCGGATTCGCCTTCGCAGACCCGCTGGAGGCCACCGAGCGCGCGACCGCGCGGTCCCGGCTGCTCGTTCGGCTCGCGCCGGTGCTGGCTGCCGCTGTCGTCGTTGCCGTCGCCCTGGCCCCGATCGCCTTGCTCGGCGGCACCGTCTACGGCGTGGGTACCGTCGCCCGCAATGCGGTTGGCATGGCCGGACTCGCGCTGGTCGGTGCCGCGGTCGCCGGCCGGGCCGGCGCGTCCGTCGCGGTGCTGTCGGCGACTGCGCTCATGCTCACGTTCGGTCGGGACGAGAGCAGCACCATCCGGCCGTGGGCCTGGTCGCTTGCCCCGGCGTCGTCGACGACCGCGGTTGCGTGGGCGTGCTCGCTCGGCGTGCTCGGCCTGATCGCTCTTGCCCTACCCCCGTGGCGTCCGGACACCTGGCAGCCGACCCCACGAGACTTCCTGTCGGCTGCCGCCGTCCTCGACAGCGCTGATGAGCACGGTGTCCTGCTCCACCGACGCGCCAAGTTGAGCGATCGAGTGATCCGCGGCGTGGTCACGAGCCGGTCGACATCGGCGCGACGGTAGGTGCGCGTTCCCCGGTTTGCGGGCGCCCACCAGGCTGGTGCGACGCCCACCACATCGTGCACTGGGCCGACGGTGGCCCCACCGACCTGCACAACCTCGTGCTGGCCTGCGGGCAGCACCACCGGCTGCTGCACGCCCACCCCGACAGCACCGGCTGGCAGGTCCGCCTCGCTACCGACGGCCACCCCGAGTTCCTCCCACCCCGCTGGATCGACCCCCACCAACACCCCCGACGACAACCCCGACACACCGACCTCGC
>Ga0224722_1001600_pt1 | contig 12485 bp, 11 predicted proteins | sample Balambano_FR1_Me_FD_161646 | JGI IMG/M metagenome (GOLD analysis project Ga0224722, IMG submission 161646) | Freshwater sediment microbial communities from Lake Towuti, South Sulawesi, Indonesia - Balambano_FR1_MetaG | ecosystem: Environmental > Aquatic > Freshwater > Lake > Sediment | place...
GGCCCAGTGTCGGTGACACCGGCGTGGTCGCGTTGCTCAGAGGGGCGGTAACCGGCTCGAGGCGCTGCGGGGCCGCGTCAACGGTCGCAGGCAGGGGCTGGCCCAGTGTCGGCGACACCGGCATGGTCGCGTTGCTCAGAGGGGCAGAAATCGGCCCAGCTGCTTGTGGGTAAGTAGGAGCAGGAGGAGGATAGGAAGATGATGTTTGCGCCCCAGGGACAGCTGGCAGCTGTGGATGAGATTTCCCCAATAGGCTATTAACCTGCTGCTGAGCATACTGGTCTGCAAAATCAGCGGCGTAAACTTGCAGTTCTGCAACACGCTTTGGAGAAAACAGTTCGGTAACTTGTTGATCGCTCTTGCCCGTATCTTTTAGCCAATTTACAAAGGCGTCGTTCAGATTAGCCTGAACACTTGTATCGGCACGCTTGAAGCGTTCGGCCGCTTGTGAAAGACGTTCGCCTTGGTTGATCTGCTCAGAGCCACGTTGAATCTGTTGATCTGATGTCTCGTAGGATTCCCTTGTACTACCTGTTTCAGAATTATGCGAACCAGCAGCAAGGGTCAAATTCCGCTCTTTGGCGAATGAAATAACTTCCTCTAAAGAATTTCTAAACTCCTTATTGCTGGCAAGTTCGGTGGCAACATCTCTCATTCTAGAAATATCACGACCATGGCTGCCTTGTGTTTGAAGATTTGCAGCGAGGCTAACAGGGCTCCAGCCAGGTGTTTTCATCCCGACTGAAACAGAGCCTATTAACTCAGCACGATCTCGTTCAGAAAGATTCATGCCCTCAGTCGCACGTTCAACAATGTGCTTAACTCTGCTTGCAGCTTGACTGGCAGACTGAGTCTGAGAATCTCGAGTTGAATTTGAATCAGAGCTGTCACTATATTTAGACCACATGGTTTCCATCACGTTTGAAGTGACGCGAGACTGGGTCTTAACACCTTCATTTACAAGGCTAGTACCATGCTCTTTGTATCTGCTCGCTTCGGACGTGAGTGCCGCACCGATTTGTTCGGTAGCTTGGACATTTACAGCACCTGTAGTTTCGGGGGCCCGAAGAGATTTAGAGCCATCAGCATGTGTGCTGATTTCAACACCATTGCTAGCAACTTCGAGCATATTTCCAGGGCCCACCATCCGTCTGGAAAGATCAAGTTTATTAGCATTTTGGTTATTCCAGCTATGGTTTCCAACGTTGCTATTTCCCAAGCTGATATTGCCATCAGCCATATCTTTAGCAACAGCTCCGGCTATTTGCATTTGCTGAGACACTAGGTTAGACACTCCCATACCTAAGCCACCCATCAGGCCGGTAAAGGCAGCTGCCATCCAAGGCACCTTGTCAATCATTGATGCCGCAGTCATGGCCATGTTTTCAGAAACGACTTTATGCCCGATCATACTCATCATGGAGATTGAAGCTCCAGCTGTCTGGAATTCAGCTGCACCTTTACTGTACATAATGCTATTTAAAATTGCATACATCATTCCCCAGGATGCCAACCAGAAAAAACCAGCTACGTAAGTAACAATGAATTTCTTGATGCCACCAGGAAGTAGTGCAAGAGGAGCGGTAATAATGAATGCCCCAGTTAATATAAGTAGCCAAACAGTTTTTTGATATCCAATCCAAGTGGAGGCCTGCATGCTGGACATCATAAGTGTTTGGCGAGTTGTTAATTGCATTCTCGCTTCGGCAAATGCTCGGCTAGCTGCATCAGCATCGGTGCTCGCTGTATATTCTTGTGCTGCATCAAGCATTAAATTTGCAACCATACCCTGCTTTACAACATCTTCAGCTTGCACCGAAATGCCTACAAGAGTTTCATATGCCACAGGAATTACACTAACTAATTGCTGTTTAGCCGCTGCGCTTGTGCGACCAGGAAATACTACTTTTGATAGTTGTTGAATTGTGGAGTCGACCTCACCATTAAGTTCAGTAGAAAGCTTGACTGTCCCGGCGGCACAGGTCTCCATTGTGCCATTGTGGTCATACATTCTGCTTTTAACTGAGTTTTCCTTCGAGGTTATGAATCCCCATAAATCAGGCGCCTTGAATAGATCTTCGTAGGTAAATTTCCCAATCTGCAAATCAAAAATAACGCAGTTCTGAAGGAAAGAACGCATGTTCTTTGCTGTGCGCACATTTCCAATGACTACTTGAGAAGCCTGTTTGATAATCGTGTTACCTAACAGAACGCCGGACTCGGAGTAGCGAAGATCTGTCGGCAGAGAGAATGCCATATCGACGACCCTACCGTATGTATAATCAACTGACATCGCAGTCGTAATTATATAGGCAAGCCCATACGGCACGTTATCAACTTTAATCCCAGTGACCGCTGGATTAGCTACATCGGTAACATATACTGTTGCTTTGGGGACAATTATGATGTTAAAGAATAAAAATGCTCCTAAAAAGTATTTGATGAACTTTGTCCAGGCCTCCGTTTGAATAGCAATGAAGGAGAGAGATGCAAGAAGCCCGAATACAAGGGCTAATTTGGCAAGTGTAGAAAATGAGCTCTGACCTACAGTCATCACAACTGCATTAAGAACCCTCACCAGCTCATTACCGCCACCGACAGTTAGAATCTCGAGCATGATATATCCTATTTAAGAGCTTGAGCGAATGTGAAAACAGAGTTGATCTGAGATCCAGTTCTGCTTGCCAAATACTTTTCGAGTTGCATTGTCTTCTGCATCACATCGAATGATTGAGACGTTTTTGCGGATGCCTCTGCTTTTCTGAGGTGGAGGATAGTGAGGTCTTGTTGAAGATCCTCTGCCCACTGCCTAACTTTGGGCTCACTCGTTGCGGCGAACTGAGTATTTACCGTCCTTCGTACAGTACCAATGAGATCTTCAAGGTAGTTATAGAGAACATCAACTGCGACCATCTGCGCAAGAGAGTCGTAGTCATATGCCGTGCTCCCTGTGCCACGATTATAAGCAGCATCAACAAGAAGCATCTTATATACCGGAATGGTTGTCGCTGAAATAAGGTTTTTTTCAGCATTGGAAAGAGCATCCCCGGAAACTGCTTTATTTCGCATGCTGACAAGGTGGTCTTTAATTTTTCCTGCAAAACTTTCTGAAGCAGATATTGTTGTAACAGTACTATCACTCGGGGAAAGGCAATCGGAAAGCTCATCGCAAGACAGTGCCCCTTCGATTCTGCCACCCTCAAGCAGAGCTTTAAAATCAGCTGGGTTGTTGAATCTAGGTGAAAATATTTTCACCTCAGGCCGAGAGCCTGTGTTTTTATTAATTACAGTTCCTGTAAGTGTCATAACGGTCTGGGCAGTGGATTTATCAGATGTGAATAGGCCGTTTCTCATGAATGCCCTCCACACTAAATTGCTATTGAGTGTGACAACGTCTTTAAATTCAGAGTCAGAGTTTGCTTGGTTAGCAATAGAAGGAGCTTGTGAGCGGTTATCGCACTGATAGCGTTCCGCTGCTGCATCAGTGAACAACCCACGACGTCGCCCTAAACTTTTACATACAGCTGATTGAGCGCCTTCATTGCTCGCCCAGGGCCACATAGCAGCAACTGCAGCGGTTGCTTGTTCACAACTGTTGATTTGGAACTGGTTAAGCATGTTCACGAGCTCGCGCAGTTGTTGGACCTTTTCAGCAATGACTGGACTCAATGTGCTTAATGCCAAGTCAAATGCAAAAGAACCACCGTTCTGAGCAATAGCTTTAGCGAGTGCTGTTAACTGTTCGCTAGAAACCATTGAGAAAGCACCAAAAAAACTATCTATACCTGAACACCCACCACCAAATTTGGGTAAATTCACAGTTGCCATGTTGACGTTTCTTACTGGTACACGGGCTTGGAAACTACCACCATTATAATAACCACCCATTTGACCATTAACGGCATCGGGTGATGTGTAGTTGACAGTTCCGTCGAAGAAACTATTCATATCATCTTTAATGCCTGCATGTGACATCGATGAGAAAACAAAGAATGAGAGTACAGCAAGCTTGCTCAGTTTCATTTCGCGCCGCTCCTAATTAATTCATATTGATTAACCATGTTGTCAATTTCGCTATACCCAAATGAAATTAGATGGATTCTTTTGCTTTTAGAATCCATTATGAAAACTTGTGGAGTTGGATCCTCCGGGCGGACGCCTAGCCGCCAAAGAGTGCCATTTCTGTCTGGCTTCCAACTTGCGTTCCAAGTTATCAATGGTTTTCCATCCCTACTTACAGCTTGTATTTCCATGCCGGTTCGTTTTGAAAACTCGTTGACTTGGTTAGCTATAGCGACACATGCGGTACATGTACTTTCAAAAACGAATATCCCCCAGTATCTATTAGCATCAGTAGAACTATGCACAATGGGAGACAAAACTGTGAGTATCAAAATCAATGCAATCCTCATCTTAAAAGTCCTCGCCTGGAGCAACTGCCGTCAACCTAAATATTCTCTTCTCAATTTCATCGTGTGCTAGTATTCCACTCCCTATTGAGAATGCAGAGCCCTTGGGGGATTTAGGAGAGGGGCGTTCGAATAGAACAAGAAGTGGTGCCGGGTGACTTGCTACACCAATTCTTTTTTGAAATGAACCGGTCGAATCATTTTTCCATTCACCAGGCCATGTGGGCAAAGATTTACCATTTCGGGATATAGCTTGAATTTGGATTCCCCACTTGTTTGCAAAATCGGAGACAATGGGCGCATATGCTGCAGAACTGGGAACCTCAGTGTCATAAATAAAGAAAATTCCATATTTAGTATTAATAGATTGCATGACCTGTGCAATTTTGGTTTGCCGTTCAGATTCCCATTCACGTTTAGCTAAAGTACCGACAGGCCGTTTATTTGTGTAGTCAAACTCTGGGTTCGTCCACGATAAGCGTTCGTAGATGTCCCGGAATACTGTTGCCCGCTCTAGATTAGGGGTTATGTGGTTACGTCGAAAATTGGCAATGTTTTCTTCTGAGGGTTCAAGGATAGCAAGCGCGCGAGCCCTGGCTTCCTCCTTTTGGAGCTTCTTTAGCCTTACAAGGGGATCGCTTAAGTCTTCAGGTGGTTCTGAAAATGTTGGCTTAGGCTGAGCAACTTGGCGCTTTTTGGGGGGTTGTTGTGGGGCTTTGGGGGCCGGTTGGCAGTTCCATGCCCAACCCTGCTCCAGAGCACATAGCGACTCAGGCTGGGGAGTTGCCCAGCTCCTAGCTTGCGCGGGAGCTAGAATGAAAATTGCAGCACTGCAAAGCAATGCCGCTGTACATGAGTTGGTGATTGTCATAGTGACCCTAGTAGCAGTTTGCCGACTAGGGTCAATAATACTATTATCGACTCACAGAAACCAATATTGAGATGCCAATAAGGCTATTTTGTCATCTCAATAACACGGTCCTGAACCTTCTTCTGCAGTTCCTCGTTTGAGGGAATATCTGCAGTCAGGGTATCTATATACTCTTGGAAGTTTATCAATGTGAAGTCTACATCTTGAAGTTGCTCGGGTGTCATGCCTGAGCATGTCGGACTTTCAGGGGAGCCCCAACTCATACCAAGTTGTGGCCTGGCCCCTTCTTGGATGATGCGACTCAGCATTGAGTCATATGCACAGAATGATTGGGACGTCTTGATGCACGTTCCGATTACGGGGATCTTCTTGGCACAGTAGGTTCCAACATAGTGAACAAGTTTTAACTTGCGTCTCTCGATGAGGCGCTTATCTGCATCGTCACACCCACCCATCGCGCCATTGGCCCAGCCATCATCCTTACAACAGTCTACAGAGCTTGCTGCGTATAGGCTGCATGTTTCCTTGGTACCTGTGAAAATATCGATTTTGTTTGGATCGGCCTCTACTCCGGCTTGCAAGGCGCCATTTAAATATGCGATGGCAACACCAAAATCGGCATTTGGTTCGTATCCAGTGTCAAAGCAATCACCGTTAATGCAATATGTCTTTGTCGTACAATTCTCTACGGTTGTATCTTTTCCTTGCACCTCACATTTGTATTGATATGACCATGCAGAGCACTTCCCATTATCTGAAGAAGTAATGCAATCCTTCTTTTCTAAAGCGCATTTATTTTTATCAACATCTTTACATGTAGATACGTTGTTACCTGAACCGCATATATATTTCTTCTCATATCGCCAGCAATCTTTGGTTACGGGAAGACCATTAATTATCTTTGTACTGCCAGGTTCTGTGCAAACTGTCTCTTTCAAATAACATTGATTCTGAAACTCATTGCATTGAGAGTGATCAACAACGTCTTTAATTATAGTCCAGTTGCTGTCAATCAGTTTAATACCAGAGGCATCGTGAAGTTCATCACAGTCATATATGAATTGTTGGTTGTTGCAAATGCCATCCTCTCCCATCTCAGTGCACTTCTGTGTTTTTACTTCACAAATACCTTGTAGAGGCCGACATGAATCCGAAAAATTACTTCCCTTACAAGTATATGTTTTTGACCACTTCCAGCAGTCCTTATAGATAGTGAGTCCATTAATAACCTTAGAGCCCGCTCCTTCGGTACAAATGTTTGACGATTCTTTGCAAGTAGGGTTGCTGGTGATAGAAGCGCATTGAGAGTAATCAATGCTATCTTGTGTGGTTGTATATTCAGGGGGGAGCTCTGTTACGCCTGAAGGTGTACTTTGAGGCTGCCCGCATTTATATACGCTGGTGTTAACCTCACAGTCACCGAACAAGGAGGTTTTTGTGCATGATGATGATTCTAGCGTACACGTTCCTGCCGAAGATATACCCAAGCAAGAATCTTGGTATGTGTCAGTTTTACACAGATATTTTAAGGAATACCGCCAGCAATCTTGGTAAACATTATGCCCACCAATATTTTTATTACCACCTGGTTCAGTACAAGTTCGGCTAAATAATCTGCAGCTTTTAGCATCTGCGTACTGAATCGAAAGTAATGTAAACAAGATAAGTAATATTGCTCTCATGCTAATTACCTATTCCCTTCTCTGCACAGTTATCATGCCATTTCATAGTCGGTGCTGTGTTGGCGGCAGCCTTGCCGCACAAATTGTCAGCAATTGACCCTGAAGCGCAGCCAGAGCTATTACATCCATTTACTAGGAGTTGGCTGTCTGCTGGGCACTGCTTATTGGCAGGATGTGTAACTTGACGAATGCACTCATTATTAGAAAGCGTTTCTCCGGCGGAGCAGATGTACGTAGGATCAATAGGGCCTCCACCGTATGTGCATATCCAATAACCCGCGCCAGAATAGACAAGCCGTTTGAGGGGGCCAAACTGTGGTAGAACGGGACATACTCCATATGGCATTTGCACGTCTTTCAATGGAACATCACACATTCTTGTGCTGCCGTTGAACGTACCTGCTGAACATGAAGGGGTTGCCGCTGTTTTGACTGTTGCCACACACTGCCCTTGACCATTGAGAGACTCACCTGGAGGGCAAGTAATATTTGCAGGCCTGACGCAAATGTTACCAGATTTATCCCAGCCATAATCACACGCTGTAGTATTACTAGGGATGACCTCCCACCATTGCTCACAAGTCTCTTCAGTGAAGACCTGCACCTTATTACAGCTGTATCGGTTCGTTTTTGTTACATTTATTACCCGGCCAATCGCGCATGATTTTCCCTCACTCTCTCGAGTTTTATTACATTGGTAGTCATAATCAGCATCAACCTCAACAACGACCCCCTCATTGCAGGATTTTTCTACTGATGTTTCAGCATCAATACAGCTGACATTTTCCACATACTTTTCACCGGGAATAGTTGTTGTAGTGCACTGACTTTCTTCCCCGCTTAGGTTCAATACATTGTCAGGATTCCGCTCAATGCCTTGAGCATTCTTGAACCACGCATCATCCTTAAATGAAGTATCCCTTTTCGGTAGACTATAAATGAGCTGTGCCGCCTCGTTACTACTGGTGGCCGCAGCGCCTTCTTGTTTTAATTGCTCACCATTGTTCATTAAGTTTTCGTAGTTTGGATGTGGCTCCTGATAGTTTGGTACATTCCATGGGTCTCCGTTATTAACACTGTCAGTAGCGCTGTTATTAATATCCTTGGCAAATGGTTTATGATCCTCTACAGGACCAGCGATAACCGAGCTGGAAAGTGCCATGCAAACTATGAGTGCGAGTTTCATTACCAATCCTCACTTAATTTTTCAGCTTGGTCTAAAAAACTCCGTTGCAGTGGCACCAAGTGTTTTATTGCTCGTTCAGTAGTCTGGCCTGAAGAGGCGAACACAGTCAATGCATACTCCAATGTGACGTTTCCTGCTATTTCGTCATATACAGGTGTTGCTGCTTCGCAATTTTTTTCTTCAGGTGTGCAGGGTGACAGCACACCATCTGTCAGAATAATTGTTGGAACCCTAGAGACTTTGAATCGCTGGTAAAGTGTTGGGTCTACAAGAGTTTCAGCGCCAGTTTTTTCAACTAAAGATTGCAGTGCTGCAACAGTTTGACGCATTGAGTTACCAACTAACCCTCGAATAACCAGAACACCACCGGCAGCTGATACTTGTTTTCCGTAGAGTTCAAGCATTTCACTAGGCATGGACATGGATACAAACACCAGTAGGGAAGGTATCGACTCTCGCGGTGCTTCACCTCTTATCATCGATGCACTTGCAGAACCGTAACGCCGTACCATATCACCAATATCAACAGAATCTTTAGTTGCATTTACTTGAGCTTCCGCCATTTCTGTTGCCTTTTGATTTTTCCTTACATTATCGATTAATGACTGCGCTTCAATTCTGCTTGATTTTGATCTTTCAACCCAAGAAGAAATGTCTTCCTGGAGTTGTGGCATTAATGAATTTACCTTGTCATTGGTGTTCTTGATTTGTGAGCGCAGGCTCGGGTCAATCAATCCATTTATAGTTTCTTCACTCTCAATTATTCCCTGCCCATGTTTAAATGCATCAGATGCATCCGTATTTTCAAGAGGTATTCTGCTAGACGAATTCAATGTTTCGTTGGCATCATGTATGGGGTTAGCTGCCAACGCATTGCAGCTAACTGAAACAATGAAAATAAATGGAAGTAATTTCATATTTGGCCCCTTACCAAGCACTTGCGCAACAATTACGTTTTCTCCAAATTAGCCATCCGAAATGCTCCCCCTTAACGGGAAACTCTTTGGCTGTTTCATAAAGAACACTTGATCGCCCTATTGGGTTGCAGCCGAAAGGTCCACCTGTAGATGGAATCGGGAAGAGCATCTGAGTTCGATATTGGCTTTTGCGCCAGACTGGCATTGGGTATGATCCACAAAGGCCTACATCACCCATTGAACCCCATAATATCCCCTGCCTATGAAGCTTATATATCATGCGCTCGGCCGTTAGTAGCGATGAATCAACACCTCCGTGGTGTGCATCTATATTACCATCTAGGGGGTATACTGAACCGCGGCATCCACTGCACCAAAATAAAGGATCAAGAGGTAGCCCGAGTGTTGATGATACACAGTCAGCGGCACAAACTGCTTGTGCCACGGGGTTTGCAAACAGAGTTCCCTCAGGGTTTATTAAAAACGTTAGCTCATCATCCATCCACAAAGGGTCAACCTCGGTCATATATGCCAAATCGAACCCCTGAGAATCTTTACATGTTGAATCAATAATAATATTAAGTAGATACGTGAGCGGGTAAACGTACCAATGTGCTTGATATGTTGCGCCAGCATACGCGCTATCTCCCCCTCTTGTTCTACCCTGGCCATTGTCGAGTCCGATGTCTATTTGCTTGCCTCCAAGATTGACCATGCAGCCTGGTTTTCGTGTGACATCTACCATCCTTACCGGCTCCCAAAACCCGATATTAATACCGACCCTAATATAAGGGGGATAGGGGAGGGGGCAGTAACATACTGGGCTGGATGGATTCGGTGCATCTGGTTGTTTGCCTGCAACAATTTTTGCTGAACCGATTGTTATTGGAAATATACAAGACCAGCAAACGTCAGTAATTGGATTAGGAAAACGTCCAGTGCATGTCTCCCCGGAAGACGGGATTTCACCGTAGCTTTTGAATGATAGCAATGCGATGATTATGAGGATGATGCGGCTCATATCTTGATCTCCTCAACTAATAGAACTCTTCCCTCTTGTTTCACAACTGCTGGTACCTGCTGTATGTTCCATTTTGTTGAGAGGAACCCTGATTGGTCAAAATAAAACTGCAGTGATTCTTTTTTTGCTAATTTGAACGGCTCCCCTTGAATTAGCACAATTTTGGTTCTGTGAAGTTTTGCATATCTTATTGCCCAGCTCACTTGTTCCTCATCATCACCATTGATAAATACAATGTGCTTTGTCATCGTCATTCTATCGAACGGATTTATTTTGCTTCCAGCGCGAGCTATTACTTGACCATTTGGCAATATTGCATCTGTGTCCAGTGTCTGTGATGGGTCTATTTCTCGTCGTGTAGGTGTGATTGTTCTGATTATGCCGTCAACGGACTTTGGGCGGTTTGCACTTTCAAGAGCTTTCTTTGAAAATTGCTCATTCAGCTCATTCATCTTCCCTGTTTGCTCCAAATGAATAAGTTCACGATTGATGACCTTCAGCAAATCTTCTTCAAGGATATGATAGGTCGTACCTTGTAACCCGAAGTTCTTTGCGAAACAGAGGTCAGAGAATAGGATAAGCGCGGCCAATAATTTGATCTTCATGTATTAATCCAAGTGATTTATATCGACTGTCGTAACTATCAGGATGTTTTCCTGCAACATAATAATGCTTGGGAGGGATTTTACCTTGCTGAACAGGATCAAGTGGCTGGCCGTTTTGAGTGTGACTTTTAACATTTCCCACATACAAGCCGTTGATCCATACCTCGTTGTTCTTGAGCGTTATTATGTCCCCTGGGAGACCCATCACTTGCTTTGTGAACTTTAATGTTCCGAAGAATTTATCATTCCGCGTCCAAAATTGAACGTACTGATAGCGTGCAGTGATGGCGGAATTATATGAAATATAAAAATATGAATTGGGTAAGCTTTTTGTAATGTTCCTATTTATAACCCCATAATTCGTTACCCATACGGAGGAAAAAAGCACCGAAGCAGCACCTATTCCGATTAGTATCTGCCCGATATTTCTAGCCTTCATTTCACATCCTCGGTTTGAGCCTCGGTGATTCTTTTTATGATAGGGGTAATATCTTCAATTCGAGAGGCAACAGCCTGCTGCGGCAGCACAACTATATTCCCCCCGTTAGCAGCATTGAAGGCGTCGATAGCCCGCTGGATCTTGTCGTTGTAAGTTTGCAGTTCTGCAACCTTCGCAGTGCCCTGGTCATCGATGTTTTCGTCTTTACGCAGTGCTAAGCCAGCTGCTTTTTCACGAACTAGGCCAGTTATATCAACAGTTACGAGACGCTGTTGAGAAGCTTCAAGGGCTTCAACTCTTGGTTTGACGGTGATCAGGTGATACGCACCAACTGTAGCGAAACTTGCAAGTAACCCAAATGCGGCCCCTCTCGTTGCGGTTGATGATACATAGCCTTTGATAGTCTTGATGTGTGCCGATAATGACATGATGAACACCTTAATTTATCTTTACATGTGTCGATAATGGTATTATCGTTGCATCGCGTTTCAATGCAAGGGTAATTAAGGAGGAACTGTGAGAAAGGATGAATCCAACCTCGCTCGCTTCTGGCAGGCATATGGTGATAAGACGTCGTTCTTGCGTGAGAAGAAGTGGCGATGGGTTGTTGGTGTGTTGGGTCTTCTGCTGTTGCTGTGGAGTGCCTACTCCGGTGTGAAACACCATAACCGCTTGGACGCAGCCAAAGCAGCAGCCGGCGAACAAACCAATCAAGAGTTCAAGTACTTGAAAGATTGAAGATGAAGTTGCAGGCAAATTGCCTGCAACGATATGCGCTTCCCTAGAGCGCATATCGTTGCAGTCTCACCCCGCATTTGAACTGCGACCCGCCCGGATTACGGGCGGTATCTATTGCGGGACTATCTACGTTTTCTTTTGCCGGCTTATGCCGGCCTTTTTGTTTCTCTTGTTCACATGGTTATCGCACCACGCCCCACTCATTAGCCACATATCTTGGTCTTGTAGAAACCGGCCTTATATGAGGCGCTCACCCATCTATGTCTTAAGATACAGCTGTTCTGTGGCCATCACCTGGTATGTGGAAGCCTTGAACGCGGCGGCGGCCTGGCTCTGGGCCGGGTGATCGAAGGGGTGAACTCGCTGCAGTGCTGCAACAGCTCGAGAGCCTCCCACCAACCGGTGACGACACCGATTCGGAGGCGCGCTGCTGGACGATGGCCATGTCCCCTAGGGGTCGCTGCAGGGTGGCCTCGATGCGCGGCCGCGCCGTGGTGATCACCTAGTGTGTGGGTCGGGGCGGCGGCTGCCGGCGGCCTGGCCTTGGGGACGGGTGATCGAGGGGGTGAACTCGCTGCAGAGCTGCAACCGCCCGAGGGGCCCCCACCAACCGGTGA
>Ga0224722_1001602_pt1 | contig 12481 bp, 11 predicted proteins | sample Balambano_FR1_Me_FD_161646 | JGI IMG/M metagenome (GOLD analysis project Ga0224722, IMG submission 161646) | Freshwater sediment microbial communities from Lake Towuti, South Sulawesi, Indonesia - Balambano_FR1_MetaG | ecosystem: Environmental > Aquatic > Freshwater > Lake > Sediment | place...
CGCCAAGTGGTATCCCTCTACCCTCTACCCTCTACCCTATACCACCGGGTTGCATTCTCTCCAAACACCTTCCGCTTGTCTGCTTCCGAAAAGCCTTGGATAAAATCCGCTACGATTTCCAGTACCGAGGCATAATCCGGCGCAGCTAGCAGGCACACGGGCCAATCCGACCCCACCATGACCCGGTTCACGTCAAAGGCATCAAACACCGTATATAAAAACGGTTTAAAATCTTCCGCCGTCCAGCCGTTCCACTGCGCTTCCGTCACCAGACCGGAAATTTTACAATACAAATTCGGGTACTGTGCCAGAGCATACATCGCGTCTTTCCAACTTTTTTTAATCGGTTGCTTGAGGTCGGGCTTTCCTAAATGATCCAACACAAATTGTTGATTGTCAAAGTATTCTAAAAACTGCAACACCACCGGCAACTGCCGTTCATACACCAAGATATCATAAGTGTAATGATATTGCTGCAATAGTTGTACGCCATTTATAAAACGCTTTTGTAATAGAAACCGCTCGTCCGGCTCGTCCTGCACGATGTGGCGAAAGCCTTTCATTTTAGAAAATTGTTGAAAATAAGACAAACGACTTTCTACCTGGTCCGCCTGCAAATCCACCCAGCCCACCACCGCTTTGATAAAATCATGGGCTGCTGCCCGTTCCAGCAAAAATTCCGTTTCTGCCTCCGTTTGCCGCGCCTGCACCGCCACACATCCGTCAAAACCTTGTTTTTGCAACAACGGCAATAAATCCTCTGGCAGCCAATCGCGTTTTAACACGGGCATTGCCTCGCTGATCCAAGCGTATTCCACCGGATCATATTTCCAAAAATGCTGATGCGCATCTAGTGTCATGGTGCGATGGTGTTATGGTGCAACAGTATCCAGTATCCAGCATCTCAACATTCCCTTACTCCCCTATTCCATTACTCCATCCTACTGCCACTTGTTTGGAACTTCCCAGCCCCTCAATGCCCAGTTCCACCACGTCGCCCAATCGGAGGTAGCGCGGCGGTTTCAAGCCCATGCCCACGCCAAACGGGGTGCCGGTGGAAATCACGTCGCCGGGTAGCAGGGTCATAAACTGGCTGATGTAATGCACAAGGAAAGGAATTTTATACACCAAATCGGCAGTCGTGCTGTTTTGCATGATCTCGCCGTTGACCGTGAGCCAGAGGTTCAGGTTGTGCGGATCAGCAATTTCGTCTTGCGTCGCAATGAACGGTCCGAGCGGCGCGAAAGTATCGGCGCTTTTGCCTTTTACCCACTGCCCGCTGCGTTCGAGTTGGAAAGCGCGTTCGCTGTAATCGTTGTGCAACACATAGCCCGCCACGTAGTCCATCGCCGCCGCTTCCTCCACGTAGCTCGCCTGCTTACCGATAACGACCGCCAATTCTACCTCCCAATCCGTCTTTTCACTATTTTTTGGAATGATCAGGTTGTCGTTGGGACCACAAATCGCCGTGGTCGCTTTGAAAAACAGCACCGGCTCAGGCGGCACTTGCATTCCGCTTTCTTTGGCGTGCTGGGCGTAGTTCAAACCCACGCAGATGATTTTGGACGGGTCTTTGACGGGCGGACCTAAACGCATGGCTTCCGGTACTTGCAGGCAGTCGGCTTGGTGTTGTTCCAACCAGTTTTTCAAACGACTCAAACCATCGTTGGCAAAAAAATGCCGGTCATAATCTTCGCCAAATGCGCTGACGTTCAAACGAATGCCTTCGGATGTCAAAATGCCGGGTTGTTCGTGTTCGCGTTCGCCCAATCGGATTAGTTTCATAATTCAGGTGTGAAAAGGCACAGCACATTGCAAAAATGTACCACACTTGTTAAATTTTAGGTATTTAAAGTCACAAAACCCCCATCAATCGGGAAATTTGTGCCAGTGATAAAACTCGCCTCTTCCGAACACAGGTACAACGCCAGGTGCGCCACTTCCTCCGGGGTGCCCATGCGCCCGATGGGTTGGGTTTTCGATAGTTTGTCAAATAGCTCTTGCTCTTTACCCGGATAATTTTTGGTTAAAAACTGATCCACAAAAGGCGTATGAATGCGCGCCGGGGCAATGCTGTTGCAACGAATGTTGTAAACCAGGTAATCGCGTGCCACCGTGTAAGTCATCGTCAGTACCGCGCCTTTGCTCATGGAGTAAGCGAAGCGGTCGGGCAAACCCAGCATCGCCGCAATAGAACAAATATTGAGAATCACCCCGCTTTTTTGCTGCATCAGGTGCGGAATGACGGCAAACATCGCGTTGTAAACCCCTTTCACATTGACGTTGTAAATTTTATCAAAATCCGTTTCGGAAGTGGTATCCAATTTGCCGATGTGGGCAATGCCGGCACTGTTGACCAACAGGTCAATCGAATCTGTTGTGTTTGCAATGTGGTTTACTAAATAAATGAGGCTTTGTTGTTGCGTCACGTCTGCCTGATGGGCCTGGGCGATGCCGCCGTTTTTTTGAATGTCGTGGGCTACCTGTTCGGCATTTTCCAAAGATAAATCCAGCAGGTGTACGCGTGCGCCCGCCCCGGCAAACACCCGACCAATCGCTGCGCCGATGCCGCTGCCGCCGCCGGTAATAAGGGCTGTTTTGTGGTTTAATTGAAAAGGCATGGTTTGATTTGCCGATGTGCTAATTTGCTGATATGCCAATACCTGCCATTCCCTGCATTTTGATCCCTTCTTTTTAAAAAATTAACACGACCGTTCCGTTTTGATTGAAGTTGCAAAATACATTTAAAATGAATGGAAGTTGAAATTATTTGCAGAAAGAAAAGACGGAATTCGGAGGTTTTCCGGTTTTACAATGGTTTTACAAATAGAAAAAGCCCTGGGTGATGCACACAAGGCTTTTTACGAAAATATTTTTAAAAGTTCTTCCGGCAATTGGTTGCTGCCTACTGCAAACTGGCTACTGACCTAGTCTCTGCGATCATTACGACCACCGCCTCTACGGTCGCCGCCGCCTCTGCGATCACCGCCTCGATCCCGGTCACCCCGGTCTCTGCGCTCGCCCCCGCCTTCGCGTCGTTCGCCGTTGCCATTGTTGCCACCGCCACCGGGAGGAGCCGGGAGGAGTGCTTTGCGCGACATCCGGTATTTGCCGGTTTTCTTGTCAATATCAATCAGCTTCACTTTCACTTCGTCGCCTTCTTTGAAGACTTCTTCCACGTTGTCTATACGGGAGTACGACATTTCCGATACGTGCAGCAAGCCGCTCTTGCCTTCAAAATCCACAAACACGCCATAAGGCATGACCGTTTTCACCACTGCGGTGTATTCATCGCCGATTTCCGGTACAAATACAATTTTGCGAATGCGCGCCAGGGCTTTGTCAATGGATTCCTTGTTGGCACTGGCAATGCTCACAATGCCTTTATCGCCCACTTCCTCGATGTTGATGGTCGTGCCGCTGTCGGCTTGAATCTCCTGAATAATTTTACCGCCCGGACCAATTACCGCACCGATAAAGCTCTTCTCGATCATAATTTCCACGATGCGCGGTGCGTGTGGTTTGTAGTCTTCACGTGGTGCAGGCAGCACTTCGTTCATTTTGCTCAAAATGTGCAAACGCCCCTGCCGTGCCTGTTCGAGGGCTTTTTCCAACACATCGTAGGGCATCCCTTCAATTTTAATATCCATCTGACAACCCGTGATGCCGTTTTCTGTGCCGGTGATTTTAAAATCCATGTCGCCGAGTGCGTCTTCATCGCCCAAAATATCCGACAGTACTGCCGTGCGTTTTCCGTCGCTGATCAAACCCATGGCAATACCCGAAACTGCGGCTTTGATCTGTACCCCGGCATCCATCAGTGCCAGCGAACCGGCGCACACCGTTGCCATCGAAGACGAACCGTTGGATTCTAAAATATCTGATACCACCCGCACGGTGTAGGCATTCACCTCCGGCAACACCTGCCGTAGCGAACGCGCCGCCAGATTGGCGTGCCCCACCTCGCGCCTGCCCGGTGCGCGCAGTGGCTTGGCTTCTCCCACCGAGTACGGCGGGAAATTATAGTGTAAAATAAACTTATCGTAATGCTGATCCAGCGCATTATCAATCATCACTTCGTCGAGCTTGGTACCCAGCGTCAGCGAGGTCAGCGACTGGGTTTCACCGCGGGTAAATAGTGCCGAACCGTGTGCAGCAGGCAGATAATCCACTTCACACCAAATGGGGCGAATTTCATCCAGTTTCCGCCCATCCAGGCGCACGCCGTCTGTCAGCACCATATCGCGCACCACCTCTTTTTTCAGCTTATCAAAATAGCGGTCAATAAATTTTTTCTTTTCTGCCACGTACTCCTCGCCTTTACCGGTGGTGAGGGATTCTATGAGGTCTTTTTTGGTGTCTTCAAACTGCGTACGGCGGGTCACTTTGTCCAAAAAAGATTTGGAAGTGGCGTACAAACGCTCCCGCCCAAAAGAGTACACGTATTCTTTGAGTTCGGCATCCTCTTCGGCAGGTTTCACCTCGCGCTTCGTGGCGGCTTTTTCACCCACCATCTTCGCGAGTTCCAGTTGGGCTTCAATTTGCATCTTAATTACCTCGTGCGCCACCCGAATGCCTTCAATGAGGTCTGCCTCGGTACATTCTTTGGCTTCGCCTTCCACCATCGTCACACTGTCGAGGGTGGCACCCACTACCAGATCGAGGGTGGCGTTTGCCAGTTCGGATCGGGTAGGGTTCACTTTGTATTCACCATCAATCAAGGCTACGCGTACCTCCGAAATTGGACCCAAAAACGGAATGTCCGACACTGCCAGTGCGGAGGAAGCCGCCAGTGCCACGAGTGCATCGGGTGGCGTGTCTTTTTCGCCGGAGATGAGGTTGATGATGATTTGGGTTTCATTCATGTACTCATCCGGAAAGAGCGGGCGAATGGCACGGTCCACCAGGCGAGAAATCAGCACTTCGTAATCGGAGAGTTTCGTTTCGCGGCGGAAGAAATTGCCGGGAATCCGTCCGGCAGCTGCAAATTTTTCCTGATAATCCACCGAAAGGGGGAAAAAATCCTGCCCCTCCCGAATTTCTTTTGCCGATACCACCGTAGCCAACAGCATCGTATTGCCCATGCGCACCATGGCGGAGCCGTCGGCTAAACTTGCCAGTTTGCCGGTTTCCAGCGTGATTGTTCTTCCATCGGGTAAATTGAAGGACTTGCTAATTGGAATCTGTTGTCCCATAAAAATGAACGCTTTTAGAATATTTCAAAAATCGAATGTGGGCAGCCGATCTGCCGAACTGCGAGCAGGGTTAGAAACGTTTGTCAGCGAAAAGGCAAGACAGGGGAAGAAAGTCAAAATGTAAAATTCTAAAGGTAAAATGCCCCGAAGGGATGGCTATGCCATAAAAGTAAACGCTTTTTATAATTGGCAACTTACACTTTGACGGCTTCTAAAGATGACTGAACTGTTATTTTCCGCTTTTACTGATAACGCTAATCAAGTCAACTATCCAGACAAGGGACAAGGGTAGAGGGTAGATGGACAATTGTCGGTTTTAGATCGGAAAGTAAGCATAATATCCTCAGTCCTCATACCCTTTACCCTCTACCTTAATTACTTCCGAATACCTAATTTCTCAATCAGGCTGCGGTATTGTTGCAAATCTTTTTTAGAGAGGTATTGCAAGAGTTGCTTACGCTTTCCTACCAACGACAACAGTGCCCGACGGCAGGAGTGGTCTTTCTGATTGGTTCTCAAGTGGTTTGACAATTCTTGAATGCGATAAGTAAACAGCGCGATCTGCGCTTCTGCCGAACCCGTATCGCCGGGGGATTTTGCGTACTCACCCAACACTTCCGCTTTCTTCTCCTTCGATAAATAAACCGCCATTTTGTTGTTTCGATTGTTCAAAAAATCTTTCTTACCTTTTTAGCCGTGCAAAGGTACATTCCTTTTTCCAAAAAAACTAGTTTTTTTGAAAAAATAGAGGATGAGAAAATAGGGGGATGGGGGGCGTATTCCTATCCCCCTATCTTCCCTAATGTTCCGCTTTGAATTTTTTAAACGCTTCGGTCAATCTGGGTACAATTTCAAACAAATCGCCTGTCACACCGTAGTCAGCTGCTTTGAAAAACGGTGCTTCCGGGTCTTTATTGATCACCACAATCGTTTTAGAATTATTGACTCCTGCCAAATGCTGAATCGCACCGGAAATACCCAGCGCAATGTACAAATTCGGACGAATGGCGATGCCCGTCTGCCCCACGTGCTCGTGGTGGGGGCGCCAGTGTGCGTCGGCTACCGGTCGCGAGCAGGCGGTCGTTGCGCCAATCGTCTCCGCCAGTTCTTCCAGAACACCCCAGTTTTCGGGGCCTTTCAAACCGCGTCCGCCAGACACCACGATTTCCGCTTCCGGCAGCGGCACAATCCCTTCTACCTGTTTTACCTCTTTGACTTTGACTCTGGCTTGCGGCACGGTCACATTGAGCGTTTTCACCGTTCCGGCTTCCCCCGTCCCCTGCGGTTGCAGGCTGTTGCCCATCACCGAAATGATTTTCACCGGCGATTTGAGTTCCAACTCCGCAATTGCCTTCCCGGAGTACACCGATTTTTTCACCCGCAGGTTGCCGTTCGTCACCATTGGCAAGCTGTTCACTCCCGGTGCAGACGCGGCGTTCAGGCGCGCTGCCAACCGACCGACCAGTGCCTTGCCGTTTGCCGAATGATTCAAAACAAGCACCGTAGCACCCAGTTGTTGTGCCGCCTCGGCAATTACACTCGTGTAAACCTGGCTGTCAAAATCATTCAAAGCAGCATCCGCTACGTGGTAAATGTTGGACGCCCCGTATTTGCCCAGTTCTTCTGCGCCCGTCACCGCGCCCAGCGTCAGTGCCGCACAGTCTGTGTCCAGTGCCTGCGCCGTTTTATAGCCATACGTCACCGCCTCAAACGCGGCTTTTTTAAATTGTCCTTTATGATGCTCTGCAATTACCAGTATCATTGTAAAATAGAATTTTTGATTGTGCGAATGTGTTAGGCTATTATTGTACCTGTGTTTTTATGTGTTAAAGTCGTATGATGTCCACGTACAGAAAAACCATAACACCATAACACTTTAACACAAATTAAATCACTTTCGCTTCTTCGTGCAACAACCGGACGAGTTCGTCCATTTGATCCGCCGGAATCATTTTTACTGCCGATTTCGGTTTGGGCAGTTCGTATTGAATGGCGACCGTCACATCTTCAAATGCCACGGGTTCCATCACTTTCAGCGGCTTGGTTTTAGCAGCCATGATGCCTTTCATATTAGCAATGCGCTGCTCTGCCATACCTTTGGCAGCACTCACTACGAAGGGCGTTTGCACTTCCACCACCTCGGTGCCGCCTTCGATGTCGCGGGCAATCGTGGCGGTGTTGCCGTTCAGATCCAATTTGCTGGCATAGGAAACGAAAGGCAAGCCGAGGTATTCGGCGATCATACCGCCTTCTTCCGAACCGTTGTAATCAATGCTTTCTTTGCCGAGGAAAATGATGTCGTAATTTTCATTTTTAGCAAACCCGGCAATTTGTTTGGCAACATTGAGGGAGCTTTTGGCATTCAGGTTGATGCGCACGGCATCGTCGGCACCGAGTGCCAAGCCCTTGCGAATGATCTGATCGTTGTCTGCCAGACCCACGTTGATCAGAGTCACCGTGCCACCCAGGGTTTCCTTGAGTTCGAGTGCCCGCACCAGCGCGTACCATTCGTCGTAGGGGTTCATAATGAACTGCACTCCGGTGGGGTCAAACTCCGTATTGTTGTTTTTAAACGCAATTTTGCTGGTGGTATCCGGCGTTTTATTGACACAAACAAGTAATTTCATGTGTTGATGTGTTAGTGTGTTGATGTATTAGGGTGTTCACATCTAATTTAAGATAATTTTCAACGCTCTTGTCTTTTCTTTTAAATTAAACCAGAAATATTGTTGTAACAATGCCGCGCAAATATAGTTAAAAACCGTTTTACAATTTTAGCGAAAATTCGCTAATTTTACAAGCAATTTACAAAAATATGAACATCAGCCGTTTACAACAGTTGGAACAACTCTTAGAAAAAAATCCGACCGACTCTTTTTTACTTTTCGCTATTGCGAAAGAACAGGAAAAGTTGAAGGAGGAAGAGAAAGCACTGGATTATTACTTTAAACTGATAACGCTTGATCCAACATACGTTGGCACTTATTACCATCTGGCAAAATTGTACGAACAACGGGAAGCATTTGTACAGGCATTAGCAATCTATGAACAGGGAATGCAAATTGCCCGACAACTGGGCGACCAACACGCACTGGCAGAGTTGTCGTCGGCAAAGTTGAATCTGGAAATGGAACTTTAATAAATAGCACATTCAACCCTCCGGTAGTGTACTTGGAGTAATCTGATGACTTTGGAGTCACCAGATTACTCCAAGTACACTACCGGATTTACGCAACCTATTTTATATTTGCACAACCAGGCAGCAACTTTCGATGTCAAACGTTAAAACGAAAGACAAAAAGTAACAGACAACGTAGAAAAATTTCTATATTTGCCCTGCAACAAGAAGCCTTTCAAACGATAAACCACCCTTGGAAAAGTCAAAATTTAAAACCGCAACACTTAAAATGTAAAAGTACAGCGGTTTTTTGCCTCGAAGTTATTGTCGGGCAACTCGTTACATTTTGCTTTTCTATTCCAATAGCTCAAAAATCACATACCATGAGAAATTTATACGCCTCCACCTGGCTCTGGCTGGCAATCCTCGCAAGTACGACCACTTCGCTTTTTCGCACGCCCACTACTTCCCTTTCGCCAAGTGCGGCTTGCAATGTGACCGTAAACGCCGGCAATGACCAAACCTTGTGCGACACCGGGCAGGTGGTCAATTTACAAGCCACTATCAACGGCACCTACCTTTCCGCAGCGTGGTCGCCGAGTACCGGGCTGGCAGATTCAAGCATTCTGGCAACGACGGCAGTGGTGAATACTACTACTACCTATCGCATGACCGTGCGCAGCATCAACGACCAAAATCTGATTACCAACGGCAATTTTGACGCTGGAAATACGGGCTTCACCAGCGATTATCAATACGACAGCCTGGATATTTTTAACGATGGTAAATACGCCGTGGTGCGCCGCGCCAATGACGTGCGCAACAGTTTTCAAAACTGCCGGGATCGCAGCGGCAGCGGATTCATGATGGTGGTGAATGCCTCCGGGCAGCCCAACCGAGTATGGTGTCAGACCATCACGGTTTCGCCCAATACCGAGTATCTGTTCAGTGCTTGGGCAGCTTCGATGGTAAGTGAGAACCCGGCGCGGCTGCAATTTTCAATTAATAATACCCTGATTGGCAATATATTCACAGCTCCGACTTCCACCTGCACCTGGCGGGAATTTACGGCGAACTGGCGCTCCAATGCCGCCACAACCGCTCAAATTTGCATTGCTAATGTGAACAACACCCCACGCGGCAACGATTTTGCCATTGACGACCTGAGCTTTCGCCAGATTTGTGAAACGACCGATTCAGTGACCATCACGGTGGCGGATTTAAACGCCGATTGGGTCGCCCCCGATACCCTTTGTAACGACCAACCGGGCATTGACCTCAACTCCCTGCTGGTACCCACTGCCACGCCCGGCGGCACCTGGACGATAGACGGCACACCAAATCCGGTATTGAACGCCCGCCAACTCACCCCCGGCAACCATCAGGTGAATTATACCGTTCAAACCGGCACTTGTATTGAAAATCTGGAACAAACCGTCACGGTTGTGGCGGCAGCCAACGCTGGTTCTGCCCTCGCGCCCCTAGCCGTGTGCGCCGGTACAGACACCGTTATCACTCTGGCAAATTTATTACAAAATGAAGACCCCGGCGGCGTGTGGACGGAGATTTCCACGCTGCGCTCGACCGGTACGGCGTTCAATGCTGCCAACGGTACGTTCAGAACGGTCGGGCAAATCGCCGATACCTTCCGCTTCCGCTACTCGATCGACGCGCCCGGTGCCTGCCCCGATGTGGAATCAACCGTTGAGGTGATCCTTAACACCGCGCCCCTGGCTAACGCCGGTAATGACCTGGAATTGAATTGTTTGCTGGATATGGTGACCATTGGTACCAATGCGCCCAATAGTAATTTCCGCTATGTCTGGACTGCCGCCAACGGCAGCCCGATTATGAACCCCGACCTGCCGCTCACCGAGGTGGAACAGGCGGATACCTACATTCTTTCCGTGACCAACCCAGCCAATGGTTGTAGCGACCAGGACTCGGTGGTGGTAAGTTCCTCTATTTCACAACCAACCGCTACTTTAGAAATCAAGCAACTGACCTGCAACCAAACCAAAGGCGGTGCCATTCGGGTGACTGCAACAGGTGAAGGCCCCTTTCAATACGCCCTGGATGGCAATAGTTTTAGCAGCAAAAATGAATTTCAATCCCTCATGCCTGGCAATTACTTCATCACCGTGCGCGACAAAAACGGTTGCGATACGGTGCTGCAAGCCGCACTCGAACAGCCCGAAGCCCTCGACGTGGACTTACAGGTCAATTTACAAAATGACCCGCCCACCCTCGTCATGGGCGACAGCGCGCAGTTGACCATTCTTACCAGCAAACCCGCCGCTTCAATCATTTCGGTGGCATGGTCGCCCGATTCGCTGGCTTGCAACACCTGCACCACCGCAACCATCCGCCCGAGAGAATCTACCACTTACTCCGTGCGCGTCACCGATGCCAATGGCTGCGTGGCGACGGCGCAATTATTACTTTTTGTGCAACAATTACAACGCGTTTATATCCCGAATGCCTTCTCGCCGAATGGTGACGGGAACAACGACTTTTTCTACATCAGTGCTGCTCAAGAGGTGAAAAGTGTGAAAACTTTCCATATTCTCAATCGCTGGGGTACGCTGGTGTATAGCCGCTCCAATTTTCAACCCAATGACCCCACGGCGGGCTGGAACGGAATGTTCAACGGCAAAGTGGCACCCAACGCGGTGTACGTATATGTAGCTGAGTTAGAGCTGGCGGACGGCAGAATCGTGGTGATAAAAGGCGACGTGACGGTGGTGAATTAGATTTTTGTTATTGGTTATTGGCACTCACAGCGAATACCATACATCTGGTGCAAGTCTCTGACTTGCACCAAGCGTCTCCGACACGCTGTCATAATATTTTTATAAAAAAGACGTACCGCCCCTCCAATAATTCTTTGTTTTTCAATGCTTTCCGATTTCCAGCGTCCGACTTCTGCGTTCCAAGTTGGTGCAAGTCAAGTAATCGAGCAGAATTAAACAATACAATCATTTTCCTTAACTTTTTAATTATCAACAACTTACACACTTTCGAATATTGACTTAAAACTGCTTGAGTACTCAATACAAATAAAATCCCTCCTCTCCCATACAACACCACCAACAAATACTATTTTTACGCGATTATCCAAAACAATCCATTGGACTAACTGCACGCCCGCTTTATGAAAATCGCTTTCGCCTCCGACCACGCCGGTTTTGACTATAAAACCACTTTAATCAACGAGTTACAAGCTGCCGGTTACGACATCCTCGATCTGGGTACCAATGCAGACACGCCTTCGGACTATCCCGACCATGCGGCGGATATTGCACGGGCTATTCAAGCAGGGCAAGCCGAGCGCGGCATCCTCGTGTGCGGCAGCGGCGTGGGCGTGAGCGTGGCAGCCAACAAATTCAAGGGCATTCGGGCGGGCGTGTGCCACGACACCTACTCGGCGCACCAGGGCGTGGAACACGACGACGTGAATGTACTCTGCATCGGGCAGCGCGTAGTGGGCATCGAGCTGGCACGGGAGATTATTAAATCGTTCTTAAATGCTCGTTTTACAAACGAAGAGCGGCACGTGCGGCGTTTGGGAAAAATTTTAACAATAGAAACAGAGAATATGAGAGAATGATTGTCTGAATCAGGATTCACAGGATTTTCTCGTGCCACCTTTTTTAACCATAGAATGTTTCGAGTTACTCAAAGCTTGCTTAAAGATGATTTTTCCGCACCACTTTGTGTCCTCCCTTGCCGACCAGGCAAGTACAACTTTGTGAAAAAATGTGGTAAGGGAAAAAACTCCGTGGCTCCGTGGTTAAAAAAGCGTGAAACAAGCAATTTCAGCATTCACAAATCCCTAATCACGAATTACAAGTAAACGAATCACCAATTATATGACACAAAAACGATACGACTACGGCATGATCGGATTGGGCACCATGGGGCGCAATCTGGTGTACAATATGAGCGACCACGGCTTCTCGGTGGCGGGTTTTGACAAAGACCTCACCAAAGTGGAAGCCTTGGAAAAAGACCGCGCCGAACGCCCCGTTCACGGCACACGCACACCGGAAGAGTTTGTTGCTTCCCTGCAAACGCCCCGCGTCATCCTGCTGCTCGTGCCGGCGGGACCCATCGTGGATTCGGTCATTACAGAATTAAAGCCGTTTTTATCCAAAGACGATTTACT
>Ga0224722_1001604_pt1 | contig 12461 bp, 12 predicted proteins | sample Balambano_FR1_Me_FD_161646 | JGI IMG/M metagenome (GOLD analysis project Ga0224722, IMG submission 161646) | Freshwater sediment microbial communities from Lake Towuti, South Sulawesi, Indonesia - Balambano_FR1_MetaG | ecosystem: Environmental > Aquatic > Freshwater > Lake > Sediment | place...
GAATTTAGATCAAGCAAGTCAAGTGATGTTAACGGTTCACTATGAAGGCAAGGGAACAGCTGGCATATATCCACGTGATATTGCTGAGACTAAAGCTAATCAAGTGAATAACTATGCTCGTTCACAAGGTCATCCTTTGTTATGCCAGATCGAACCTGAGCAGCGTTAAAAAAAGCAACGCTTTTTAGCTGCGCAAGACGAGGGTTATACCCGAGTGGCAGAGGATAAACAAAGCAACGCTTTGTCCGAGCGCAAGACGAACAGTTATTCTGTGAATGAAGGCGTTAAAAAAAGCAACGGTTGTTCAAATGTAAGATGAACAACTATGCTGTGAATGATGAAAGAGAGATCGGTATTATCCGAGTGAATCGAGATAAATAAATATATTCACTTGGATTTGCTTTCTTTTTGATCAGTTGAGTGGATCATATTCTCTTTGTAATTGAATTTTTACAACAATACGTTGTTTTGAATCTTGACCAAGATACTCAACTAATGCTAACTGTAGATTATGAAGCAAAGCGTTGTTGTAAACGTATACTAGATAACGCTTACATCACCCTAGGCAAACAAAGTTAATAACTAGCTCTACTGCTAAAATGGTCATCATTTTTCAAAGAGAGCACACAATATAAGGGGGTTACATGCTCAGTCGTCAATTAGAAGTATCGTTACGTTTGGCTGTTAGCATGGCTCGTCAAAAGAGACATGAGTTTCTGACAGTTGAGCATTTGTTGCTTGCCTTACTTGATAATGATTCAGCTGTAAATGCACTAAAAGCATGTGGTGCTGATATCGTTACTTTGCGTAAAGAATTAGAGGAATATGTAGAGCAACATACCCCAAAACTTGGTGATAATAGTGAACAAGCACCACATCCAACCGAAAGTTTTGATCGAATCTTGCAACGTGCAATTTTCCATGTTCAATCAAGTGGTGGGGATCGCACAGTTGAAGGTGCTGATGTTTTAGTTGCAATGTATTCTGAGCGAGATTCTTTCGCAGTTTATTTGCTTAAACGCCATCAAATTAATCGTTTGACCTTAACTCAATACTTATCTCATGGCACACGAAAAGATGAGATTCAAGTTGAAGAGGAGGTTGAAGATATCGAAGGTGAAAATGCGGCTTCAGCAAATGCAGGCCCATTGGAACAATATACGCTTAACTTAAATATTGAAGCACAAAAAGGCAAAACAGATCCTTTAATTGGACGTGAGAAAGAGATTGAGCGTGCGGCGCAGATATTATGCCGTCGCCGTAAAAATAATCCACTGTTAGTAGGTGATCCTGGTGTAGGTAAAACCTCGATTGCTGAAGGTTTGGCGTGGTTGATCGTCAATGGTAAAGCACCGAAACCACTTGCAAATGCTGAAGTCTATAGCTTGGACATTGGTGCATTGGTTGCTGGTACAAAATATCGCGGTGATTTTGAAAAGCGTTTAAAACAATTGTTGAATGCTTTGAAAAAGAATCCAAATGCAATTCTATTCATTGATGAAATTCATATGATCATTGGTGCTGGCTCAAGTATGGGCAGTACAATGGATGCATCGAATTTGATTAAACCAGCTCTAGCAAACGGTAGTCTACGCTGCATTGGTTCGACAACATTCCAAGAATACCGTCAAGTGTTTGAAAAAGACCATGCTTTATCACGCCGTTTCCAAAAAATTGATGTCAATGAACCAAGTATTGGTGAAACAATTGATATTTTACGTGGCTTGAAAAGCAAGTTTGAAGATTTTCACCATGTTGAATACGATGATAAAGCTTTAGTTGCTGCTGTAGAGTTATCAGCGAAATTTATTAATGATCGCTTTTTACCAGACAAAGCAATTGATGTGATTGATGAGGCGGGTGCGCAACGCCGTCTTAAAGCTGAAGTCGATGGTACAACGATTTCAGTTGAAAACATTGAAGATATTGTCTCTAAGATCGCACGTATCCCACCAAAAACGGTGTCTAAAGATGATAAGAGCGTACTTGAGAATTTAGAACGTGATTTGAAACGAGTAGTATTTGGTCAAGATGAGGCGATTACTGCATTAGCATCAGCAATCAAGCTATCTCGTGCAGGTTTAAAAGCACCAGATAAACCAGTGGGTAGTTTTGTATTTGCGGGTCCAACAGGTGTAGGTAAAACTGAAGTCACTAAGCAACTTGCTAAGTTGTTAGGTGTGGAATTGGTTCGCTTTGATATGTCAGAGTATATGGAGCGCCATGCGGTTTCACGTTTGATTGGTGCGCCTCCTGGTTATGTTGGGTATGATCAAGGTGGTTTGCTTACCGATGCGATTCATAAAAATCCGCATTGTGTCTTATTGCTAGATGAAATTGAAAAAGCCCATCCAGATGTATTCAACTTGTTATTACAAGTGATGGATCATGGTGCTTTAACTGACAACAATGGTCGCAAGTCTGATTTCAGAAATGTGATTATTGTTCTCACCACAAATATTGGTGCAGAAAGTATTGTGCGTGCGAGTATTGGTTTCACAGAACAAGATCATAGTGCAGACAATCAGGATGCAATGAAACGTGCATTCTCGCCTGAATTCCGTAACCGTTTAGATGGTGTGATTCAATTTAAGTCTTTACCAACCACGATTATTGAATCTGTTGTTGATAAATTCTTAACAGAGCTTCAAGCACAATTAGATGATAAGCAAGTGATGCTTGAGGTTGATCAAAGCGCGCGTGATTGGTTATCAACGAATGGTTATGACCGTCTCATGGGTGCACGTCCAATGCAACGTTTGATTCAAGAGCATTTGAAAAAACCGCTTGCTGAGATGATTCTATTTGGTGAGCTTGCTGAACATGGCGGTAATGTTGCGGTTTCTGTGAAAACAGAAAATGGCAAAGAAGTTGGTCTAAAATTGGAAGTCTTTGAAGATCATATCAATCCGAGTGCTGAACCTGCTTAATGTTTGAATTGTCTTTCTCTATAACCCAAGTACTTAAAGTATTTGGGTTATTTTTCATCACAGCAATTACTGAAATCTTAGGTTGTTATTTTCCTTATCTGATTTTAAATCAGGGAAAATCAAACTGGCTTTGGATACCGACTGCTTTAAGTTTAGCTATTTTTGTGTGGCTATTGACGTTGCATCCAGTTGCATCAGGTCGTATTTATGCGGCATATGGTGGCATCTATATTTTCACGGCATTGATGTGGCTACGCTATGTTGATCAAGTGGCATTAACTCGTTGGGATGTATTGGGTGGTGCAGTTGTTTTATGTGGAGCAGCAATGATTATTTTACAGCCTCAAGGTTTGGTGCGTTAATTGTTATCTTAAGCAAAAGATAGAGTTTTTTTGCGTAGTATTGATTCTAAACTATATTGCTATTTAGTTGGAATCATTAAGAATATCTGATGATATGCTCAATGCGGCAATAGGTTTGTGATTCGTGAATATGTGCTTAATCAATTAAGGTTCTATTGCTTGAATTCTAAATTAACTCAGTGTGAAATATTCCGATTAAAAAAGATAAAAAACACTTGTCAAATGCTTAAATAGTGCGTAATTTAATAGTTAGAAACAGTTTTTAGATATTTGAAATAAACATGTTAAAGCATACTCTAAACACAAACGCATATTTTTATTTTTGGCACTATTGATAGTTGCCTGATGCGTTTCGGGCAGCGGAAAAGTTGCCCAACCAGTTAATACCTGATCGGCAACACCGATCAGGTTTTTTTATGCTTTAACATTTATCATTTTAGGAGAAATACCATGTTTACATTCAACTTTTCATATTTTAGCAAGACTTCTTGGTTTTACTTTGCAAAGAAATCAACATCGCTTAGATCACACTTGCTCAAATAAATATTCGGACTGTAGGACAGTCCAAAGGAAATGAATAATGAATGCTTTAAACACTGCTTTGACACAACCACAAACTCATTCAAAAGAATCAATGCTTAGCTTGCCATCACAACTCAAAGCACAGTATCCGTTGTCTGCAACTTTGGCGCAGCAAATTTTAAAACATCGTCAAACGATTCAAAATATTTTATCAGGACAAGATCATCGTCTAATGGTGATTACTGGTCCTTGCTCGATTCATGATCCTATTGCAGTTCTAGAATATGCTGATCGTCTACAACAACTACAAGAACAAGTTAAAGATCAGATTTTTCTTGTCATGCGTGCCTATATTGAGAAACCACGTACGACTGTGGGCTGGAAAGGTTTTTTATATGACCCCAATTTAGATGGATCATCTGATTTACAACTTGGTTTAGAAAAATCTCGTGAACTTTATATTCAGTTAATTGAAAAAGGCTTGCCAATTGCAAGTGAGATTTTAAGCCCAATGGCAACGGGTTATTTTGATGATTTATTAGCTTGGGGTGCAATTGGTGCGCGTACTAGTGAATCACAAATTCATCGTGAAATTTCGAGTCATATGCCATACAGCATTGGCTTTAAGAATGGTACAGATGGTTCGATTCAAATTGCTTTAGATGCGATTCAATCTGCGCTTCATGGCCATCAATTTTTAGGCATGACACAACAAGGCTTACCTGCAATTTTGCATAGTGATGGTAATCCATTACCGCATTTAATTTTACGTGGCTCAAATCATGGTACGAACTATGACTTAGCGTCAATTCAAGCTATGCACTTCAAACATAAGCACTTGCCTGCATTGGTGATTGACTGTAGTCATGGGAATAGTGGCAAAGACCCATTACAGCAACCACATGTTTTAAAGCAAATCATTGCAGAGCGTGCTGAGTCAAAAGTACGTGGTGTAATGATTGAGAGTCACTTGGTGGATGGGAATCAAAAGATTTCTTGTGATATGACTTATGGTCAGTCAGTGACAGATGGTTGTTTAGGTTGGGATAAAACTGAACAAGTATTATTGGATATGGCTGAGCAGATGAGAACTCACTAAAACTATAGATAAATCAGCCAATTTATAAATTAGATTGGCTGATTTATCATTTTAAAATGATAATTTTTGACGTTTTCTCGTCGATGCTGCAATAGGGTAATTTTTGTAATCAATTACAAGTTTTCTTTGGACAGTAACCAATCTAAGGCATTCATTTTTACAATACCATTGTAATTTGCTTCCATGCCAATCGGGTCTAAGGTCAATAGATACTTGGGATATGAGTCAGATATTTTTTGTAGTGGGCGCAATTCTCGCGCCAATGTATCTTCGTTAAGTGTCTCTAAGGCGACTTGATAATACGTCAAATTCTGTAGGGTATCGACAGCCACAAAATCAATTTCATATTCATCGACTCGACCTACATATACAGTATAGCCCCGCCGTATCAATTCTAAGTAGATTACATTTTCTAAAATATGTCCCTGATCGGCATTGGCATCTGGCAGCATAATACGACGTAGACCAACATCAACCAAATAATATTTTTCAGATGACTGTAATAGCTCACGACCACGAACTTTGAATTGTGAGGCACTATAAAAAAGTAAACTATCTTGTAAGCCTTGAATATAACGTTTTACAGTTTCAAAGGAAATTTTTACGCCGCTTGATACAAATGTGTTTTTGATTTTATTGATTGAAATAGGGGAGCCAGTGACACTGGCTAAATATTTTGCTACACGTTCTAATGAATTGACATCGGCAGTATTTAGACGTGGTATGACATCTTTAAACATGATACTTGCATATACGGCTTGCAAATAATCATAGGTTTCCTGATTACTGTGCATTGCAAGGGTGTAGGGAAAACTACTGCGTATATACATGGCATATAAATCACGGTTGGATAATTGTTGAATGATCGGGTTATTTTCTACATGCCATTGTTTAAATTCTTGAAAAGAGAGCGGTAGGATATGTTGTTCAATGTAGCGTCCAGTCAGTAATGTGGCTAATTCTCCACTTAGAAAAAAGGCATTTGAACCTGTAATATATAAATCGATATAGTCTCGGACATATAAAGAATCAACGACTTTTTCAAATTGAGGAACATGCTGAATTTCATCTAAAAAAACATAATTTTGTTTGTTTTGATCTACTTTAGCTAAAATATATTGATGTAATTTGCGGTAGTCGGTGAGCTCTTCAAACTCCATCAGTTCAAAGTTAATCGCAATAATATTTTCAGCTTGTACACCTTGCGCAAGTAGGTCCTGCTGAAATGATGCTAATAACGTTGATTTCCCTGAGCGGCGTACACCTGAAAGCACTTTAATCACATCACGCTCTTGCCATGTATGTAAAAAGTTTAAATAAGCTTCTCTACGGATTTTGGGTGTTTTCATCTTTACACCTAGGCTCTAATATTTTTATTAAATATAGCAAAGTTTAGAGTCTAAGTGTAAACATGTGGATTATTTTATGGAAATTTAGAGTCTGATCGAAAATATTAACTTTGAATGATGTGTTTCAATAAGAAGAGAGTAAGCGAGACAATCGCACTCTCTATCCAAAAATAGCCTAAATAAATTAGGCTTCTTGTAAAAATTTGCCAATTTCCTGACTAAATTTTCTTGGTTCAGTAATCAGTGGTGTATGACCAGAATGCTCGAAATAAACTGTTTTGGCATCTGCTAGACTTTTGGCCACAATAGTTTGTCCTGTTTCAGCATACAGACTTGATTCACGACCAATAAAGAATGTAGTTGGGCAACTAACTTGGCTAATTGCCTCTCGATAGTCTTCGTCATGGTTTAAATAGTTTTCTACATACCAGAGCAAGTAATCAAGACGTTGAATCGGGAGTAAATATTTTTGTAGTAACGGTCGATTTAGGGCGAGTTTAAAGATTTTGGGGCTATATGTATTGCTGCTTTGTAATTCAATAAATGCACCCCATAAGCTTACGAGTTTATAACGAATATCACTTGGTAAGTCATCGAGTCGTTGTGCAAATTTATTTTCTAATAAAAGTGTTTGAATATCGAGGAGTAGATTTTTAAAACGTGCCTGTTTTTGCCCAAATAAGCCATATTGCCAAGTGTTGTCTACAGCAATTTTGGGGGTTTGATCAATATGTAAGTAGGCTTTGAGTTTTTGCCCCAAGCCGCCATGTTTCATCCCATGCATGGCTGTGGTTGCACCCATGGAATAACCGATCAGGATAAACTGATCTAATTTAAGTTGTTGAATAAGTGAATCTATATCGTCCCAATGGCTAGAAATAGCATCTTTGTTGGGTATAGCACAGTCTTTAGAGCCACCAAAACCACGCCAATCTGGAATGATAAATTCGTATTTTTTACGACTCGTAAATAAAAAAGGAAGCCATTGCCAACTTTGCATGCCAAGTCCTGACAGTACGAGTACAGGTTCTCCTTCACCTATACGTCGGACAAATAATTTTTCTTGATCAGGCATCGTATAGAACGGCATCATTGTTCTCCAATTTCGTTTATTTGCTCGAACTGTTTAAGTTGTGGAATCATTCGTTCTAGCCATTTTATCCATTCAATTTCTTTAATGATACCGAGTTCCAAAATCATTTTATGGATAAAAAGAATACGGCTAGTAGGTTCATTATTTTTAAAGTCTTTATCATGGATTGTTTGGTAAAGACCGAGTTTTTCCTTGTGAAGTTCTAAGTGCCGTTCTAATTCTGGCAATATATTGTTACCACCGAGTTGTGCTTCGGCTCTTAATCTGACCATGAGGTCATCACGAAGCTGTGCAGGTTCACTTTGCTGTTCAATCCATGTTGCGAGTTGTATTCTTCCGAGTTGTTCAACCTGATAGGTTTTTTTTCGGCTATTTGCTGCTTGTTCTTCTAAGGTTGAAATCCATCCTTTTTTAAGCATACCATTGAGTTCACGGTAAATTTGCTGATGAGTCGCGTTCCAAAAGAAGCCCATTGAACGGTCAAAGCGACGTGCTAACTCAAAACCAGTACTTGGCTTTTCTAATAAGCTCGTCAATAAAACATGGGCAAGTGACATGATGATCCGTAATAAAAAATGACTCATCAGAATTATGCAATATGTTGCATAAAAATCAAATCTTGTTTATAACTTTGTGCAACAAGTTGCATTAGCAAGCAGATTGCTAGCCAAAGGAGAAAACATGTCAGCTTATCCACATTTATTACAACCACTTGACTTGGGTTTTACTACACTTAAAAACCGTGTGCTTATGGGTTCTATGCATATTGGTTTAGAAGAAGCACCTCAAGGTTATGAGCGTATGGCAGCATTTTATGCTGAACGTGCTAAGGGTGGCGTAAGTCTGATTGTAACAGGTGGTGTTTCTCCTAATGATGATGGTGTTGTATTCGCTCATGGTACAAAGTTAGATACAGTTGAAGAAGCGGAAAAACATAAAGTCATTACTCAAGCTGTACATGAGGCGGGTGGTAAGATCGCTATGCAAATTTTGCATACAGGTCGTTATTCTTACCAAGCAAATAATGTTGCGCCATCAGCGATTCAAGCGCCAATTAACCCAATTAAACCTAAAGCACTAAGTTCGGCTGAAGTGCAACAAACCATTGATGACTTTGCGAATTGTGCCAAGCTTGCACAATATGCAGGTTATGATGGTGTTGAGATCATGGGCTCAGAAGGCTATTTAATTAATGAGTTTATTGCTGCACGTACCAACCATCGTGATGATGAATGGGGCGGTAGTTATGAAAACCGTATTCGTTTTCCGATTGAAATCGTAAAACGTACGCGTGCTTTAGTCGGTGAAAATTTCATTATTATTTACCGCTTATCTATGCTTGATTTGGTTGAAGGTGGCTCAAGCTTAGAAGAAGTTGTTCAACTTGCTAAAGAAATTGAAAAAGCAGGTGCAACGATTCTGAATACTGGGATTGGCTGGCATGAAGCACGTATTCCAACGATTGCAACTAAAGTACCTCGTGCGGCATTCACTTGGGTGACTGAAAAGCTTAAAGGTACAGTTTCGATTCCTTTAATCACTTCAAACCGTATCAATACACCTGAAATGGCTGAACATGTGCTTGCTTCTGGTCATGCAGATATGATTTCGATGGCTCGTCCAATGTTGGCGGATGCTGATTTTGTATTAAAAGCAAGTGAAGGTCGCAGTGATGAAATCAATACATGTATTGGTTGTAACCAAGCATGTTTAGATCATATCTTCTCAATGAAGATCGCAACTTGTTTAGTCAATCCACGTGCATGTTATGAGACTGAACTTATTTTTAAAGAAACAAACGCTGTAAAAAATATTGCCGTGATTGGTGCAGGACCAGCAGGGCTGAGCTTTGCAACTTATGCAGCAAGTCGTGGTCATAAAGTTAAAGTGTTTGATTCAAGCAATCAGATTGGTGGTCAGTTTAATATCGCGAAAACCATTCCTGGTAAAGAAGAATTCTACGAAACATTACGCTATTTCAAACGTCAAATTGAATTGCAACCGAATATTGAGCTTGTCTTAAATCACACGGCAACATACGAAGAGCTTAGCCAAGCGAATTACGATGAGATCGTTGTTGCAACAGGAGTAACACCGCGTCAATTACAATTTGAAGGGATTGATCATCCAAAAGTATTGAGCTATATCCAAGTATTGAAAGAGCGTGTTGCTGTAGGTAAACGTGTCGCAATTATTGGTGCAGGTGGTATTGGTTTTGATACGGCTGAATATTTAACGCATGAAGGCGAGAGTGGTAGCTTAAACCCTGAAAAATTCTACGCAGAATGGGGAATTGATACGAGCTATGCGCAAGTAGGTGGCTTAAAGCAACCAGAGTTGGAAAAATCTGAGCGTGAAATTTACTTGTTACAACGCAAGAGCGCAGCCGTAGGTTCTAGTTTGGGTAAAACGACAGGTTGGATTCACCGTACAGGCTTAAAACATCGTGATGTAAAAATGATTGCGGGTGCAAGCTATGACAAGGTTGATGATCAAGGTTTACATATTACTGTAGATGGTCAGACAACAGTGTTAGAGGTTGACAATGTAGTGATTTGTGCAGGTCAAGAATCATATACCGCAATGTTTGATCAGCTTAAAGCTGATGGTAAAAACGTTCACTTGATTGGTGGTGCGAAAGAAGCAGGTGAATTAGATGCGAAACGTGCAATCCGTCAAGGTGCTGAATTAGCTGCGGTTCTATAAATAGATGAATGAGACATTTCCTCTAGCTAGGGAATGTCTCTAACTTCATTGATGAAATGACAAAGGGAAAATAACAATGACACTTGCAACAACAAAACAATCTTTAAAAAACTGGCATCAAATGATTCAAACAGGTGATTTATCTATTCTCAGTCATCTTTTAGCTGATGATGTGGTATTTCGTTCGCCGATTGCATATAAGCCCTATGAGGGAAAACAAGTTGTTTTCTTTATTTTGACTAATGTGATTCAAGTTTTTCAGAATTTTACCTATCACCGTGAGTTTTATTCAGAAGATGGTGAAAATGCTGTACTAGAATTCAGTGCCAATGTTAGCGGTAAATCCTTAAAAGGCATTGATATGATCCGTTTTAATGAACATGGGCAGATCATTGATTTTGAAGTGATGATTCGACCAATGAGTGGTTTGGCTGTATTAGCTGAACAAATGGGTGCAAGAATTGCCCAGTATCAACCTCAGTAATACAACTAAATCGTCTAAGTCATACCGAGATTAACATGTGGTTAAAACTGTCAACTTTAGCGTTATTGCCTGTACTGTTTATACAAGGTACAAAGGTTCGTAAGAATACACCACATCTTATGGAAGCGAGTGGCGAACGTGAGGGCTTAATTGGGCAAGGAAAACCACTGTCTTTACTTATTTTGGGGGACTCAGCCGCAGCAGGTGTTGGTGTTGAGACTCAACAAGATGCTTTATCTGGTGCGATTATTTCAGAATTAAAGAATGAATATATTTTGCAATGGAAACTACATGCAAAAACAGGTGATACCACCAAACAAGTTCATCAAGCACTCTAACAGTTGGAACAAAGAAAATATGATGTAGTCGTCACGTCTATTGGTGTCAATGACGTGACCAAATTAACTTCGGCAAAGTCTTGGATAAAACAACAAAAACAATTGTTTACTCAAATACAAAATCATTTTCAACCCAAATTGATTATTGTGTCTGGTGTACCGCCGATGCAGCATTTTCCAGCTTTGCCTGATCCTTTGGCATGGTTATTTGGTAAATATGCAGCACAAATGAATCAAGCATTACAACGATGGCTAGCGCCACAGAGTCAATTTAGATTCATACAATATGATATTGAAAATTTTCAGGCGATGAATTTACCCATGGCAAGCGATGGTTTTCATCCCAGTAAAAATTTATGCTATTTGGGGACAACAGGTCGCAGCATTAGTGCGACAGACATTTAACGCATAGTCAGAGGCAGTTGTTGCATATGGGCATATCTACTTTAAATAAAATTAAAGTCTTAGGTTCAGAGCTATTTGATTTGGTACTCGGTGCTGAGCAACCTAAAATGTATTATGACCCGAAAGGGAAAATTAAAGATGTTTTGGAAAAACTCCCCCAGTTGAAACAAAAATATCGCCCAACACCGTGGTTGAGTAATACCCATGTCCATCTTCTATATTTTGATGTGATTAAAAAGAAAACGATCAAGCTTGAATATGATCGTATTGATCAGCTTACGATGAAAGATGGTGGAGTAACAGCGATTGCTTGGTATGGCTATGATCTTCCGCCAGAAACGCCAACCGTTGTGATCATGCATACCATTACAGGAACACCTGAGAGTATGCGTGAGTTGGTCAAAGACTTGCATACATATACAGGTTGGCGCATTGCACTTTGCTTACGCCGTGGGCATGCGGGTTTACCAATGCCCGTACCACGTATCTCACTATTTGGTTTGACGAGTGATTTGCGAGAGCAATTAGATCATATTCAAACTCTATTTCCAGCGTCCGATTTATATGCTGTAGGTTCTTCCGCAGGAACAGGATTATTGGTGCGCTATTTGGGTGAACAAGGTTCTGATACACCATTTAAAGCTGCTTTTGCGATGTGTCCAGGTTATAACACCGAGATTGGTTTTAAAAATGTGCATCCTTTTTATAGCAAAATGATGACCAAGAAGTTGTTCAAGTATTTTATTTATCCGTATCAGAATACATGGAGTCAGGTTGCTTCATTAGATAAAGTACTCGCAACGACTAATTTGGAAGCATTTGAGAAAGCATATTTCGAGATGGCTGGTTTTGATGATTATCAGAGTTACTGCCAAGCAATTAATCCAATCTATGTATTGGAAAATATCAAAATTCCATTGATGGTTTTGAATGCAGAAGATGATCCAGTTTGCTCAATTAAGAACTTAGACCCTTATAAAGATGTGGTTCGGCAAATGGAAAATATTGCTGTGATTACCACCAAAAAGGGAAGCCACTGTGGTTTCTATGAAAGTTTAGAAGTGAAATCGTGGGCATCGCGTCTTATGGCTGATTTTTTTAAACATTATTCGTAAATTTAAATAGACAAAAAAGCCATGAGCTGCGATTGAAGCAATTCATGGCTTTTTAAAG
>Ga0224722_1001605_pt1 | contig 12460 bp, 16 predicted proteins | sample Balambano_FR1_Me_FD_161646 | JGI IMG/M metagenome (GOLD analysis project Ga0224722, IMG submission 161646) | Freshwater sediment microbial communities from Lake Towuti, South Sulawesi, Indonesia - Balambano_FR1_MetaG | ecosystem: Environmental > Aquatic > Freshwater > Lake > Sediment | place...
GGGTACACCGCGCGGCGGTCTGCGCACCGTGCCGATGCGGAGGCCCTCGGCGGGATGGCGCGCTGTCCCGAGGCGAACCACACGAATTGCCATGCTTTGGGTGTACTCCTGTCTGCCACCAGCCATCGAACCCGCGAATGAAGCTGCACACCACCTCACGCGCTACGCAAAATCTTCTCCATCTTCCGGCCCTTCGCCAACTCATCCACCAACTTATCCAAATACCTCACCTGCTGCGTCAACGGCTCCTCAATGTCCTCCACCCGATACCCACAGATGACGCCGGTGATCAGCTGCGCATTCGGGTTTAGGGTAGCCTGTTGGAAGAAGTCTTCAAACGTTGTCTGTTCCTTGAGGAGGTCCTGAAGTTTCTGCTCATCGAAGTTGGTCAACCACTCGATGACCTGATGCAATTCTTGTTTGGTGCGGCCTTTCTTCTCCACTTTTTCGAGATACATCGGATAGACGGAGGCAAAGGTCATTTTTGCGATACGCTGATGGTGGGTGTCGGAATTTTTCATATCTGCCTTGTATTGTAGCGCTACTCTTTCAACTTGGTTCAATAGGGCGTAAACCGTTGCCAATGACCTTCGGAGACCACCTCGACAACGCCATCGACCACTTTGATGGCGGTCTGGTCGTCCATCGCATACCCCGGCATCCGCATCGTGGTAGCCCATTTTTCTGCGTGGGCCATGGTATTGTACGGCAGCATCGGGTGATCCACATGGGGAAAGATCGCAAAATCGACCATTCCCAACCCTTCATCGCCACCGGTGGGCAGCTGCCAGCCGACGAAGTAGTCCCCGATGTGGGGGGCCATCACCATGCTCCCGGCGCTCAATCCCACCCAGACTGCGCGCAGCGACAGCAGAAGGTCGACCAGTCCCGACTGCCGCATCCAGTGGCCCAGATACAGGGCATCGCCGCCGGCCACCAGCAGGACATCGGTCTCCCGAACGAGGGGAACCCACTGTTCTTCCTTGATGCTGGGCAGCGCGGTCAGCTTCAGCACGCCCAGGGATTTCCAACCCGATTCGCACATGGGGCATTCGGGTTCGCGTCCACTGATGAACCGCCATGCCCCCGCTCCTGGGCCAACCCAGGGGTGCCCGTACATCGCGGTGGGAATGCAGAGCGCGCTGGACTCGGCAATCGGTTTGCCTAACAGGTCAAGCAGCGCGTTGTGGATGCTCGGGTTCTTGATGCCCGCGGAAGTGTGCAGAAATTTCATGCTGCTTCTCCTTGACGATTTTATGGGAGCCGAAAGGCTCTGCCAGCCCTGCTCTTTGTGACCGACCACACACCGAGCAACGTCTTCTACCTTCTCGGCTCATATCGCATCGCCACCACCCCCGAGCCGAACTCCAGCCGACCGACGAGCTTCAAGTCGACATGCTTCGATAGCCCCGCGAGCAGCGTCGGCCCGTGGCCCGCGAGCCTCGGGTGTACTACAAACTCGTACTCATCGATCAATCCCAGTTCCGCCAACGCCAGCGGGAGCTTCACGCCGCCCACGAACAGTACCTTGCCCGACGCTCGCTTGAGCTGCTGAACGGCCTCCTCCAGATCCCCGCGCACGAGTTCGGCGTTCCAATCGACCCGGTCCAGGGTGCTCGACACGACGTACTTCTTTGCGGCATCGATCGTCCGGGCGAAGGGCTCCATCCACTCGGCCATCCATTCGGGCCGCAGCCCATTTGCCGGCCACCGCCACGCGGCCTGCATCATTTCGTAAGTGACCCGGCCAAAGAGCAGGGCATCGGCCTGGGCGAGTTTCTCGGCCCAGAAACGATGCAGTTCTTCGTCCGTGGAACCAGCACGATGATCGACGCAGCCGTCCAATGTGACGTTGATGGAATACCGAAGGGGTCGCATTACGTGCTCCTTAAGCGAGCTAATATTTGTTTAGATGGGCAGGTAACCGTGTTGCCCGTTGCTCACCTCTCCATCACGCTCCGTTTTGGCGACTGCTCGCCTACGCCAACGTCTGCACTTCCACCGACAGCACGGCGGGCAGATCGCGCACGATCGGCATCCAGGTATCGCCCGCATCTGCCGAGGCGTAGACCTGCCCGCCGGTGGTGCCGAGGTAGACGCCACACGAGTCGAGCGCATCGACCGCCAGGGCGTTGCGCAAGACGTTGACATAGCAATCACTCTGTGGCAGCCCGTCCGTAAGCGCCTCCCACTCGTTGCCACCCGTGCGGCTGCGATAGACGCGCAGTTTGCCATCGGGTGGGAAGTGTTCAGAATCGCTCTTGATCGGCACGACGTAGATCGTCTCTGGTTCGTGGGCGTGGACGGCGATGGGGAAGCCGAAATCGCTGGGCAGGTTCCCGCTGACCTCATGCCACAGCGCACCGGCGTCGTCGCTGCGCATCACATCCCAATGTTTTTGCATAAAGAGCACATCGGGCTGCGCTGGGTGCATGGCGATGCTGTGAACACAGTGGCCGACATCGGCATCGGGGTCCGGCAGTTCAAACTGGGACTTCAAACCACGGTTGATCGGCTGCCAGCTTTGGCCCCCGTCATCGGTGCGAAAAGCGCCTGCCGCCGAGATGGCGATAAAGAGCCGCTCCGGGTTGTTTGGGTCTTGGACGATGGTATGCAGACACATCCCCCCCGCGCCGGGTTGCCAAAGATGGCTCTTGACCGACCGCAGGTTTGCCAGCTCTTGCCAGCTCTGCCCGCCATCGCTCGATTTGAAGAGCGCAGCATCTTCCACCCCAGCATAGATCGTATCGGGGTCGGTGAGTGACGGTGCGAGATGCCAGACGCGTTTGAACTCCCACGGGTGCTGCGTGCCATCGTACCACTGGTGCGTGCCGGGCACACCTGCATAGGCAAATTCGTTGCCCACGGGCTGCCAGCTCTGCCCACCATCATCCGAGCGCTGGATCAGCTGCCCAAACCACCCGCCCGACTGCGCCGCATAGAGCCGATTGGGGTCAACCGGCGACCCGGCCACATGAAACAGCTCCCACCCCGCAAAGTGTGGACCGTTGACCGTCCATTCCTTGCGCCCTTCATCCGATGTTAAAATGAACGCGCCCTTGCGCGTCCCCACTAACACACGTACACCGCTCATGGTTTGCTCCTTTTTTCTTGGCTGTGATAGACTAGCAATGGCTCTCACAGCTCATTGATTAAGACAGTTGAGAAACGACGATGTCACACACCGGCTTCTGCGTTCTGCCTCCGCCCGTCGGCTAACCTGGCGGGACCTATCCTCAACACTCTTCGCAACGGTATCGGTACCGCCTTCCTACGCGCCTTTTTGTCGGCATCCATTCCCAAATCTATCGACTGATTTGGCATCAGTCGTTCCTTGCTTTTGGAAGGCTTTTCTTCATGCAATACTCGCTCAAGCTGCGCTCCGCACAGACGGGGCTGTTTCTCGTGATGTTGGCCTCTGTGCTCTGGGGCACAGGCAATGTCGTCGCCAGTTCGATCTATCAACTTGCTTCTACCAACGCCATCTCTGTGGCTTTTCTGCGCATGGCGCTCTCCGTACCAGCGCTCGTTCTGGTCGGTCACTTCACCGTCAGACGTGCTCTCTGGTCTGTCGCCCGCCGGGATCTGTCCTTCATGCTGGGGGCGGGAGCGCTGGTTGCCCTCTACCAAGTGGCCTTTTACGCCAGTCTGCCCAAAGTCGGTGTCGCCATTGCCACGGTGCTCGCCTTGTGCAGTGCGCCTGTCCTGGTGGCAGTACTGTCAGCGTTGGTCACGCGCGAGCGGCCTACCGTCATTGCACTGGCGGCGCTGGTCTGCGCTGTTGTCGGCACGGCCCTGCTCATCAACATAGAACCCACCGCCCAGCAGACGGACGTGCTGGGGGGCGTGGCCCTAGCCCTGTTGGCCGGGCTGCTCTATGCGATCAACACATTGGTCGGGCGCAGACTGGGCGGCGCAAGCCAGGCTCATCCACTGCAGACCGTTACCATCGGCTTTACCTTTGGTGCGCTCTTGCTCTTCCCCATCGCCCTAACGGCAGGCTTGGTGCTGACCTATCCGCGCGAAGGTTGGCTGCGCCTGGCCTATCTTGGGGTGATCCCCACGGCAGTCGGCTATGGCCTCTTCTACAGCGGGATGCGCACCACCAGCGCTGCCGCCGCTAGCATTGCCACCTTGCTCGAACCGCTCACCGCCACGCTCATCGCCCTAACGCTGCTACACGAACCACTCAGCCCCCAGGCCCTCATCGGCGGTAGCCTGCTGGTGGTGGCGATGGGCGTGCTACTAGGCGACCAGCGGGGATGAACTGTGTTACAGGTGACAATCACCTCGGAGGTGACTGTCACCTTGCACTTACGCCGCAGGCGGCTGGACAATGCTAAAGTTCGCCCCCGCCGGATCGCTGAGCACGGCCATGCGGCCATACTGCATGTCAAAGGCGGGCACTTGCAATTTGCCGCCGGCAGCTATCGCGCGCTCAATGGTGGCGTCGGTGTTGTCTACGGCAAAATAGCCCATCCAGTGGGGTGGGATGCCCTCCCAGTGGTGATCCATCTGCAAGATCCCATAGAGCATATCATCACCACGCTGCACGATGTAGTAGTAGTCCACTTCCTCCATTTTGTGGGGGGTAGCGTTCGACAGGGTGCTGTAAAAATCGCGGGCTGCCGCCGAATCGCGCGTGTTGACTTCACTCCAGGTCATAGCCCCATGTTCGTTTTCTACCCCGGAGCCGATGTGATTGATGGCCTGCCACAGCCCAAAGACGGGGCCAGTGGGGTCGGCGCAGACGGCCATGACCCCGGAATCAGCAATCGCCATTGGCTCGACCAGCACCTGGCCGCCCAGGGCCTTGACGCGCTCGGCGTCAGCGGCGGCATCATCGCTGGCAATGTAGATCGTCCAGGCCGAGGGTTGCCCCGAATCGGGCGGCCAGATTGGCCCGATCCCTGCCGCGTTACGCCCCTGCGATTGGGCAAAGTGGTAATGGGCAAAGTCCGGGCCAGTGTCGACAAAGCTCCAGCCAAAAATCTCCCCGTAGAACTTCTTGGCAACTTCCAGATCCGGCGTTGCCAGATCCATCCAGGTTGGCTCGCCCGCAGGGCGCTTGGTCGTACGCGTGGTCATGTTCTGTTCTCCTTGATAAATTTTGAGGTGAATTTTGAACTTACCGATCAAGATTGTACGAACAACAACTGCTAGTCCGGTAACGAGTAATCAAACGTATAGGAATGCGTGCCGTCGACGATAGTGAGCGAAAAATCACCTGTGATTCCGGTGAGTTGCTCCGTGCCCGAATCCGGGACAACATGGATCGCGAGATGTGGCTTGCCGCGATCCATGACGCCCGTGTGCTGAAAGACAAAGCTGCCGGTGCGCCCGTGCAGGGTGCCGGTGACGTGTTCAATCGCCACATAGGCTGCCGAACCCTCCACAGCAGTCAGGGCGGTGAGCATCTCGCCGTGAGCCGTGGCAACCAGATCACCCTGAAACTGTTTGTCTAAAGTCATGCGGCCCGGCAGTGCGTTCGGTTCAGAGACCGGCTGCGTCGACACATCAAAAGTCCCCGTCGCTTGCTTTCTCATCCATGTTTCTCCTGTGCGCTTGGGCCGTGTTGGGATCGCCCGCGCCATCCACCATGAGATACTTCATAGTGGGAACAGTTAGCAGAACCACCTCTTTGGCGGACGGTTGATAAAGATGGTTGAGTTGTTGTTTGAGATCGATCTTTGTCATAGCTCATCCCCACTCCTCACGCCGATTCGTCCAGGGGAAGGGCTGGTCTGGGACAGGCACATTCAGGGCGCGACAAAGCGGCTCCCACCCTTCGCTGACGCGCCATTCGATCAGCCGGTGGGCCGGTGTCTGTTGACGCACTGCGGCGTTGTGACGTTCGTAGGCAGTCCGCAAGGTTGCCGGATCATCCCACTGTGGCGTCCCAGCAAAGTGTTCGAGCAGGGCCAACAGACCCCGACCCTCGGTCCACTCTGGAGCCAGCGCCAGGCGCGCCACTGGGAGAATGGTTGCGTTGATGCTCTGCGCCCAGGTTTCAGCCGAATCACGCTGGGAGAGGAGCACCAGCGCAGTGGGGTAGGCCACACTCAGTTCGCGCCAGAACAGGGAAGTCGGCCAATCCACCGCAGCGCGGTAGCCTGCGAAGATCTGCCCCCAATCAGGCAGTGCCCCGCCCAGCGCATGATCCCAATCTGCGCCGAGGTCGAACGGGTGGCCGGGAATCTCGCGCATATGATAGCAGCGCCCACCCAAGAGTTGCTCCAGGGCGATCTGGAGCGAGTGGGTGCCGGTACGCGGCAGCCCAGCACCGACAACCCGCAAGGTCATTGTGATTCAGCCTTCTTGGTCACGGGGATGTAGATCGCCAGCGCATCGTTGTCGGGGCCAAAGGTCTCTGGATAGCGCTCAAAATAGGGGCCGGCGGCGAGTTGATGGTTGGCGGTCGGCAACCAGGTATTGAAGATATAGCCAAACGTCTCGCCGATGGTGTGAAGCGTGGCTGGAAAGACAGCATAGGTGTTGGCCGGCAGATCCCAGCGGCTCATCCCAGTGGGCAGTTCAGCCACCCCGGTGACGGGGTTGCCCGCCATGTAGACCAACTCGGTCATCGCCGCGTTCGATTCCATCACCCCATAGCTGACGTTGGGTTCAGCCACCTGGGTGATCTCAGCCATGCGCGGCACAAACTGATCCCACAGTTGCGGAATCTCTGGGGTCAGTGGCTTGGTATGAATACGCAGACCAACAACGGTAAAGGCGGGTTTGCTGACAATTTGTGGTTGCATGGTCTCCTCCAAGAAAATCAGTTCAATTGGTATCAGGCAGCAGGGCGCGCACCCGCTTTGGGGCGATCAACCGCCAGGCGGTGTGCAGATGATGGGTCAACTCTGTGCTGTCGATTTCTGCCAACTCGATCCCCACCCAGCCCCGAACGCCGACGTAGGGTGGTTTGAAAAATTTGTGCGGCGCGCCGTCGATCAACATCGCCTGTGCGCCAACGGGTACCGGAATCCACACGGCGATATGCCCATCCCCATGATGGTTGTTGGCAAACATGGCAAAGACCTTCTTGCCGACAAAAAAAGTCGGCTCACCATGCGAAAGCCGCTCCTCAGTGGCGGGCAAGGCCAGACAGATCGTGCGCACGAGCGCGAGATGTTCGGTGCTCATAAGCGTACTGGCGGGTTAATGTTCGGAATTGACCATCCACTGGATGCCAAATTTGTCGGTCAACATGCCAAAGGCCGCGCTCCAAAAAGTCTCTTGTAAGGGCATGAGCACCTCTCCACCGTCCGTCAAACCGTTGAAGATGCGCTCGGTCTCTGCTTGGCCTTTGGTTTGCACAGAAATGTGGACGTTGTTGCCAGCAGTGACCGGCCCCATGACGGATGGGCGATCGCTGCCCATGAGCACAGTGCCATCCCCGATCGGCAGGGTCACGTGCATGATCAGGTTGCCGTCAGCCGTATGTTCACCTGCTGATGAGACTTCATTAAAGCGTTGGAAACTACTAAACTCACCGCCAAAGACAGTTTTGTAAAAATTGAATGCCGCCTCACAGGTACCGCCAAAGTTGAGATAGGGATTGAGCGCTGCCATTTTGTTCTCCTCGCTGAAGTCGGACTTGGTTATCGATTTGGTTGAATGGACATGTCCACGGATCAATGACGACGCGATCGCAAAATAGTTACTTTATTTTACCCTTTAAGAATACACAACGCCTGGCGAATCTCACCGAGGTGATAGGCCGTATGTGCGACCATCGCAATCGCCCCGCCGATCTCATATTCGCTCGGCCACGTCGTTGTCGCGTGGATCAGCGCCTTGATGCGGTCATAGCTGGCGCGCAACTCCGTTTTGATCGCCTCCCACTCATCCGGCGTGACGGCACCCGTCTCGCGCCAGATTTTGCCCCAGTCCTGCTGCGCGTAGTGTTGGGTACGCACCCCCTTTTCCAGCACATCGAGGTAAAAGGCTATATGTTTGACTTGCGCGGCCAGCGTGGCGCACTTGCCACCAACGGGGATCGACGCATCGGCTGCCGAGAGCGTCACCAGCGTCTCAAAAAGTGAGGTGCCTTTGTCCAGGTAAAGCCCATGCACTTGGTCAAAAGTTTCATCCAGCAAGCCGTAGAGGGCTTTGGCAAGATGTTCCGGTTGAATTACGTTCGACACGATGCTCCTCTGCGCTGTTTGGTGTTGAGGATTACAAAGACCGCCCCATTATAGAACTTTTGTTCTGATTTGTCAATAGGTTATTGGCTTGAGATCAAAATTGGGTGTGGGGATCGCGCTGCTTGATCAGCTTTTGCAAAACTTTGTCGGGGTGCAACTTAGAGGCGCGGCATTCGGAGGGATCGTCATGGATTTTTCCGCCGCTGACTTCCCGAATGGCTCGCCCTAGCACGTTGCTCCACAGATTTGACAGTTTGCACTATTTGTAGTAGGGTGTGTTCACTCTCATGCACACGTGTGCATGACTTTTCACCTACAAACTCTTTGATTACAATTAAAGATATCGCCAGAGTGGCGGGCGTCTCACATACCACCGTTTCGCGGGCCTTGCGCGCTGATCCGCGGATCACCCCCGAAACCACCGAGCGCATCCTTGACCTGGCCGAAGCGATGGGCTATATCCCCAACTTGATCGCCCAAAGCCTCAATGCGCAGCGGACGTTTACAATTGGCATGTTGGTCACCTCGGTTGCGGACCCGGTGGTGATGGACTTTACCGAAGGTGCCGAGGATGTGGCCCACGATTGCGGCTACTGTATTTTTCTCAGCACCTCGCGCAATGACCCGCAGCGTGAAGCCAACGTGATCGAGACCTTTCAACGGCGGCGCATTGATGGGCTGATAGTGGCAGCCTCGCGCACCGGTGATCAGTTCCGCCTGGCGCTGGAACGGATTCAACTGCCCCTGGTTCTGCTCGATAGCGAAGAGGTGGATAACAGCCACCCGGCGGTCAATGTAGATAACATGGGCGGGGCCAAGTTGGCGGTGACGCATCTCTTGCACATGGGCCACCGGCGGATCGGCTACATCGGGGCGACAGACCGCCGCTTGACCAACTTGAAACGGTTGGCCGGGTATACCGCGACCTTGCAAGAGGCCAATCTGCCCGTCGCCCCAGCCTACATCAGCAATCCCCAAGCCGACGATGATATTCAGCGGGGACAGCTCGGGTTGGAGCATTGTTTGGCCGCTGGCGTGACAGCGATCTTCTGCTACAACGATCAAATTGCCATCAGCGTCTTAAATCGCTGCTACCACAAGGGCATCGCCGTCCCTCGACAGCTCAGTATTGTTGGCTTTGATGACGTGCGCCCCGCCAGCTATGTCAACCCGCCGCTGACCACGGTGCGCCAACCCTTACAGGAGATGGGGCGGACGGCCATGAAGATGGTGCTGCGGCTGATCGACAAGCAGCCCGTGCAAAACGCACTGCTGGATTGTGAGCTGGTTGTGCGCGCATCCGTTGCACCGCCGCGAGGCGACGAGCACGAGTAGTCCGTAATCACTGGGTACCTGCCGGATGCAGCGTCCTGAGTCAGGCTGGATACGATTGCGAGCTGATTTTCTGCTGTTACCCTGCGTAAGCTGTGGATGATTTTCAGGATAAGAGAGTTCAACATGAGCTACGAACCGCTGGAAAAAGTGCGCAAGGAATTAAAGGTGAAGTGGTTGCGCCCCAAAATTGACCAAGAAAAGCTGCGTTTACTCAATCAGCGCAGTGATTGGCAAGGGTGGATTCAGGCCGGTGGGCATCTGGGCATCTGGCTGGTGACGGGGGCGATCGTCTACTATTTTTGGGCGCAGCAAATCTGGCCCGCGTTCCTGGTGGCGCTCTTTTGTCACGGCACGGTCGCCAGCTTTTTTGTCGGCATTGCGCCACACGAGTTGGGGCATGGCACCGTCTTCAAGACTAAAAGTCTCAACCAACTTTTCCTCTACCTCTACAGCGGGATTGCCTGGTGGGATCCCTTCGACTATGCGGCCAGCCACACCTATCATCACCGCTACACGCTGCACCCGGATGGTGATCGGGAGAATCTGCTGCCGATTTCTCCCCTGGTGGGGCCTTTCTTTTTGGTGCAACTGTTTACGATCAACTTGCTCACCCAGCCGGGGCGCACCTTTGGCAAAGGCGGGCTGCTTTCCACCCTGTATGTCACAATCTTGAACGCGTTTGGGCGAGTTGGCTCGCTGACGATCCCCAGCCAGGAGTGGCTGCACGCCCTGCATGAAGATCAGCCGGAACTGCACAAAAGCTCGATCTGGTGGGCACGCTTGCTCCTGTTGTTCCACGGGGCCGTCATCCTGGTTTCACTTTTGAGTGGCTACTGGGTCTTGGCGTTGATCATTTCCCTGTCGCCATTCATCGGCAACTGGGGCGTCTATGCGCTCGGCATGACCCAGCACACCGGGTTAAAGGAAAATGACGACGATTTTCGCAAATGTGTCCGCTCGGTGACGGTGAATCCCTTAGCGGAGTTTTTGTACTGGCGGATGAACTGGCACACGGAACATCACATGTTTGCCGGTGTGCCCTGCTACAACCTGAAGCCCCTCTACCGTGAGATTGCCGACCAGATGCCCAAACCCCGCACGCTGCTCGAAGCCTGGCAAGAGATGCGGGAAACCTGGTATCGGCAACAGAAAGAGCCGGATTATTATTTTGATACGCCTGTGCCGCCCATCGCCACAGTCAGCAAGGCACGCGCCGGGGATGAGGCGTTAGAAAGTTCGATTGGCGATTTGGCACCCAAAGGCTTGCGGTAGAGATATAGTGTCATGCTGAGCGCCAGCGAAGCATCTTCTCGTTGAAGCGGGAAGATGCTTCCCTTCCAGGGTAAACTCAGCGAACAGCCGCCCCTCAGCATGACAGCATTGTGAAAAACTTGGTTTACGGTGTACCAAGTTTACAGAATAGTAAACACGGCGCTTAGCATAACACTTTCAAAAAATTTACTTTACAGGGTACGAGTTGGAGTGGATGAATGTCAAACCTTAGTTCATTGCAGGGTAAAATTGCAGTCATCACGGGCAGCACGCAGGGGTTGGGGGAAGCCACGGCGCGCCTGTTTCAGGCGCGCGGGGTCAGCGGGTTGATCATCACCGGGCGCAATCGAGAGCGGGGCGCGGCGGTGGCCGCCAGCTTGACCAGCGCTGGTTGCCAGGCCCATTTTGTCGCCGCTGAATTAGACCAGCTCGATGACTGTCGGCGGATCATCACGGCGGCTGATGCGCACTTTGGCAAGCTGCATATTCTGGTCAACTGTGCCGCGCACACCGAACGGGGGTCGATCTGGGATACCACGCCCGAACTCTACGACCAAATCATGGCGATCAACGTCCGTGCCCCCTTTTTCCTGATGCAGGATGCAATTAAGCTGATGGAACATACCGGTGAGGGCGGGGCGATTGTCAATATCTCCAGTGTCGCCAGTTATGGCAGCGTGCCCTTTCTGTCTGCCTACGCCACCTCGAAGGGCGCGCTGAACATCCTCACCAAGAATGTCGCCTATGCCGTCATGCGCAGCCGCATTCGGGTCAATGCGCTGAATTTGGGTTGGATGGACACGCCGAGCGAAGATCTGATCCAGCGACGGTATCATTCCGGCGGTGCCGATTGGCTGGCACAAGCCGAAGCGGCCCAACCCTTTGGCCGCTTGTTAAAGACCGACGAAGTCGCGCGCGCCATTGCCTTCCTCGCCTCCGACGAATCGGGCATAATGACTGGCAGCATCGTCGATTTTGACCAGTCGGTGATCGGCGGTGGCGCGCAACCCGTCCCCCCGCCCCTGGCGGAGTGGCCGGTAGTCGCCGGCGTGCAGTATCAATGAACCTTGTTCATCGAGAATCATGAAAATTTAACCACAAAGACACGAAGCAAAGCTCAGTTTTTCTTGGTGCCTTTGTGTCTTCGTGGTAAATTATTTTCCAGCAGAAACGACCGCAAAATGACAACCGCAAAATCTCTGCAAATCGGCTTGATTGGTGCGGGGCGGATTGCCCAGGCACATGCCAGTACCGTGGCCTATCGCATCAGCAACGCGCAACTGGCCGCCGTAACTGACCCGATTGCCAGCGCAGCCCAGCAGGTGGCGAGCAAATTTCGCATCCCCACGATTGCGCCCGATTATCAGGCCATTTTAGCCGACCCGCAAATCGACGCCATCCTGATCTGCACCCCCACCGACACTCATGCGGAGATCATGAAAGCGGCGGCGCGGGCGGGCAAGCACATCTTTTGCGAAAAGCCGATTGCCTTGACCCTGCCGGCCACCGATGATGCGCTGGCGGTAGTGGCGGCGGGGGGCGTCAAGCTGCAACTGGGCTTCAACCGCCGCTTTGATGCCAACTATGCCCGTGTGCGCCAGGCCATTGTCAGCGGTGAGATCGGCACACCGCAGATTCTGCACATCATCAGCCGCGACCCGGCCCCGCCACCCATCGCCTATATCCAAACATCGGGCGGTATC
>Ga0224722_1001606_pt1 | contig 12458 bp, 8 predicted proteins | sample Balambano_FR1_Me_FD_161646 | JGI IMG/M metagenome (GOLD analysis project Ga0224722, IMG submission 161646) | Freshwater sediment microbial communities from Lake Towuti, South Sulawesi, Indonesia - Balambano_FR1_MetaG | ecosystem: Environmental > Aquatic > Freshwater > Lake > Sediment | place...
GAAGCCCCGAGATCATGCCGAACTGCCCGTTGTACATCCAGCCCCACATGAAGATGCCGACCGCCATCGGCACGATCCACGGCGGCATCAGCAGGATACGCCACAGAAGCTGCCCCGGCAGCGCCGCGTTCAAAAGGACCGCGCCGCAGATGCCGATCAGCATCTTCAGCGCGACCGAGATGAAGGTCCAGATGAAGGTGCGCAGGATCACCTCGTCGAAGTTGCCGTTGAAGATGCGCTCGTAGTTGCGCCAGCCAACCCAGTTGGTGGTCGGCTTCAGCGCGGCATCCGTGAAGGACAGGATCACCGTGTCGACCAGCGGATAGGCGACGATGAAAAGCACATAGACGAGCGCCGGCGTCAGCAACAGGAAGGCAAAGACCTGGGCGCTGCGCGAGCGGTTCATTCGGCCACCCTGCGCTGCCGGCCATCCCGCGCCGCGTCATACTCCGCCCAGACCGGGGCCATGTCCACCACCGCGCCGCTGCGCCGCGCGGCGTCGATCGACATGGCGAGCAGACCGGCCTCCAGCGCGTCATGCACCGAGACGGGCAGGGGCGCGTCGTCCTGCATGTGCGCGGCGATGTCGCGCGCCATCTGCTCGTCGGCGCCATAGTGCTGCGACAGGTCGCTGCCCCTGTAGGTCCGGTCCGCAAGCTTCTCGCCGGTGCGGGCATCGTGGACGCGGAAGTAGTTGCGCACGAAGTCGCCTTCCGCCATGCCCCTTGCCCCCACCACGCAGAAGCGGCGGAACTCGTCGGGCACGTTCAGGTTGGTATGGAAGGTCATCGCGGCACCGCTTTCATATTCGATGATCGCGGTCTGGAAGTCGATGATGTCGCCGTCGCTGTCGAACACCCGGTCGCTGCCCATCCAGCCCGAGGGCTTGCGGTGATAGACGCGCAGGTCGTTGGCGCCGAGCCCCTGCGGGGCGTTGCGGGGGGTGAAGCTCTTGCGCCCGCCGAAGCTTGCCACCCGCGCCGGCCGACAGCCCATCACGCCGTTGTAGAGGTCGAGGTCGTGGCAGCATTTCTCCAGCAGGAAGCTGCCGGAATAGCGCTCGTAGCGCCGCCAGTCGCGCATGAAGAAGGCGCCGTGATAGGGCGCGATGTGCTCCGAGGCCTCGATCGAGGCGATCTCGCCCAAGTGCCCGTCGGCGATGGCCCGGCGCAGATCGACATGAAGCGGCGCATAGCGCAGGACGAGGCCGACCATCACCTGATCGTCCGGGTGGTCGGCCAGCAGCGCCGCCAGCGCGACGGTCTCGGCCAGGGTGGTGACGACCGGCTTCTCGCAGAAGATCTTGGCGCCAGCTGCCAGCCCGACCGTCAGATGCTCCAGATGCAGGTGGTTGGGCGAGCCGATCATCAGCAGGTCGAGCGGTTCGGCGGCGAGCATGCCGGACAGGCTGTCGTGGAACCGCCCGGTGTCGATGCCATGGCTTCGGGCATAGGCGAGGCCCGCGGGCTCCGGGTCCACCACGCCGGCGACGGTGAAGCCCGGCACGCATTCGGTGAAGACGCGGGCCAGATAGCCCAGCCGGAACCCCAGACCGACGATGCCCACCCGCATTCCGCTCCGCCCCTCTGGCGTCACCCGACTCTCTGCGTCGCCGGATGTAAACTATTTACATGACTAGTGCGGGCAACGGCCGGCTGTCAAGCATCAATCGCGGGCCTGCGGCCCACGCTTGAAAGGTCCCGGCCGGCAGTGCTCGTGCATGAAGGAAAACTTATCTTTCCCATGGCTTTGACGAACAATCCGCAGACGCAGCGTGAGCCGGTGGCAGGGCGGCCCCGGAACGCGGGCAACTGCTGGCCGGCGCCGCGCGGATGGCAAGAAGATGAATTACCCACATTTGCAGTGGCGGTCTACCGTGCCGTTAGCGATGCGCCATGTAGCCGACGAATCCCGCGATCTTCCAGCGGCCGGCATCGCGCCGGCACAGATAGAGCGTCTGCCAGTTCAGCCGGTCCTGCCCTCCGTCCGCGAGACGGACGGTGCCGTCGAACTTCTTGCGCGCGAGCCCCGAGTCGCCCTCAAGGTCGATGCGCTCCAGCCGCGTGGCGCGGTGGATCGCGGCTTCCAGATCCTCGGCATAGCGTGTCGCGGCCGATGCCGCCGCTTGGCGCAGCCACTCGTCGCGGTAGGCCGCGAGCGTCGGGAAGGCGAGCGTCCAGTCGTCGGGATCGCGCGAGGTTTGCGCGTGCAGGCCGGTGAACCGTGCCGCGATGAAGTCGCCGGCCACCATCTCCCAGTCGCTGGCGACGAAGGCCGCGATGTCGCGCGGCACCAGCATCTCCCAGATCGCGCTGCGGTCGGGATCGCCGGGAAAGGGATTGGTCGAGTGGGTCATGCGGGTGCCTTTCGAACAGGTTCAGCCGACGCGGCCGCGCGCCGCCACGGGAAGGACGTCGATCACGCGGTCGCCCGAGATCAGGTGCACCCGGTCGAACAGGTTCGACACGACGCAGGCGTGATTGGGCAGCACGCGCAGCCGGTCACCCACCGCCACCGCCGCGCCGGCCGGCAGGGTGAGGGTGCCGTGTTCCTCGGACAGCGCCGTCACCCGCGCGCCGGGCAGGCCGATGACCTCGCCATAGTCGGGCAGCCCGAGCAGGTCCGACGACAGCGCCTTCGACCCCGCGTCGAGGATCGCGCGGGTCGGGACCGGGTGGCTCACCACGGTTGTCAGCACGGTCAGGGCGCAGTCCTCGGGCCGGCCGGCGCCCTTGGACACCTGGAACCGATCGAGGTAGATGTAGGTGCCGGGGCGGATCTCGGTGACCGGGCCGCCGGACCGCGTGGTCCACAGATCGGGCGTGTTGCCGGCGCTGATCCGCGCCGGGGGCAGGCCTTCGGCAATAAGCGCCTGCCGGGCCGCGTCGAGCCAGGCCAGCACCTCGGCCTGCCGGCCGAGCGCGGGATAGGTCATCAGCCCGCCGAAGCCGAGCCCCGGCGCCGCGGCGATGGTCTGCGCCAGAGCCAGGGCCTCGGCCGGGCTCTGGACGCCGCAGCGGCCCATGCCGGTATCGCATTCCACCAGCACGGGCAGCGGGTGGGCGGGGTCGGCGCATGCGCGCGCGAGCCCTTCGACTACGACCTTGCTGTCGGCCGTGACCGACATTGCCGCCCGCTCATGCAGCGCGCGGAGCCGCGCCAGCTTGTCGTCGCCCACGATATTGTAGGGCAGGAAGATGTCGGCGATCCCGGCATCGGCCATCACCTCGGCCTCGCCGAGCTTCTGCGCGGTGATCCCGACCGCGCCGGCGGCCAGTTGCACCTTCGCCCAGAACGGCAGCTTGTGGGTCTTGATATGCGGGCGGAGCGCCAGCCCCTGCGCGTCGGCATGGGCCTGCGCGCGCGCGATGTTGGCCCGTGCGCGGTCCACGTCGATCAGCACGGCGGGCGTGTCGATCTGGTCCAGGGTCGCAGGGTCGGCCATCGCGTTCTCCCCCGTGCTTCAGTCGCCGAGCGGCAGCTTCGGATCCTCGACCTTCAGCGTGTTCAGGCTCTGCTTGATCCGCCGCAAGGTCTCCATCACCTTGGTGCCGCGCGTCTCGGCCACCGCCATCGCGATCATGTCGAGGATCGCCAGCAGCGCGAAGCGCGACGAGGTGGCCTTGTAGAGGTTGCCATCCTCCACCGGCTGGTACTCGATCACCGTATCCGCCACCCGTGCCAGCGCCGATCCGGGCGCGGTCACGGCCACCGTGCCCGCGCCATAAGTGCGCGCGACCTCGACCGCATCGACCACCGACTGCGCGTAGCCCGAGGTGGAGAAGGCGATCACCACCATTCCGGGGGTGGCGGTCGCGGCCTGCATCCGCTGCAACTGCCCGTCCACCTGCGCCACCGCCGACAGCCCGAGGCGGAACAGCCGGTTCTGCATCTCGACCGCGAGCATCGAGGAGGTGCCGCCCGAGCCGATGCAGAGCACCTGGGACGCCGCGCCGATCCGTTCCGCCACGCCCACGATCTGCACCATGTCGATGCTGGCGGCGACGCGCTGGATCGCCGCGACGGCGGCCTCGGAGACGATGGTCGCGATGCGGCTCTCCATCGTGTCGCGGCTGGCCGGCTCGGCGGTCAGGTACTGCCCGCCCACGGCGATCGCCTGCGCCAGCCAGAACTTGAAGTCGCGGATGCCCTCGCAGCCGAGACCGCGGCAGAATCGCGTCACGGTCGGCTCGCTAACCCCGATGCGCGCCGCGATCTCGGAGATCGAGGCCTGCGAGGCGAAGTCGAGATCGTCGAGCACCATCGCCGCCAGCAGCCGGTCGGATTTCGACCCCTCCAGCTTGCAGCGCTGCAGCCGGGTGATGATGTCGATCACATTGGTCATCGCGCGCGCCGTCATCCGCCGAGGATCCCGTCGAGGAAGGGCCGGCTGCCGGCGGTCAGCCCGGCATCGACCGTCAGCACCGTGCCGGTGATGCCCGAGGCGCAGTCGGAGGCGAGAAAGGCCACCGCCTCGGCGACCTCCGCCGCCGTCACGATCCGCCCGAGCGGGTAGAGGCTGGCGAGGGTGTCGGGAATCGTCGGGTCGCGGGCGATCCGGTGATCCCAGGCCGGGGTGTGGATCGAGCCGGGGCAGACCACGTTGGACCGCACGCCCCGGCGGCCGTGTTCCACTGCGACGGCGCGCGAGAAGGCGTTGATCCCGGCCTTCGCGGCGGCATAGGCCGGGTTGCCGAAATGCGCCAGCGCATTCACCGACGAGATGAAGACCACCGTGCCCGATCCGCGCCGCGCCATCGCCGCGACCAGCGGCAGGGTGAAGGCGACGACGCCGGTCAGGTTCAGGTCGATCTCGACGCCGGCGGCCTGCGGCGAGGTGTCCGCGAGCGTCTCGGACCGGGTCCAGCCGGCGTTGTTGATCAGGATGTCGGGCGCCCCCGCCTCGGCCAGCCGCGCCCCGGCCGCCGCCGCCGCCTCGCGGTCGGCCAGATCGAAGAACCGGCGGTCGGCGAGGCCATGCGGCTCCAGCGCCGCGCCGGGCCGGTCGCATCCGGTCACGCGCGCCCCCCGCGCCGCGAAAAGATCGGCGATGGCCCGCCCGAGGCCGCCGCCCGCGCCGGTCAGCAGAACCGACCTGCCCGCGAAATCCGCTTCCGCCATCTTGCCAGCCATCCCCGGCCCGGGCAGGGTCGTCCCCGGGCAAGGCCCAAGGCTAGGCAGAAAAATGTAGATCAGCAACGGGAATTTCTGCTTGAAACCGCGGGAAATACCCATAATGTAAAAAAATCACGCACTCGCGACCTGGCAGCTATGCCTGGCCGGTCCGTTCATGGGGCGGCACGGGGCCGGGTTGGGGGGGTTGCGGGACACAAGCGCGGCCAGCGGGAGCATCGCCATGAAGAAGCAGGTTTTCGGCACCTCGCACGTGCCCTTGTCGCCGGCGGTCCGGGCCGGCGACATGGTCTATGTCTCGGGCCAGGTGCCGCTCCGGCCCGACGGCACGATGGAGGATGGCGGGATCGAGGCGCAGACCCGGGCCGTGCTGGAAAATGTGCGGGCGGCGCTGGCGCTGGCCGGGGCCGGGATGGACCAGGTCGTCAAGACCACCGTCTGGATCGAGGATGCGCGCGACTTCGGCGGCATGAACCGGGTCTACGCGACCTATTTCCCGACCGAGCCGCCGGCCCGGACCACGGTCGAATCGCGGCTGATGGTGGACATCAAGGTGGAGATCGAGGCGGTGGCCTATGCCCCGCTACCGCGCGCCTGACCGGGCCCCGTCATGCGCATCTTCACCGCTTCGCTCGCGACCGAGACCAACACCTTCTCGCCGGTGCCGACCGACCGCGCCTCGTTCGAGGCGGCCTTCTATGCCGCCCCCGGCGCGCATCCCGACACGCCCACGCTCTGTTCCTCGCCGATGGTCGTGCTGCGCCGCCGGGCCGCCGCCGAAGGCCTGACGGTGATCGAGGGCACCGCCGCCTGGGCCGAGCCGGGGGGGCTGCTGCAGCGGCAGGCCTACGAGGGCCTGCGCGACGAGATCCTCGGCCAGCTCGCCGCCGCGCTGCCGGTCGACGGGGTGATCCTCGGGCTGCACGGGGCGATGGTGGCGCAGGGTTATGAGGACTGCGAGGGCGACCTTCTGGAGCGGGTGCGGGCGCTGGCCGGCCCCGGCGCGGTGATCGCGGCCGAGCTTGATCCGCACAGCCACCTGACACCGAAGCGCATGGCGGCGGCCGACATCCTCGCCGCCTTCCTCGAATTCCCGCATACCGACTTCTACGAACGCGGCGAGCATGTCGTCGATCTGGCGCTGGCGGCGCTGCGCGGGCGGATCCGCCCGGTCATGTCGGCCTTCGACTGCCGGATGATCGCGGTCCTGCCCACCAGCCGGGAGCCGATGCGCTCCTTCGTCGCCCGCATCCGCGCGCTGCAGGGGCAGGGGGGCGTGCTGTCGGTCTCGGTGATCCACGGCTTCATGGCGGCGGACGTGCCCGAGATGGGCACGCGCATCCTGGTCGTGACCGACGGAGACCCCGCGCTCGGCGACCGGCTGGCGCGCGATCTGGGGATGGAGCTGTTCGGGCTGCGCCACCGCACGATCATGGATCTGGTGCCGGTGGGGCAGGGGATCGACGAGGCGATCGCCGCCCATGCCGCCGACCCCGCCCGCCCGGCCGTCATCGCCGACACCTGGGACAATCCGGGCGGCGGGGTGGCGGGCGATGGCACCGTGATCCTGCGCGAATTGATCGCGCGCGGCATCCATAGTGTCGGGGTGGCGACGATCTGGGATCCGATGGCCGTGGTCTTCGCCCGCGCGGCCGGCGAGGGGGCGGACCTGGCGCTGCGGTTCGGCGGCAAGGCGGGGCCGATGGCGGGCGAGCCGATCGACGCGCGCGTGCGCATCCTGCGGGTGGCGGAGGAAGCCTGGCAGAGCTTCGGGCCGAGCCGCGTCACGCTCGGGCCGGCGGCCGTGGTCCGAATTGAGGGAACCGAGATCGACGTGATCCTGAACACCAACCGCACCCAGTCCTTCGAGCCGGACGTGTTCTCGAACCTCGGACTCGATCCGACCGCCAAGGACCTCCTTCTGATCAAGTCCACAAACCACTTCTATGCGGGCTTCGCGCCGATCGCCGCTGCGATCATCTATGTCTCGGCGCCGACCTCCTACCCGACCGATCCGGCGGCAACGCCGTACCGCCGCGTCAACCGGCCGCTTTGGCCGCGGGTGGCCGATCCGCACCGAGCCGGACCGGCGTGACGGACCCGGCCGCGCCTGGACCCCGGACCGGGATCTCGGGCGGCGTCAGGCGCGCCGACGCCTGACCAGCGCCAGACCGCCGAGACCCGCGACCATCAGGAGCCCGGCGGCCGGCAACGGCACCGGCGCGACCGGCACGTTGGCGAGCTTGAAGGTCGCCCCGAGCGCCGAATTCGCCGGGACCCGCGCACCCGCCCAGTCCAGCGTGACCTGGCCGGTGAGCGTCCAGGGATCCGAGAAGGCGAAGTTCCCGACCTGCAGGTAGCCCGCCCCCGCACTGCCTGCACCGACCGCCGTGCCGTCGTCCATCGCCTGGCCGAAGCTCAGGTCGCCGATGTCCCTGCCGTCGAGCCGCATGTCGGTCAGCGAGATCCTGTCGGTGGCCGACGGGTTGCGGATCCGGATGAACATGGTGTTGGCGTCGGAAAGGCCGTCATAGCTGCCGGTCGGGTTCGCCAGCGTGATCGTCTGCGGCCCGGACCCGAGCGAGAAGGTGATCGATCCGTTCGCGGCGTGGCTCAGCGAGAAATCATAAGACGTGCCCTTGACCCAGTCGAACTGGCCGGTGACCGCGCCGAATTGCGTCGGCGTGTTCAGGCTTTGCTCGTAGGTGCCGTTGGTCGCCGCATTGCCGCCGCGGAATTCCGCAACCGCATGCTCGCAGGCCCGGCTGTTCGAGGTGCCGAGGCTGCAGATGGCGATGAAGCTGGCGTCGCCGGTGAAGCTGCCGACGGTCGCGGCTGCAGCGGCACTGGCCAGTCCTGCCACGAGCGACAGCGACAGGAGGGTGGTCTTGATCATTACGAACGTCCTTCGATCCCGAGCCGGCGCGGCGGGATGGGCAGCCTTGCGCCGGCGGCGACGTGGGGCCGGCTGGGGTCATCTGCAAGGCGCGGGGCGTGTCTGACGCTGCGTCACCGTGTTTCGCCGCCGGCAACCGGTGCGCCGTGGACGCGGGCGGCACCGCGCCGCACCTTGACGCAGCGTCAGGAACTCTCCGCAACTTCACGGCGGCGTGAGGATTTCTGGCATCGCCGTGATCCGGTGCGCAAATCCTCGGCCGGGACCGGGGAGAGACGAAGCGATGATTCGCATCGTTTGACGAGGCGCCCGGGAAACCTTCCCATCGGATTGAAAATGCGCTGCAATCGGAAATTGCAGCCGGTTCCCCGAAGTTGCAGAAATAACGTATAGGTTGAATCGACACTGACCAAACTCTCCAATTGGTAGCCGAATGCGGCGATCACGGATTTAGTCTTTGCGGCAGCGTCGCGCAGGCGCGACAATGGACTTGTCAGCCTCACATCGGGGCGCGACCCCATCAGCCGGAGACTTTTGACCCTTGCGGTTTTTCCCCAGTCCAGGTCCCGGCAGCGTCGGGACCAACACCGGGACCGGATGACTTTGACAGATGTCTTGAGAAGGTTCTGCCATGACCAACCGCATCACCCTCGAGAACGAACGGACGGACGGCGTCGCTCCCCGATCCTACTGGGACGTGTCCCACAGCAGCGTGATCGAAGGCTTCGCCACCGACATGAGCGTGAATGCGGGCGAGACCGTCGATTTCAAGATCAACGTCAACAACGTCGGGGACGGCGGCGGGTACAGGGTCGAGATCTTCCGGCTCGGCTACTACCAGGGCAACGGCGGGCGCGAGGTGGCCGGGTGGACCAACGACGCGCCTCTCGAACAGGTGCTGCCCACTTATGACGCGAGCCTCGGACTGATCGACGCCGGCAACTGGGCGGTGACCGACAGCTGGGCGGTGCCGGCGGACGCCGTGTCGGGGGTCTACCTCGCGCGTCTGCAGCGGGTCGATGCCGACGGCAACCCGGTCGCGGGCGAGACCAACCAGATCCCCTTCATCGTCCGCAACGACGGCGTTCCGGCCGACATCGTGCTGCAGACCTCGGACACCACCTGGCACGCCTACAACGGCTGGGCCGGCAAGCTCGCGGGCAACCCGCAGCAGTCGGGCGAGAACTTCTACGGCAACCAGGGCAACCTGCCGGGCAACACCTTCATCCAGGTGGATGACCCCAACAACTTCGCCCAAGACCGCGCCTATGCGGTCAGCTACAACCGGCCGTTCATCACCCGCGACGGCGGCGGCGCCGCGGCGGGCGCGCAGGACTACCTGTTCGGGGCCGACTACGCCGCGATCCACTGGCTGGAGGAAAACGGCTACGAGGTCACCTACATCTCGGGCGTCGACACCGACCGGATGGGCACCAGCTGGTACAAGGACGAGGCCGGCAACAACATCCGCAAGGCGTTCATCTCGGTCGGGCATGACGAATACTGGTCGGGCGACCAGCGCATCAATGTCGAGAGCGCCCGCGACGACGGCGTGAACCTGCTGTTCTGGGCGGGCAACGAGGTCTACTGGAAAACCCGCTGGGAAAGCAGCGTCATCGACGGCGTCGAGCACCGCACGCTTGTGTGCTACAAGGAGACTTGGGCGAACGGCAACCGGTTCGCCGGACCGGAAGACTATGCCAACATCGACCCGAGCAACGTCTGGACGGGCACCTGGCGCGACACCCGGTTCTGGGAAGCGGTGGAGCGGGACGCGGACGGCAACGTCGTGCTCGACGCGAACGGCCAGCCGATCTACATCGCCGGTGGGCAGTTCTACATCGAGGGCGGCGGCAACGGCAATCAGGCCTATGTCGACTCGCTGACGGGCCTGCGCTCGACCTGCAACTGCGCCGAGAACAGCCTGACCGGCACGCTGTTCGGCCCCGACGGCACCGGCGAACGCGCCTCGATCGACATACCTTCCGAATACGGCAACCTGCGCGTCTGGCGCGACACCTCGGTCGCCCTGCCGGGCGACGACCTCAACCTCGCGGACGGCATCATCGGTTACGAGTGGAACACCGTTCCCGAGGACGAACTGCGCCCGGCGGGGCTGATCCTGCTGTCCTCGACCACGCGGTCGTGGAACAGCATCGTGGTCGACGCCGGCAACCTCGGCGTGCCGGGCATCGCCACGCACAGCCTGTCGCTCTATCGCGCGGAAAGCGGCGCGCTGGTGTTCGGTGCGGGCACGGTCTTCTGGAGCTGGGGCCTGAGCGACGAGCACGACGGCTCGCCCTACGGCGGCAGCATCGAGAGCGTCGTGTTCAAGCAGTTCACCATGAACATGTTCGCCGACATGGGCATCCAGCCCGGCGTTGCCGACTCCATCCTGGCCGCCCAGGGTCTGGTGCGGGCGCAGGCTTCGACCGACACGACGCCGGCCACCGCGACGGTCGACGACCTGCCCGACGAGATTCCGGCGCTGTCGCAGGTGGTGATCACTGGCACGGCCAGCGATCTCGGCGGACAGGTGGCACAGGTCGAGGTCTCGTTCGACGGCGGCACGACCTGGCGCGTGGCAAAAAGCGTCGACGGCTGGGACACGTGGAGCTATGCGTGGCGCCCGCATGTGCAAGGGCCGGTCACGATCACCGCGCGGGCGATCGACGACAGCCTGAACGTGCACAACATCCCCATCGCGAACCAGGGGACCGAGACGGTGACGGTCACAGCGCCGATCCCGCCGGACAGCTACAGCCTGTTCGACGGCGTCGCCCCGACCAATGTCACCATGTTCACCGACAGCGCGCCGCTCGAACTCGGCATGCGGTTCAACGTCAGCGTCGCCGGCACGGTCACCAGCCTGCGCTACCTTCGGCTGCTGGGCGACTCGGTCGATACCGACGTGCGCGAGGGGCATCTCTGGCGGGCCAGCGACGGGGCGCTGCTCGGCACGGTGACCTTCACCTCCGCGCCGGGCGAGATCGGCTGGCAGGTTGCGGACCTTGCCACGCCGGTGCCGCTGGCGCCGGGGGTCAACTACGTCGTCTCCTACCGCACCGAGAACAACTATGCGGCGACGTCGCAATTCTTCTCGCCGGGCAACGAGGTCGCCTTCGACGGGCGCGATGACGATGCCTTTTCCGATTTCTGGAACGTGATCCGCGCGCCGCAGAACGGGACTGCGGGCGGGCTGGGCGGCACCCTGGTCGGCAACGGCGTCTACGTGTCGGGCACCGCGCTCGTCATGCCGAACACCACCTTCCAGGGTGAGAACTACTGGGTCGACGTGACCTTCGCCCCGGTGACCGGGCCGAACACCCTTCCCGTCTTCACCTCGCCCACAAGCTTCAGCATTGTCGAGAACCGGACGGCGGTCGGCAGCATCGTTGCGACCGATGCGGAGCATGTGGTCACCTACGGCATCGCCGGCGGTGCGGACGCGGCGCGATTCTCGATCAACGCCGTCACCGGCGCGCTGCGCTTCGTGACGCCGCCCAACTTCGAGGCGCCGGCCGACCTCGAGAGCACCGATCCGGCCGACGCCGCCGGCAACAACGTGTACAACCTTGTTGTCAGCGCGAGCGACGGCGTCGGGCCGGCGGTGACGCAGGCGATCACCGTGACCGTGACGGACGCCGACGAGCCCTTCGCTACCGGTTCGCGGCTCTTCGACCCCGACACGGCGGCGCCGGGGGCCAGCGGTCCGGATCCTTCGCGCTACGAGCTCGGGACCCGGTTCACGGTCAGCCGCTCCGGCCAGGTGGTGCAACTCCTCTACTATCGCGGCGAGACTGATGCCGGCGACACCGACGTCCGCACCCTGAACCTGTGGACGAATACCGGTGTCAATCTCGGCTCGGTCGTCGTCACCTCCGGGGTGGACGAGGCCGGCTGGATGGCCGGCACCCTGGCGACGCCGATCACGCTGACCGCGGGGTCGACCTATGTCGTGTCCTACGGCTATGACCAGGATGGCGTGAACGACAGCTACGCCTTCACCGCCAACTATTTCACCACCAACCGCCCGGGCCCGGACGGGATCCTGACCGCACTGGCCAGCGTGGCGGGCGCCGGCAACGGCCTGTTCGCCAGCGGCAGCCCCGGGACCTTCCCGACCGAAAGCTTCAATGCCGCGAACTACTGGGTGGACGTGGTCTACCTCGCCGACCCGCCGGTGCCGAACACCCCGCCGGTCTTCACCTCGTCCGCGGCGCTCACGCTGGCCGAGAACCTGACCGTCGTCGGCAGCATCACGGCCACCGACGGGCAGAACGACCCGATCACCTATGGCATCGCCGGCGGCGCGGATGCCGCGCTCTTCACCATCAACAGCGCGACCGGCCGGCTGTCCTTCCTCGCCCCGCCCGATTTCGAGGCCCCGGCGGATAGCGGCGGCAACAACGTCTACGACCTGATCGTG
>Ga0224722_1001607_pt1 | contig 12451 bp, 15 predicted proteins | sample Balambano_FR1_Me_FD_161646 | JGI IMG/M metagenome (GOLD analysis project Ga0224722, IMG submission 161646) | Freshwater sediment microbial communities from Lake Towuti, South Sulawesi, Indonesia - Balambano_FR1_MetaG | ecosystem: Environmental > Aquatic > Freshwater > Lake > Sediment | place...
CCGAGCACTAAGCCGAAGGGTACGCCCGTCCCTTCCACCGTACGCGACCGGTGCGGTGCCAGATGGCGCTACGCACCAGGGTTGCCGTTCCGATGAGGAGCGCCACCGGCATCAATGGAACGCTCCACCACGCTCCTGTGCGCGCCGCGATGGCCACGTAGCCGGCGGAAACGATGAGCAAGGCGTAAACCCATGGCGAGAGGACCGCAGCCACCGCGAGAAGCGCCAGCGCGGTCGCCAGAGCCCCGGTTCCCCAAAAGGAATTGGTGATTTGGTAGGCGTTTTTGCTGAAGCCGTCCCAACACTCCCGCCACGTACGGTACATGCGCACTGCGAGGATAGCGGATAAGTTTGCGACCAGAACCGGTACTTTTTCTCTCGCAAGTAGCCGGCCCATCATCAGGTCTTCCGTTACGTGGGCCCGAACTTCCGCGTTTGGCCTTATTCGCCGGTAGACGTCGGCACGCCAAACCGTCACCTGGCCATTGAGAAATGCATTGTGCCCCCAGCCGGTGCAAAATGCCAATCCAAATGGGTTGCTGGCCAAGATAATCCACCCGATCCACGCCATAAAGAGCGGCTCGATGCCCTGGCCAGGACAAATGCGTGGAATGCCGGAAATCACCGGGTACTTTTCCCCGTAGCGCGCCACCAATCCCGCCAATCGCGCCGCAAAATCGGGGGCCGGGTCCACGTCGGCATCCAGCATTACCCACCACGCCCATTCCGGGTGCGTCTCGGCGGTTTGCGCTAGGGCATCGGCGGCCCGATTTTTGCCGGTCCATCCGGGAGGTAGCGGCGATTCGGGGCGAATAACTAGCGCGCCCGCCTGTTGCGCGACCCGCGCCGTGGCGTCGGTACTTTCGTCATCGAACACCACTACCGGCAGGCCCTGGGCGATCAGCTTCGGCACCAATCGAGATAAGTTTTCCTGCTCATTCCTGGCCGGAATCAACGCGACCATGCCTTTTGGACCCGCGGGCTCATTGGGCCGCGCCATGAGCAAGAGGTTCAGCGCCGCCACCAGCGCCGCTAGCCCCGACCACGCCAGCCCCAGGCCGATTAGCGCGGCGGAAACAGATTCCACATCGTGGGTTCCTCCGACCCGATGTACCAAATGCACACGCCCGAGAGTCCCTCTTTCACGGCGAGCTCGCGCTTGAGCCGCATGGCCGGCTCGCCGCTAAAGCGCGCGGCGCCCGCCACGTACTCGCCGCTAGCCGCATCCACCACGCGCCCCCGATCGCGCCAATCCGCCCACGTGAGGCTCGGCGCCGGCTTTTGGCTCCAGTCATAACCGTAAGCGGCCACGCCCAAAGTCAGCTTTTTGGGTTCGATAACCGATTTGGCGAAGCGCACCACCTCGCGCGTCCAGCTCTCCGCCGCGATGGGGCCGGCCTCGCCCCCCGCCCAGTGCTGGTCGTAGGCCATCAGCCGCACCTGGTCGGCCGCCTTGCCGATGGCGGCGTAATCCTGGGCTTTGGGTCCATCCCAATTGCCGGGTTCGGAGGTCTTGGGGTGAACCGTGACGCTCAGCCGCTTGCCCCGCGCCCGCAATGCCTGGCCTAACTGGCGGGTGAAGGCGCTGAAGCGGTCTCGGTCATCGGCGGCCAGGCTTTCGTAATCCAGGTCCAGGCCGTCGAAGCCATCTTCGGTGACGATGCGCACCAGGGCTTGCGTATGGTGGCGGGTGCGGTCGGGGTCGGTCAACATGCGCGTGATCCGCTGGGCATCGAAGCCGCCAGGGCTAGCGTAATTGCTGGCCATCGCGAGGATGCGTACGCGGTGACGCTTGGCGGTCTCGCGAATGCGCCGCGCCGCCTCGGGCGTGGCCAGGTCCCGCCGGCGGGGAAGCCCTTCTTCGTCCACCTCGATCCATTCGGGCAGCACCTCGGCGATGCGCGGCGCGTGCAGCTCGAAGGTGGGCAGGGAGTTCGGGTTCCACAGCGGAAGCCAGCCGCTGAGGGCGGGGGCGGCGGAGGCCAGGGCGAGGGCGGTCCAAGCCATGGCTCATTTCACCCCACCGGGCCCATGGGCTATACTCTCGTGTCGGCGGACCACCCGCCCAGACCCCTTTGGGCGGTTAGCTCAGTGGTAGAGCACTACAATGACACTGTAGGGGTCACAGGTTCAAATCCTGTACCGCCCACCATGGATTGGCTAGTTACTAACGAGGTTCGGCGCGAACTTTCGCATTGAAACGTGACAAGTCGAATGGCTCCTTACGAACCTTTCCGGATAATGGCGCTAATTAGCGCGATGAAATTGCCGTCCCAACTAGGTAAGGTGATCTGCAAGAAGAGGCGTGCGCCGGCAAGCACGACTGAAGCATGAATTCCGAACAACTAGATACTCAGCCCGAATTGTTTACGATCCAAATCGGAAACCTTAACCAACCGGTGGATTTGATTCACTTGGAGCAGCTGGCGGAAAGGCTGCGCATGGCGTTTCGCGAGATAGTCAAAGAGATCACGGGTACCGGCAACGCACAAGTAAAGCTCTTGGTGCAGGACGTCCAGAAGGGAAGTATTGTCCTTCGAGTTCAGCCCATTATCGATGGGGATGGCGCTCCCCCCGCCCAACGAGTAGCTCGTACGATCATCAATGACATCAATGCACTCGCGGAAGATCGTGCCCGATATGATATGAGTGCCAACCTCTTGGGCCAGTACCGTGAAATTGTTCGGATCGGAGAAAAAGCCGGTGCCATTAAGTTTGGCTTTGGTGAGATGAACTCTTATCTGGGCCCCGAAAATCGCATTGCCTTTGAAGCGTTCACCCGCGAACAGCTGGAGGCCGGTATTGAAGTAGTTGGGACTATCGAGACCGTAAACATTCACAGTAGCCCGTGGACCTTTGGGTTGTATACCAAACTTGATCGGCAGCGTGTTGAGTGCCGGTTTTCGAACGAAATGCTCGAAGGCATATTGCACTTGGTGAATTCCAAAACATTGGCACTTGTCAAAGGAGAGGGGCATTTTGGGCCCGTTGGCATTACGGCCCGCTCGATCGTGCTTTCCGAACCACCAGTAGCACTAGAATTCGATCCGCAAAGGTTGCGCACTTTTCGAAGAAGTTCAAGCATAACCACGGAAGGCGAGTCGGCATCTGAAGCCGTGTCTCGCGTCAGGGAAGACCTCGCAAGTTATGAGTAAGCCAAAGCGGCTTGCCTGGGACTCCGCGTGCTTCATCGCCTATACCGATCGCAAGGAAACCGAACAGCCTGAAATACTTCAGGCCCTTTCGGTTACCATAGAACAAATGATAAGAGGGCGTGTCCGAATCGTGGCGTCTGAAGCAATCACGATCGAAGTTCGATTGGGAAACCTAAGAAAGTCGCAGGACTTCCATCGGCAACTCAAGGCATGTCCGCACTTTGAGAGCTTTGCGGAAGGCCCCGCAATTCGCCGCCTTGCTCGCGACCTTCAAGATCGCTTACAAGCCAGCGGTCGCCGGGGCCAATATGCTGACCTTATCCACGTCGCAACCGCAATTGCTGCCGGAGCTAGCGAGTTTTGGACAACTGATGAAAAGATAATCCGCTGGTATTCGGAAGAAGTCATTACCGAAATTCGCATCTGTAAGCCCTATTTGGTTCAGGGGGTATTGGATTACGAGTAATCGGGAGAATCTGCGGTTATTCCAATTTAAGATCAGTTGGCATCCGCTGTAATTGAATGTACATAGTGGACGAGATATCTGAGGGTTTTAAGGCTGCATTCGAGGCAGGGTGTTCTGCGATTGCATTGCAGCCATCTTCACCCCAGTTCCTGGGCAAGCCCGATCAGGTGGCCCTCCGGGCCGCGGATGTAGCACAGCCGGTAGGCGTCTTGGTATCGGACAATTTCGCCCACCAACCGACCCCCGATGCCCAGCAGCCGCGCCACTGTGTCGTCGATATCGTCCACGGTGAACATCACACGCAAGTACCCCAAGGCATTCACGGGGGCATTGCGGTGATCGACCACCACTTCCGGCGAAAGGAAGCGCGCAAGTTCCAGTCGGCCGTGCCCATCGGGCGTGCGCATCATCGCAATCTCCACGCGTTGATCCGGCAGTCTGGTCACCCGTCCGGCCCATTCGCCCTCGATGGTCGCCCGCCCCTCCAATTCCAGGCCCAGCTCCCGAAAGAACGTGATCGCCGCTTCCAGGTCCTCGACCACGATCCCCACGTTGTCCAGGCGCTTAACGGCCATCAGGCCAGTTTACAAGAGGCGAACTAGTGAAATGGCCAAACCTGAACGTCGGCCCGGCAGGCGGCGGCTGCCTTTCGGCCCCACTCCAGCGCCTCGTCCTCGCCTAGCACATCCAGAACCCAAAATCCGCCAGGATGCGCGGCGGTGGCCAAGAGCGGCCCCTGCGAAACCGAGGAATCCGCCCGGTGAATCGCCCGCGCCGTGGCCGGGGGCTGCAACCCGCCGACAAACTCCCTTACGCCCGCCGTGACCATAGCGCCGTTCAACGCATCGATTTCTCGGGCCATCTCCTCCCCTTCGCCAGACGCATCGTAACCCTCCGGTCGAAAAATACAGACCCAGTACTTCGGCATCGCGAAAGTCTTACCCGCATACAAGAACTAGCCTCAAGAACCGAATTCCCATCCGGGTAGGGCGGCGGCTTGCCGCACCCAATGCCCCATTTCGGCTTCGTCGAATTCGCCTTCGCGGACGTCGATCCAGCGCGCGTCCCCGCTTTTGGCGGTAAAGCCGGGCGGCGGCGGCTCCAACTCGACCCCGTTGAAAAACGTCGCCTTCACACATTTGGTGAGTACGTGAACCGACAAGAACCACCCCCGCCCTTCCACTCCGTAAAACGGCGAGTTCCAGCGCACGCATTTCTGCACGCCGGGCACTTCCCGCTCGATCAGGGAATCCAGCCGCTCGCCGACTTCGCGCTGCCAGCCCGGCATGGCCGCGATATACGCCTGCACGGGTGCGTCGCCATCCCCCTTGGGTATTTGCGGGTTTCCGCCCGATAGCCGCACCACGCCGTCGGGACCGGGGCGCAGCGCCTGGGGTGCACGGTTTTCGGCAGCGGCCGCCTGGATCAGGGCGAGGAACGCGTCGCGGTTCAGTTCGTCCCCCTCGCCCAGGTCGATGGCCCGGCGCGCCTTGCCGTCCAGGCTCGCGTTGAAGAGTCCGGCGGGGTCGGGCAGCACCGCGCCCCGGGCAAAGGTCAGTTTCACTTTGTTGGCGTAAACCTCGCCGGTGCACAGGATGCCGCCGTGCTCCCAAACCGGCACGCCGCGCCACTTCACCGCCTCCTTTACATCCGGAACCGCCTGGCGAATCAGCCGCCGGACCTGGGCCAATCGTTCGCCGCGCCAGTCACCCAGCTCGGCAATTTGGCGGTCGATCTCGCTTGAAGCAGGGGCAGATGGAGGCTTCGACGTACTCTTGGCCATGATGCAAGCTTATACACCTTAATCCGAATTGCCGCCGTTTCGCACGCAACTCGCAAGGATACGGGAGAAATCGCTGACCTTTCGGGTTTCCCGATTCGTATATTGCCATTGGAACCCAACTTTGGAGTGCCCAATGAAGCGCGCGTTCACCCTCATCGAACTTTTGGTCGTCATCGCCATCATCGCGATTCTCGCCGCCATCCTCTTCCCCGTATTCGCGCAGGCCAAGGCCAGCGCCAAAAAGGCGAGCTGCCTCTCGAACACCAAGCAGATCGGCGTCGCCCTGCAAATCTATCTTTCGGATAGCGACGACGTTTTCCCGCTGGGCGAGGCGCTTATCACGGGCGTCGGCTACACCTGGGACCGCTACCACCGCTTCCCCGCGGGTTGGGATGCCAACGTCACCCCCGAGTACGACCAGGCCGACCGCGTGCACTGGTCGAACAGCATCCAGCCGTATATGAAGAGCCTGGATATGATGATGAGCCCGGGCGCCCGCAGCTTCTCGCTGCCCGATAGCACCGGCGTGCTGTACACCAACCGCAATGCCGAGCCCAAGCCGGTTGCCTACCACATGAATGGCTACCTGAGCGGGTACAGCGCCACCGCCGTGGCCAGCGTTTCGCAGCTCATCACCATTCATCCTGGTTTTGGCAACGAGGCTCGGCTGGGCGCCAGCACCGTAAACCCCGCGCTGTACTGCCCGAACCCCAACCAACCCTGCCGCTACGTACCGCCGACGTCGACCTGCAACGGTGACAATGGCACGTGGGGCACCATCTGGGGCATCTTCCCCAGCAGCTCCTACTGGGTGCACCAAGGCGGCATGAATGCCGGCATGGCCGATACCTCCGCCAAGTTTCGCCGCATCGGTAGCAACATCGATGGCCGAACGGATTTCCGCACCGACCCCTACACGCGCTACAACGCCCAGGGCCTAACCTACACGCGCTGGTGGGATAGCAACTACTGCCACGCGCTCTTGTTCCAACCGGATTTCGATTTTTCGAACTACGGCACCCCGATCGAAGGATGAGATTCCTCCCCGGAATCTTGCTGGTGGTGATGGTGGCGGGCTGCGGTCCGCCCCCGCCCCCCAGCGGGGATGCCCCGAACACCGAAGCCGCCGTAAGTGCCAAGGATCTCTCGCCCGAAATGCAAGCCCGCGAATCGGCGCGGCACAAAGTGTTCGGTAAGCCCGGTCCCCCGGGCGGCGGCGCGGGCCCCGGTCCCGGCCCCTAGGGCAACTGCGCGGCGGGTCGAACGCCTGGGCCCGCCGTGCTCGTCTAACCGTTTACGATGCCCGTGCTTGCCCTCGCTTTTATTGCCTTGTGGCCGGATTCGGAACCGGCGCCACCTCAAGAACTCAACGACCGTACATTCGCGGCGGTTCGGGCGTACGCGGCGCCTCGCCCATCCGACCTGCAATTTATTCGCCTGCCGTGGCACAGCAATTTGGTCAGCGCGGTGAATCAAGCGCGAAAAGAAGACAAGCCGATCCTGCTCTGGATGTATTTCGGCGACCCCCGAAGCCAATGCTGACAGAATGGCGTGAAAACCAGGCGGTTCGTCTGGTCCGACCCCGAGCTTCTGGCCTTCGCCCGCGAGCGCTTTATTCTGTTTGCCGGCGACGATGTGCAGTACCGCGAATCGAACGATAAGGCCAAGGCCGAGTGGCAACGGCTGAGCGCCGGCACCGGCGGATTGCCGCAGCAGGGCATGTACGCCATGTCGGCCGCCGGCGAACCGCTGGGTTATCTCAATAAGGGCTGGCCCGATCCTGATCCGGTGGCGGTGCTGGACGCCATGCGCGTGAGCGAGTCGAAGTACCGAACTCTGCCCGATAACCGCCGAAAAGGCACCGAACTGGCCGCCGGCGACCGCATGGTTTTCGAAAAGGATGCTTTTGGCAAGCCCGCCGGAACGCTCGACTTGCGCATCGTCTCGCGGGGTCTCCCGTTTGAGGGCATGACCTCCTTCGACCAGCGGCATCCGATGTTTTTCCACTGGGATAGGCTGTGGTTCAAGCCTTCCGAATGGCGTGAATTTCTGCCCGCAACCCTCGCGCCGGGCTCGACAACCACTGTTCGCGGACCCGGTCGAACGCGGCTCGTGCTGCTGAGTCATCACCAGGCCGGGCATAGCGCTTGGTGGGAGGAGCACATTGTCGGGGGCGAAACGCGTTCGACGGTCATGAGGGTCGAGGGGGACCGCGTGCACCTGCGCTTGGAAGCCGATTACCGCATGCGCGCCGATTCGCAATGGTGCAAAGACAAGTACGATGGCCGGCTGATCGGGCAGGCCGTGTACGACCGGAGCACGGATCGGTTTGTGCGGTTCGACCTTTCGATGCTGGGCACGCACACGGTCGGGGTACGTCAGGCCAACCTGCATGCGGGCGATCTCACCTCGCGCATCGCGGTTATGGCCGAGCTGAACCCCACCCCAGACGACCCGCTACCACCCCAGAACTGGAAGTACGGCTACGGCGATCGCTGGCGACAAACTCCGTAGGACAGGATTTTGCCCCGACCAGAACTCGTTCCTGTACACTTTGCGCGTGCGCAAGCGGCCGAGCAGTTTGGACGTCGCGCGCCTTTCGGGCGTCTCGCAGACCACGGTCTCTTTCGTCCTCAGTGGAAAGTCGACCAAAACCATCTCCGCCGAGACCCAAGCGCGCGTGATGCAGGCGGCCAAGGACCTCGGGTACCGGCCAAATCGCCTGGCCAATGGCCTCCTGCGCGGCAAGACCCAGACCATCGGCGTGGTGGCCCCCCGCATCGATCACAGCTTCAACGCAAACATTTTGCAGGGCATCGAAGAGGTGTGCGCGGCCGCCGACCACCGCGTTCTGGTCGCCAATAACCAACACAAGCCCGAGATCGAGCGGCAACAGGTCGAGCTACTGCTGGATCACCGCGTCGATGGCGTGGTGTGGCTGAGCGATGAGGCGACCATCGACCGCGTCCGCGATTGGCTCGATCCGCTGCGCGCTACGGGAACCCCGGTCGCCATCATCGACGACCGTTCGATGGCCGAAGAGGTCGATTGCTTTGTGACCGACGACATCGCCGGATCTCGGCTGGCGACCGAGCACCTGCTATCGCAGGGACACCGGCGGATTGCTCTTATCGCCGGTAGCAAGCGCACCACCTCGGCCCAAGATCGCCTTGCCGGATACCAAGAGGCCTTGGCCCAAGCCGGAATTGCGCCCGACGATGAGCTGGTGCGCGGAGGGCTTTACGACATGCGCAATTTGGAAGGCGACCTCGATGCGCTCTTTGCCTTACCATGCCCGCCCACAGCGGCGGTGTTTGCCAGCGATGCCTTGGCGGCGCGCGCCCTCATGGAGCTGCGCCACCGGGGCGTGTGCGTGCCCGAAGAGTTTGCCGTGGTGGGCTACGCCGATATGGAGTTTGCGCTCTGGCTCGACCTGACGACCATTCGCCAAGATGCGATAGAGCTGGGACGCCGGGCGGCCGAACGCCTTATGCACCGCATCCAAGAACCGCACCTGCCCGCCGAGATGTTCACGGTTCCCGTTCACCTCACCGTGCGCCGCTCCAGCGTGGTCGGAAAATAGCCCTTTGCATTTCGGCGAAATCGTGATATAGTGCGATTGGTAATAGTTATTACCAATGGATACCGAATCCAGATTCCGAGGATGCCATGCAACGAAGCTATCGCGCCTTTACACTCATCGAGCTATTGGTCGTCATCGCGATCATCGCCATTCTGGCGGCGATCCTCTTCCCGGTTTTTGCTCAGGCCAAGTTCTCCGCCAAAAAGGCGTCGGACCTTTCGAACCTGAAGCAGTGGGCCATCGCCGCCCACATCTACATGACGGACAACGACGACGTCGTACCGTTGGCGGGCAACGAGAGCGCTCACCAAGACCTGACGCCGCCCTTCGCCGCGCAGTGGTGGTACTCCATTCGTCCTTACGCCAAGAGCACGCTGCTGTTCAAGAGCCCGCTCGATGGTAGCGGTCAAACGGCCGTCGATGGCATTGAGATGAGCTACCTCTACAATGACTGGCTCTCCAAGCCCAATTGGGGCGGTCCTTCGCTCCGCGGCGAGAACCCCAACGATGTCGGCTACAGCCCGGTAAGCACCAGCGTCATGAACGCTCCGGCGGAGAACATTCTGCTGGCCTCCGGAAAAATGTGGGGGAACAACAACACGCTCAAAGGTCAGGGCAAACCCTTCATCGCCGAGAACGTGGGGTGCCTCATCAATGGCGCCGAAGTGACGGAAGCCGATCGGCCGGCCGACTGGGCCAACCAGAGCACGGCGCCGTGGACCACCACCCCCTGGTGGGCGGCCAACTTCTGCTTCACCGGGCCGAACTTTGCGCCGCTGGCCAGCGACGGCAGCAACTTCGCGTTCTCGGATGGGCATGCCAAGTACTTCCGCGTTGCCACCCGCAACAACGGGGTGCGCCGCTCGATCATCAACAACACGATGCCGTGGATCAAGTACGTCGACCCGCCCCAAACGGGCAGTAACCGATGGGCGCAAAACTGGTTCTAGTAACCGCAATTGGTATTCTCTTGGGCGGTTGCGCCCAAGAGGACCCGCCCCCCAAATCGGTGAACAAAGACGCCGAGGCCACCATTCAGCAATTGCAACAAACTCAAGCCATGCCTCCCGGCCAGCGCGCGTACATCGAACAGCAGATTCGAAGTACGCAGGGAGCTCCCAACTAGTTGACGGCGGCGTTGGCCGGAATTCTGATGGCGCTTCCGGCGGTTCCGTTGCCGCCGGATTCGGCCTATGTTTCGGCCCACGGGCCGCACTTGATGCAGGATGGCAAACGGGTCCGGCTGTGGGGCGCCATCGGCGGGTTTCCCGGCAATAACCGTCGTGATATCGATCCGGTACTGAAGCGGCTAGAGGCCATGGGCTTCAATGCCATTCGCTACTGGGGCGTCGATCAACTCGACGACGCCTACGCCAGAGGCGATGGCTCGTTCACAGATCGGTACGATTACTTGCTGGCTCAAGCGGGCCGGCGCGGCATGCGCATCTGGATGCCGTCCATCACGGATGGAGTCGCCAAAGCGACTGACCACTCCGTCCTCGACGACCCCGCCACTTCCGGCGCTTGGCAAACCGCCATCGGTGAGGGCGTACCTCTACGCAATCACCTCGCCGTCATTTGGGATCCGCGCCTGAAGGTGCTGGCCAAACGCCGCATCGAACGGGTGGCCAACCACGTCAATCGACACAATGGCCTCCGTCTGGCCGATGATCCGACGATCGCCATTTGGGAGCTCACCAACGAGCAATGGTGGTTCGGGCACATGGTTTCCGGCGAGTTTCAGCGCCTGCCCGAGTTGTTTCAAAAATCCCTGTACCAGCAGTGGACAGCATTCCTGACCCGCAAATACCAAACCGAGGCGAACTTGCGGGCCGCCTGGCTGGCACTGCTCCCCGAAGAATCGCTGGCCGAGGGAAGAATTCTTCTGTTGCCGTTGCGGTCCAACGTGGAGGTCGGGACTCAGCAGGCGGCCCTGGGGGTGGCGCAGCGGGCCGGCGTGCCCCCGCGCTACACGGTCGACGACTTTGCCACCCAACGCGGGCGCGACGTGATCGAATTCCTGCTGGAGCTTTGGATTGGGGCCAAGCGCGAACAGCACCAACTGGTGAAATCGCTCGGCAAGAGCATGCGGTTATCTCCCTTGGTGTGGGATACCGGCATCGGCTACGAGATTCAGGCGCAATTTATGCAACAGCACGCCGATGCCATCTCGCACTGCACCTACATCACCGGGTTCCACCTCGATTCCACCACCCGGCGGTTTCCGTGGTTCAGCGGCCTGGAAGAACCGCCCCGAATCTTCTGGAACGTGCCGTGGGTAGAGCATAACCGGCACCCCTCTAAGCCCTACCTGGTGTACGAAACCCAAATGGAGCAGCCCTCCAAGTTTCGCGCTGAGTATCCGCTGCGGATCGCCGCCTTGGCCGCGATTCAAGATTGGGATGCCGTATGCTGGCATTACTACGGCGGCGTACCGGATTCGACCCAGCCCGCGCCCTACTCCAAAGCGCTGGATTACACCCAATCGCACTCAACGGCGCACCCGCAGGGTTACCACTATCAGTTCGACGAGGTACAGATGTCGGCGATGCGCGCCGCGGCTGAGGTGTTCAAGAACGGCCACGCCTCGCCGGTTCCTTCGCCCACCCGGTTTATCTTTGGGCAACGCTCGCTGACCGATCCCCGCAGCATGGAGTACGGCACCAGTTACGGCGCGAACGGCCTGCGCATGGCCCCGACCACCTACCGCTACGGCGTGCGCCTGGAGATCGACACGGCGCGCGAAGACGACGCGATCATCGGACCGTCCATTGTCCCGCGCGTGTACGAGCCAGGACCGGTGAAGCCGACTGAGCAGATCGAATACGACCGGCAGCAGGGCTCGCTGGTGATCGATACGCCCGGAGCCGTAAGTTTCGTCGGGTTTCTGGCCAACCGCGCGGACCCAACCGGATTTGCGTTTCGCCAGGGGGTTCGGCTGGAGAGTGTCACCTTTCAAAATCCACCCAACCTCCAATTTCCGGTTACCGAGCAGGAGCGCTACGTGGCGTTTACGCTGGCGACGACCGACGGCAAACCGTTCAGGGAAACCCGTCGGGCCGTACTCTCTTTGGTCAGTACCAGCTTCAATCGCGGTTTTCGCTTGGACCCGGGCAAGTTCGTAAGCGAATTCCGGTGGCAGGCCAATCCGGGGGCCATCGTCGCGCTGGGCGAGGCTCCGGTCGACGTGGTGCGCGTGGGGGCTACCGTTGTTGCACCGGCTCTCGACGGCATGAATTACCGCATGCTGGACTGGGAACTACGCGAATTGAGCCGCGGCGTAGTGCGAGGAGGGCGACTTTCGGTGCCCATCGATCGCCCGGTTTGGACCGTCGAGTTCACCCGCCCCTAACCTTGCGAACTCAAAGAAGAGCCCCCCCCACCGGTTTGTTAGGCATTCGCGCCACAATTTGGCCATGGAAGCCGGGAACCGCGGATTTGTGGAGTTGCAGACCCCCATGGGC
>Ga0224722_1001609_pt1 | contig 12445 bp, 10 predicted proteins | sample Balambano_FR1_Me_FD_161646 | JGI IMG/M metagenome (GOLD analysis project Ga0224722, IMG submission 161646) | Freshwater sediment microbial communities from Lake Towuti, South Sulawesi, Indonesia - Balambano_FR1_MetaG | ecosystem: Environmental > Aquatic > Freshwater > Lake > Sediment | place...
GTGTTTTTTTCTGTAATCGCGCTATCGGGGTCGGATTTGACTTCCTGATATTTAGTAAAGAAAAATACGGAGCTTGCTACAGATATAACCAACAGGATAACTAGGCTTATCCATATTAAATTTTTAGGTAATTTTATTTTTGGTTTTTTGTTTTTTTGAGTTTTCTCAACTTTTTTAACATCAATTATATCCTGCACCTGTATTATCCCCTTATTTAAACAGAATTATACCACGTACAAAGTGTTAAGCTTGACATAATTAAGTTTGAATATGACAGAAAGAACCCCTTGAAACGGTAACAGCGGAGGCATTTACTTCACTTCTAAACCTAATAGCAAAGTTTGGTGTACCGGCTGTTGTTGTGATTGTACCGCTCATAGTTGCTCTCAGACGAGTAGTGCCTCCTCCAGTTGCCGGATTGGTATTTGTATCATAAGCAGTCTGCGTAGCATTGTGCCTAGCGGTTGCGCTTGTGGCTGTTTCAACACTGTAATCTATGGCGCTTGCGGTCGGACCATTAAGAGCAAGTTGCAGTGCGGTTGCTGTGGCAGCGGTAGTATAGTAAATCTCGCATGTAAAATTGTAAGTTAAACCACTAGAAAGCGAAGCTGTCAGACCAGTCACATCAGCAAATGTAGTAGTGCTGTTTGAAACATTAGCAGTAACGTTCAGTTTGGTGATTGTGTTTGAACTGATATTAGGTATGCAGTCTACCCAACCTCCACTCTGAAAACACCGGAATTTTGCAGTAGCACTGTTGTAATACATTGCACCAGCAATGCCAGTCGGGTCGCCGGCGGTGTTTTTGGTATCTAAAATTAGCAATGCACCAACTGCATCGGCGGTTGGATCACCGATGTACACCCTATCATTACTTGAATCTATCTGGAAGAGTTCTAAACCGGCGGAATCTTGGAAGGTAAACCCAGCTGTATTGTCTGCCGAATTGCGGAAAAGAAATGTACCATTGTCTAAAACTGTTAAAACAGTTGTGCCATTGTCTTGCACGACAAAGTCACCGGTTCCACTCAAGTTAGTGATGACATTTGAGCTACCAGCGTTTGTAATAGTGTAGGTTGGGTTATCTATAGCATCAAGTACGAAGTCATACGCGCCAGTATCACTCAAAGTCAAAAACGCAACGCCGTTATCTTGAAATATTATGTCACCAGAAGAATTGGCGTTTGTAACTAAGTTGAACGTACCAAGTGTTGTAGTAGTTGTAGCGTCCAAACTGAGCGAATTGGACAATTCTGTATAGTTTATGCCATTAGCTGTAACTGCAATATCATCGCCGTTAACAGTTATCGCCGTACCTGCCCCAACGTTCAGCGTCACAGTACCGCCTAAGTTAACTAGTCCACCGGAAATTAGCCCGTTTCCAGCAGTTATAGTTACGCCACTATTTACAAGCTTAGCATTAGTTATTACTCCATCTACTATTTCTGAAGCGGAGTCGATTGTCGGGCCTAAAGCTGAGACAATTGTAATAGAGTCTGTTAAGGCATTACCGGTGATTGTAATGCCACTACCTGAAATAAACGAAAGGGTATCTGTTGGGCTATCAGCAACCGGATCTGTACCGTTATCAACATCTATTGTCAAAAACAGATTTTGGTTGTCGGTATTGTCAAGGTAGGAAGATAGATCTACCGAGCCACCGTTTACCAAACTTAGTATGTTACTAGACAAGCTAAGCGTCTGAGCGTCTGTGTCCGTATCTATATCAATTGCACAAGCCCATACATCGCTTGCCTCATTCCACTTAAGTATTTCATTGTTAGCACAACCCTGTAGTAGAGTAACTCCGGTCGGTAACACCTCAAGACCAGAGCCAGAGCTTGTAGTTGTAGAAAGTCCATCAGCAGAGCTTGCAATTCTGACGGCAATATCGTCAGCGTTAACAGTGATCCCATTGCCAGCACCAATGTTTATGGTTGTCGTACCTCCCAAAGAAACAATCCCAGCATCAGTCAAACCGGCTCCAGCTGTCAAAACAATAGAAGAATTAGCAAGCATAGCATTAGTAACACCACTACTAGCTATTCCTAGAGTGTAAGGACTAACACCTGTGCCAGAACCAGAACGTACTAGTCCACCAGAACCAGTGGCATCGGTAACTTCGTTGCCAATGACGCCGTCTACTTCGGAACTACTAGCACATACCCACGCGCTACCATTCCATTGCGCTACTTGACTGTTTATGCATGACAGGGAAGCTAATGTATCGGTATTGTCTAGAAGTGAGCTGAGACTTACAGAATTACCACCACTTATTGAAAGGATTTGAGCACCTCCAAAACTAAGAGTTTGATTGTCGCCACCAGAACCCGAACCACCACTACCAGCTGGACCTGTTGCTCCAGTCGCACCCCTAGGTCCGGCTGGGCCCTGCTCTCCGGCAGGTCCAGGCTCACCTTGCTCGCCCTTTGGGCCTCGCTCACCAAAAACTGCTTGTACTACTTGGGTTTCGGTATTACTCGGAGCAAAAGCCCATTTATTACTGCTAGATGCTGGTTCATCAATATCTGCACAATTAGTAGAGGCACTGATGCTCACGCCAGGAATTACGCCTCTTTTTGCAATATAAAGTTCTTTTGGACACTCAACAACTGATAGACTGGTTTCGCTTGGATTGGTTGATTCACAGCGGTTAACAGAGCCTCTGTTGTTTAGTCCATCGGCTTGCTTTGATGGTTTTGGACTACGACAAAGCTGATAATATACCTTTTCAGAGCTTGTTGATAAATTATAGTCCACTATGTAAGCACCGTCATTAACTTTTACGTCGATAAAATCTTGTGTTCCCAGTAACTGCCCGGTTTTGAAATCATATGCAACAATACGCATGTCATAATAGCCATCTTCAACGGTTTTTTGACCTGTTTCTGCGTTTAGTTGGCCGACTATTGAAGCAGAGTTGTTTTGACTATACACCCATAAACTACCAAAAACAGCTGTTGTTAGCGTAACTAAAAATATAGAAATAATTTTTTTGTTTAACAAGAAATGCGCCCTTGTTTGTTAATAGTGCTTATCCTATACAATATTTTAGGATAAGCACTACAGTTTTACAAGTGTTTTCTTGAGTTATTTTTTGGTTTATTTTGCAAATTCTATGGCGCGAGTTTCACGGATGACGTTAATTTTTATTGTACCCGGATATTGCATTGTGCTCTCGATTTTGTTGGCTAGATCACGTGCTAGCTTAATAGCTCCTAGATCATCAATATTTGTAGGCTTAACAAAGACCCTTACTTCCCGACCAGCACTGATTGCGTAGGCTTTTTCTACACCACCAAAGCTTAATGCTGTGTTTTCGAGATCACGCATACGCTCTGAGAAATTTTCTGCACTAATATTACGAGCCCCGGGACGCGCAGCTGATATTGCGTCTACAACTCTAACAATCAAAGCTTCAACAGTGGTAGCCTCAAAATCATCATGGTGAGCTTCTGCGGCGTGTGCGACTGCTTCAGGTACGCCATATTTTCGAGCCATTTCACCGCTGATGTGGTGGTGCTTGCCTTCCATTTTGTGAGTTAATGCTTTGCCCATATCATGAATAAGTGCAGCGTATTTTGCAGTCTTAACATCAGCCCCAAGTTGTTCGGCTAAAATACCGGCAATATGAGCCATCTCAGTTGAGTGTTTCAGCACGTTTTGGCCATAGCTTGTTCGATATTTTAGTTCGCCTATTAACTGCAGGACTTCTTTAGGTATCCCAACAATCCCTACTTCGCGAGCCGCATCTTCACCTGCACGCAAGACGTCTTTGTGTACTTCTTGCTGAGCTTTCTCAACCACTTCTTCTATGCGTCCAGGATGGATTCTACCATCTTTCATTAGCATTTCCATGGTACGCTTTGCGACTTCGCGTCTGATTGGATCAAATGAGCTCAAAACAACCATGCCCGGAGTATCGTCAACCATAATATCGACGCCGGTTGCCTTCTGGATAGCTTGTATGTTTCTGCCCTCTTTGCCGATTATTCTACCCTTCATCTCATCGTCTGTGAGTTTTAAGGCAGTAATGGTTCGCTCTGCCGTAACTTCGCTGGCCATCCGTTCCATCGCCGACACTAAAATCATGCCAGCTAATTCTTCAGCATTATCTTTTGCTTCGTTTTGTAGTTTGGTCACCAAGCCTGTTAGATCGTTCTTGATATCACGCTCGGTCATCTTCATTAATTTGTCTGCCGCATCAGTTTTTGTCAATTTTGCAATTTTTTCTAGTTTGTCTTGCTGTTTTGTCCTTATGTCACGAATCTCGTTCTTAAGCTCTTCTACTTCAGCTTCTGAGCTACGAAGTTTTTCGGTTCTTTTATCAAGTTCGTCGAGTTTTTTGTCTAAGTTAGTTTCTCTGTCTAGAAGCCTGAGTTCGATCTGCTTAAATTCATCACGTCGTTTTTTCTCGTCTTTGCGCGCTTCTTCAGCTAATGCTAGTGCCTCTTCCTTTGCTTCATTTATAAGTCTGGTTGATTCTTTCTTGGCTTTTTCTTTTTCCTTTTTAGCCTCAGCTTCAGAATCTCCAATCTTCTTTTTCGTTGTATAGTTGCTGGCACCAAAGCCAACTCCAAGCGCGACAATAGCCGCTACTATCGTAATAGGATCCATTTCTTGGACTCCCCTTTCTATCGAGTTGTACTGCTTAAGCTTAAGAAACAGTCACTATCACTTCTTTAGTTTCTTAGATGTTTACTTAAAGCATTTATTCGAAAATAAATAATAAAATCTTAAAATTGTAGTTTGATATTCACTTGCTCTCTAGTTGATTTCAAACCTGCTTTAATAATACGGTAGTTTGACTAGCAAACGCAATTCTATTTCAGTTGTTTTGCATAAACCGTGAACCGTTCTTCGTATTCCTTTGTTTCACGGTTGTATTTGCCACTACAGGTCATTAATTTTATATCGTGCTCACCAGCTTTTTCGGTTGATAATATCTTTGACATATCAACTTGGTCTTGTGGTAGCTGTTCAGTTTTTGTCACTTCATAATAAATCTTTTCGCCGCTACCTTTCTCTATTTCGAATCTTGATCCTACCTTCATTTTGCTAATGTTTTTGAATACTCCTGGTCCCGTCCAACCAGAAAGGTGCCCAAGAATTAACGAAGATCCACTTTTTGATCCTGGTCTAACACTACCGTTATACCAACCCGTATCATGTATGTTTTTAGGTGAATCGACCGCGCCTTCTGGGGTTACGCCTAGATTTTTAACTCTAGCAAATACCCGAAGTTCTGGAATTATGAAATAACGTGGATCCTCCGGATTAGAGACCGTGTAGGCTCTGATCGTACTTTCAGATATAGATTCTTCGCTCGGCTCGCTCCCCGTGCCTTCAGATACTCCTTGTTCATCAGTGGAAGCACCCAAAGTTTGTACTTGTTCTTTAGCATACTTGTTTGTCAAATATGTCTGAATACTTACAAAACCAGAAAAAACAATTACTAGCACCCCTAGACCGTACAACGATTTCTGCAGAAAGCTTAGTCGCCGCTTTTTTTCTCCATACACAGTAAAAAAATCGTCAGAAAAGTTGTTGTGCTCATCTGGTTTTGATGATTTTACAGCTTTCATAGCCACAGATTGTGGAGTTGATTGATTATTATTCTGGACAACATTTGTGGTCTGAGATAATGATTGAGTATTTGTGCTAGGTTGAGGATTAAACTTTTGTTTAGGCGGTTCAAAAACAGGTCTAGCTATTTCTTGTTGTCTACTTGATAACTCTGGCTTTGTTCTATGTTTAATCAAATCACCAGCGCTACGGTAACTTGATCTGGAATTATGATTATAGGAGTCGTATTTTTTCATACGACTCCTGATGTTATCGCCAACTAAATTATTGTCTTGCGCCACTTTTTTATTTTCTTTTTTCAAAACCTTGCTCTAGTTAGCGTATTAACATTAAGCAAGGTTTTTTAAGGTTATTTGGTTTTTAAAGTTTTATCTATTTTCGTCGTTGTTCTGCAAACTTTAGCGCACCTGCAACAGAGATTACTGATGCCGCGCTAAGCAAAACTAATAGTGGATTAGTTAGAACTGAACTGATTCCAGTATCAGGAACAGTTGGAGTGCCAGTCACTAATAGCAGAACGTCGTTACCGCCTTCACCAGCATCATAGTTAATCTGGTATGTGTAACCGTCTAGCGTGAACTTGTCTCCGTTGGCTAGACCTGAGAACGTACCTTGCACCGCATCTGAACCGTCATTAGTTATGATTGCGAATACATCATTAACTGCAGGCGCGAAGCTTGCAAGCCTTGCGATATTCAAAGTGGTGTTTGAGCCTAGATTAACCGTACCGACAACAGCTGTCGAGTCATATTCCGTACAAACAGTATTGCCATTAATTTCAACGTCGTAACTACCGCCTGTAAATGTTAGATCAGAAGTACCTAAACAGCCAGGAGAATTTCCGGGTGCAATCGTACCGCTGGACATCGTGACTGTTCCGAGTAGATCGCTGATACCTTTCAAAGTTCCACCGTTAACTACAATGTTTCCTTGAGTTTCGGCTGTCGTCACAAACTGACCCTTGGTGACATCAATTGATCCATCATAGCCAGTTGCTGCTTTGGCAAGCATATTAACTTTGTTGTTTCCATTAATAATCACTTTTCCCGTTCCATCAATTTCTCCAGCAAGCGTAATAGTACCACCATCAGCTAGCAGAGTTAGATCGTTTGCGCCAAGATTTAGCGTTTTACCATCATCGCCTACTGTAAGCGTATTTGCTCCAGATGTTTTGAAAGTAGCATCAGCTCCCAAGATCACGTCAGTTAAGACTTGATGATCACCTGCTGTTCCTGACATTATTGCATCAATACCAGAGGTAATTGTAATTCCATTTCCAGTTATATTGAAGCTTGTCGAACTAAGTGTAACTTCACCATCAAAAACCAGCTTTGCCAGGGACAAGCTACTGACATCATTGTCAACATTTCTTGATGTCGCTTTAGTGTAGTCGTATTTTGAGTCTGTAGTAAATACAGCGTTGTCACCAGCACCAGGGACTACTCCGCCAACCCAGTTAGCAGGCGTATTGAAACTATCGCTATAAGGCGAGTAATTTCCCCCATCCCAAAACATTTCGGCTGCGCTGGCTGGCATTAGCATCGCAAGTGGTGTTGCTAAGCCTAAGACAGCTGAGGCTAGTCCGGCTTTGATTTGTTGTTTTTTCATTTTATTTTTTCTCCTTTTTTATTTCTTTACTGTTTGTAATCTTCTAATTCCAAATAATGCACCTAATCCCAGCAATGCTGTTAGCGGAACAATGTATGGGCTCTGCAAGACTTCTCCTATACCAGTATCAGGCACGGTAGCTGCGGTAGGCGAACCTGTGACTGTCAAGACTACATCATTTCCATCACCACCATCGTAGTTTATCTGAAAAGTTATGTCTCCTTGTGTAATGCTTGCTCCGTCTACAAGACCAGCAAACTCACCAGTTACAGCATCTGAGCCGTCATTATTTATTATTATATATTCACTGTTTAGTGGTGGGCTGAAACCATTTAGTAAACTAAGATCCAAAGTAGCGCCTGTCACGTCTACAGTTCCCGTCACATCAGTCTGGTCATATTCAGTACATACAGTTGTACCTGCTAACTCAACTTCGTAGGTACCACTCAGCACAAGATTACCGCTTGACAAACATCCTGGACTTAATCCTGGGGCCAATATTCCAAGAGCTTGAACTGTCAAATTTGCAACTGTACCAACTCCTCCAAATTTTGCGTAATCATTAACAATCACGTCTTTAGCACTAGATTCTGATGTTTTAAGATAATAGAAAAAGCCCCCTTGAACCGTCATGTCATATAACCCAGTTGTTGTGTCGCCATAGTCCCCATCAATTTCATAAACAGTGTAATTTGTTTCTTGTGTACCGTTAGGCGTAGCCGACGTATTGTCTGAGCTAGTAATCTTGAAAAGGCCTGCAGATCCAGCTCTGGAGTTTATAGTTTTTTCATTTCCTTCAATCTTACCCGCAAAATTAACGTTTGCATTGTGAGACACTTCGACATCTTCAGTAAATGTTAAGTCTCCTGTGAATTTTACATCGTGAGTTTTTGTAGACTCGGACTGCGAATCATAATGATTATAGTATACATTTATTCGAGGGTAGTTTGTCGGTGCTGTATTTTTTTGTGTTTGAGTGTATGTTGGGGTTCCACCACCACCGCCACCGCCTGCTCCAGACCCGCCCCCCGTAGGATAAGCTTTTGGTCCACCTTGTATGACTATATCACTCGGAACTGTAACTTCTGGATACGGGGATCCTTGATTTATACTGACGTACAAACTTGACTCATCTGAAAGTGTAATAAGATTGAAGGGCTCAAGACTAGAAATGTTTACTGTTCCCCCATCATTTACAAGTAAGTTTCTTCCTGTGGAGTAGCCACCTGATGCTCCTATGGTCGTGGAAGAGCCGCAATTAACCACAATATTGCCGTCACCTATTATTCCGTCTACGTTTAGATATCTTGTATCAAGGTCCGAGTACGCCGGGTCGCAAAGAGTTAACTGATACGCGCCGATGTCTAAACTACCCGAGCTAATGTAAGTAGAGCCCGCATATACATATTGATTATTCATGTCTATTGTAGTGTTAGCAGTTAATGTAAGTTCTAATAAAATACTAGCTAGTTCATAATTGCAGTCACCGGAATATGTATTAATAACATTTCCTGTAAGTGTAATGTCATTACCTGTAATGAAGTAAGTGTCGTTATTGGCATTTAATGTTGCATCATCATATCTACAATTAGACCCGGTGTCTCCGTTAAACATCATCCCGGCAATGGTTGTACCATCTGGAAGAGTATTATCAATAAAATACTTCCACTGTGAATCGTCTGTCAATGAATTGCCTGGATCGACCTGGGCAAAATTAGCCGGAAACTCCAATGAGTCACCTGATTCTGGAACTGTACCGTTGTCGCAACCACTCCAGTTAGCACTATCTGCAATATCAAAAGTAATTGTTTTGTTTGTTGAATCAACGACTGGCGTGCCTCCTCCTGTCCAGGTACAAGTATCGGCGGCGGCCGAGGCTTGTGGCGCAAAAATTGCTAACGGCGTTAAAAAACTTATCAAAAAACCAGATAGTGTTAATTTGCTAAAAATTTTCTTTGTTTTCATAAGTCTACTTTCTTTATTCTCAAAAAGAACCTAGTAGCTGTTTTTTTTTTTTGAGTTTTTTATTCGTGTTTTTAATTACTACAATTTTTACTTTATGGTTATCCTTAAATCTTGTCAAGCTTTTTTATATATTTTGTAGACTATTCCACAACGTTTAGAATATTTTACACTATTTCTTGGGTTTAGTTGTATAAACGGATCCGCCATAAACCGGAGAAAGAGGCCTAAATTCTGATTCTTTAGCTAGTTTTTGCAAACCAATATTCATCCAGGAATCGCCTGTGGCGCCTACAACCGGTATTTGATATGAGTAACCAATAGCGTTTGCTGTTGAAATAGCGATTCTAAGCCCAGTGTATGATCCTGGACCCTCATACACCAATATTCCCTCTATCTCTGGCAAAGTAATTGCAACTTTGTGGCAATTTTGCTCAATAACAGACAAAATATCATTGGATAATTCTCTGCCAGCCTGCCATTTGCTTCCTGATTTTTCATCTACCTTATCCCAAATACCGACATAAACTTCCGGTCTATCTGTGCGCAAAACTAATATCATTTGATAGTACTCCCTATATATTCTAGTTTCTTTGGGATATTAATATCAAAAATTCTAGCTTCAGGATTGTTAGGGTGTTTGTTAATCTTTATGATTATTCGGTCTGCTGGCAAAACATCACGCACAGAATCCGCCCACTCTATCAGAACAACCGATTTTTTATCATCTATAAACTCTTTTAGCTCTTCTGCGATAAGTCCTGGATCGGATAATCTATAAAAATCAAAATGATAAATATTAAATAGTTTTGCTCTGTATATTTTAGAAACTGTAAAAGTCGGACTAGAAACAACGTCTCGTGTACCAGTGGCGAGTACCATACTGGCTATAAAGGTAGTTTTACCACCACCTACATCACTGACAAATTCTACACACTCTCCGCCTTTGAGTTCAGAACCAATCTTGGTTGCTAAGTCAGCTGTTTCTTCCGGACTGCTAACAATAATTTGCTTTATCACCTATTAAGACTACCTTGAGCTAATCAAACTCTGCAAGTAGTATAATTAGTTAGTAGAACCATGCTAAGACTTTCTAATGCGTTTTTTAATCGGTCGCTACTATCATTGCGAACCGGCGGGAAGATAGGCATTGCCATTAGTCCTGTTATAAACCCAGATAACCTGAAGATAGAGGGTTGGTACGCACAAGGTAATTCCAAAAAGGGCGAGAGCATAGTTTTATCATCTGAGATTAGAGATTTTATAACAAAAGGTTTGGTTGTAGACGATTATGATGCGCTGACCGAACCAGAAGATTTAATCAGACTAAAATCTACCATCAATTTAAGATATGAATTAACCGGAAAGACTGTAGCAAGTGAGAACAAAAAGCGTTTGGGTAGAGTATCGGACTTTGCAGTTGACGACGATTTTTATATACAAAAACTATATGTTAATCCGACTTTATTCAAAGGAATAACTTCTGAGCAACTTTTAATCCACAGAACATCGATTTTAGAAATAACAGACAAAAAAATTATTGTAGAAGACCCAACTATTAAAGTCGGCTCTAGATCACCGGCCCGTGCTTAAAAATCATACAAAACATCCTTTATGTCTTGATAGTTAAATCCTTTTGATAGTAAATATGCTATAAATTTTTGCCGATCTTGATATCTTGGTCTATCACGTAACTTGTTAACTAATTTTTCTAGAGTCTCTTTTTCGTTTAAGTTTTCTTGAGATATATTGTTCTCATATTCAGTAAGTATATTTTGTATAGTTACTGGTTGCACTCCTTTTGCGCGTAAATCAGCGCTAATTACTCTGTTGCTCCTACTTTTCCTCTTTCTATTATCTGCATACCATTTGGCGAATTTTTCGTCGTTAAGATAACCTTTTTTTGTAAATTCGTTTGTCCAATCATCGATCAGTTCAGGCTCAATGTTCTTTTTGTACAAGTAGTCTTTATATTCTTTGATGGAGTGTGGCCTACCCGCTAGCCACTCTAGAGAGCGTTGTTTTTGTTTACCTTCACTTGATAGTTTTTTATACAAACTAACTTTGGCTTGATCTATGTCTGATCCCTTTTTTAGTTTTTCATCTAAAAGTTGGTCTAGCGTCAGTGAGAAAGAGTATCTATCATCAACAAAAACGGAAACCCTATTTGGATTTTTAATTTGAGCTTTTATAGAGCTAATTTTCATGTTTAGATCAGTAGTTTAAAACCAGTATAAGACATAACAGCTGAAATACAATCATGGTGATTATGATTATGCTGAAATTTTTGAAATTTTCTTTGGTAGCTATGCTTTTGATAAAGTCTACGATTACTTTATGGGGTTTGATAAACGCATCCCAACTATTCCACCTACCAAATCTGCCTATATAAACTCCAGCTGATGACAAAATTACTACCGCTCCAACAACAACATACTTATACAAATTATCCACATCTAGCATTTCATAGAAAAGCTTGATGCTAATAGCACCAGCTATAGCTCCAAAAACAGTTGTCATCAGCAGCAGTAAACTATCGAACAAAAATTTCGGGTCGCCACGTTTATAACTCAAACTGCTGGCAAACTTATTATCACGCTTATTAACTAAAACATCCTGGTTAAGATGCATAAAGTCAGTAATTATATAGAAAGAGTTCGGCAAGAAAAACAACCAACCTAGATCGCTAATTAGTACCAGTGTTGAATTGTACGAATTATCAACTAAATAACTGCTCAGGCTTATCAGTCCAAGAGGAACCATAGCTAGGATCATGTTCCAGATCATAAAGGCGCAGAAACCGAGACTACCAAAAAATAAGGACCTTAAAAACCAAGCAATTGATAAACAAATAAAGACTAGAGCTACATATTCCATTACTAAAATAATACTACCACCTGAAAAGTGAAAGTAGACTAATCTTCTACTTTCGCAGAGCGAACCTTCTTGTCAATCTCTTTTAGGACTTTTGGATTATCTTTCAGATATTGTTTTGCGGCCTCACGTCCTTGAGCAATATTCTCGCCGTTGTATGCGAACCAAGCACCAGCCTTTTCTACTATCCCCTTCTCTGTTGCTAAATCCAAAATATCACCTTCTGCACTAATGCCTTGATTGTACATGATGTCAAATTCAGCCTGCCTAAAAGGTGGAGCTATTTTATTCTTTACAATCTTGACTCTGACTCTGTTGCCAATGATTTCTTCTCCTGTTTTAATCTGTGAAGTTCTGCGAATATCCATACGCACACTGGAATAAAACTTCAATGCATTTCCACCTGTAGTTGTTT
>Ga0224722_1001611_pt1 | contig 12434 bp, 10 predicted proteins | sample Balambano_FR1_Me_FD_161646 | JGI IMG/M metagenome (GOLD analysis project Ga0224722, IMG submission 161646) | Freshwater sediment microbial communities from Lake Towuti, South Sulawesi, Indonesia - Balambano_FR1_MetaG | ecosystem: Environmental > Aquatic > Freshwater > Lake > Sediment | place...
GCTCCCGTTCGGAGCTTTGCCATGTTTATGCGTGTTGAGATGACCGCAGAGCCGACATTCCATAGGTCTTGCTTGAGAGTAGATACCCCTTCACTTTACCTGACCCACTACAATCTGATGCACTACCAAGGAATTAAATAGAAACTTTGCAATTTAACTCCAGGCTTTTGGGGTGTTATTCGTCATATCTGAATCGTTAATGCTTGAGAGTGGGAGGCTATCTCGCGTTTGTGCTGCATAACACCCCAAATAACAACATTATCCAGTATCTCCGATTCAGCATTTCCCTATGTCTCAGTCAGAAGCACCGCGTCTGCTCGACCAAGTGCGACAAACTATCGGCTCAAGCACTTCAGTCTCAAAACTGAAAAATCTTATCCCAATTTGATTAGCCGTGCAGCGGCAAGTTGCGGCATCTATTCAAAATCAAGATTGGCTCACCCCACCCAAGTTTCAACCACCGGCCTACGAGATTGGCTTTGCCCCAGCACAATCCGCTTCTGTCGGTTCAACCGTAATCGCAAGCGGAAATGCTTTAGGCTTACTGCCTGTTTCAACTTTGTTCTGTTTGGCGATGTCGCTCCACTGCGTTTCTACAAATTTCCGGGCGGCTTCGTCGAGCCCTTTGAAGCCAGAAGATTTCACCAGAATGGCCGTATCGGATAAAGTGCCATTGGATTGCAGCACGGCGACCAGCACTGTTTCCCCTTGCACAGCTTTCCCTTCATGTTGAAACTGACAGGCTTCTTTGGGATAGGGCGCGCGGAGTTTGAGCGATTTCTCCCAGTTTGGAATGCTGTACTTGTCGGCGATTTGACCAGCCACGATCGCCGCATTGCTGGTAAAGTCCTGCTCAGAAGTGCCCGTGGCGTTAAAGGCAAAGCTTTGTTGCAGGGCAATTTTCTCCTGCTCCTCTCGACTTTTACTCAAAGGTTTGCCATCTGGCCCCACCAAATCCTCTGAATTTGCCGAAGTTTTATTCGTCTCCTCCGCCTCAGATTCAGATTCCTTGGTGTCTTTGGTCTGGGTTTCGTTGCGGCGAGTCTGGGCAGTGGATTTGGCTGGCTTGCGTTTAGAAATAATAGCTCCTGGATCAAAGTTGCTACTGCTAGACGTTTCAGGAATTTGATAGTAAGGATCGCTGCCCAAAACATTGGGGTCGATCGGCACCAGCGGCACATCGGATGGAGTGGACTTCGGCGCGGTAGATTTAGGCAAGGGTTGCAGCAGTGATGATTGCGGCAGGCGGGCTTGCTGCTCCAATGGGCTAAGTTCAACGACACCAAGAGTTCGTTGGGTTTCCGGTGGCTTGGAACTGGAGGCAGGGACGAGGGGCAACCCAAACCACAGCAGCCCATGAACCCCCAAAGAGGCCAGCACCGCGATCGAGAACGGTTGTTTCAGTTGATTCCAAACTCTTCCAGCCGTTCCTTTTTGAAATACCGGTGGCACATTCTTGAGCGACGAGAAATTAGACATGGTGCAGTAAACCGATGAAGACGATTACTTCGTCACATAGACGATTAACAATGAAAAATAGTGCGGTTTCAAATCCGGTTGATGGTCCAGATTTGTGTGAATGATCTGTTGTGGTAGCGTTGCCCATTCAACAACATAGCTCTGTTTTAGCAAACTGTGTTGTTGTAATATGCGCCAAACCTGAGTATAAACCGAGCTTACTTTCATCAACACCACGACATCGGCCCATTTCAGAATGGATTCCAGGTCTTCAACCCGGTACAGAGCTGGCAACACAACCAGCCGATCGCCCCGGAGCGTGAGCGGTAACCCCAGCGCCGCGATCGCGGCCAAGGGCGAACAGACTCCAGGAATTGCGACCACGTTGACTGCGGGTTGCTGCTGCTGCAAGGTTTGCGCCAGGTAAGTAAACGTGCTGTAAAAACTCACATCGCCCTCTGAAGCAAACACCACATCCTGTCCCTGCGCTAGATAGGGCCACACTTGCGCGGCAGCGGCTTGCCATGCCGTTTCTAATTGCTGCTGTGCTTGCACGTAGGGAAACGTTAGAGACAGCCGCAGTTGTTCTGGTTTGAGCCATGGCGCCACAATTTGTTCGGCAAAGCCAGGTTTTCCACCTACACCCGCTGGATAGGCCACCACCGCAGCCTGCTGAAGTCGCCGCAACGCTTTCACCGTGATTAATTCTGGATCACCCGGTCCGACACTGATTCCATATAATGTCCCGGTTTTCACTCGTTTCGCCCCTTGCCCCATTCATGAATCCAATGCTTTACGATTCTAAATGGAATGACTCCTAACCCCAAAACAGCATGGCCTTACCGACCGTAATTCTTCCAGGTTATTTGGCAGGCGCGATCGAGTACAAAACCCTGGAACAGACGCTCAATCAACTCAACATTCCCACTGTTACCGTACCCATTCGCTGGCAAGATTGGGTGCCGACGATCGGTGGGCGCTCAGTGACTCCCATCCTGCGCAAAATTGACGCGACAGTGCAACAACTGCGGCAGGAAACTGGTAGCTCAAAAGTGAATTTACTCGGACATTCTGCGGGAGGGTGGTTAGCGCGCATTTACCTGGGCGAAAAACCCTACTGTATTCATCCTCAAGACACGGCAGAGTGCGTCTGGCAGGCCTATCCCTATGTTCACACGCTTGTGACGCTGGGCACCCCTCACACTAGCCTGGAACGCTGGACCCGCAAAAACCTGGATTTTGTCAACCAGACTTATCCGGGAGCGTTTTACCTCAACCAGGTGAAATATGTTTGCGTTGCCGGCAAAGCCATTTTTGGGAAACGGCAACCTGGCAGTTGGCTGGCTTACAGCAGCTACAAGATGACCTGTGGCCGGGGCGATTGTTGGGGAGATGGGATTACACCGATCGCTGCCGCTCATTTAACCGGGGCCGAAAATTTGATTATTGATGGAGCCACTCACGCCCCCAAATCCGGCAAACGTTGGTATGGCTCTCCTGGCCTGCTGGAACAATGGGTCAGCTATCTGGAGTGAGCAGGAAGAGATTTATTCTGGGTGCCTCCAACGACGCGGTTGTCTACTAATCTTGAAACTAGATGAGTAGACAAGCGTATCGCTTTACACGATGCAAACGACGATAGCTTCAGCGAAAGAACGATTTTGGCGATATTGGTTTTTGGTGCCCCTCTACCCTTACAGCGATCGCCGCACGTTGAGACAGGAAGTAGTGCAGGACACCATTTGGACATTCGACCAGATGCAGGGCATTCTCTACGTTGTTGTGCCCATTCGGATGACGGTGGTCAGGCTAGCGGCAGGCGGGTTATTGGTTTACGCTCCTGTTGCCCCTACGCCGGAATGTTTGGAGTTAATGCAGGAATTGGTCACAGCTCATGGCGAGGTGAAATACATTATCTTGCCATCCAGTTCAGGCTTAGAACATAAGGTATTTGTGGGGCCGTTTGCCCGCTGTTTTCCCACCGCCCAAATTTTCATTGCCCCAGGCCAGTGGAGTTTTCCGGTGAATTTGCCATTGAGTTGGTTGGGCTTCCCAGCAAACCGCACCCAGGAGTTGCCAGAATTCGCCTGCAATGCGCCATTTGGCGATGAATTTGATTATCAGATCTTGGGGCCGCTCAATCTCGGTTTGGGCAAGTTTACTGAAGTGGCATTTTTTCATCCCCGATCGCGTTCCCTGCTCGTAACCGATTCCGTCGTGTCAATTCCCGCTGAGCCGCCGGATGTGTTGCAGCGCGACCCCTATCCCATGCTGTTTCACGCCAAAGATTCGGCCTTCGATCGAGTTGAAGATACGCCCGCAAATCGACGGAAAGGCTGGCAGCGCATGATGCTGTTTGCGTTCTTTTTTCGACCTCAAGCGTTGGAACCCGTGAATACGTGGCGCTCGATTCGAGATGCATTTCAGGCTCCCGATCGCTCAAAGCGGGCCTATTTCGGCTGGTTCCCGTTTCGCTGGGGCGAGGGTTGGGAGCGATCGTTTGCGGCGTTGCGCGGCAATGGGCGGTTGTTTGTTGCGCCGATTTTGCAAACGTTGATTCTGAATCGGGCACCCCAAGAAACACTCGACTGGGCGAATGATGTGGCTGGGTGGGATTTTGACCGGATCATTCCGTGTCATTTGGCGGCACCGATCGCCGCCACCCCACGCCAATTTCGCCAAGCCTTCTCCTTTTTGGAGCGATCGCCTGGGCACACCCTGGATGCAGAAGTGATACCGCTACCAGACGCCGATTTTGCCCTGTTGCGCTCGATCGATAAGGGATTGAGTCGGACGCGCCTGGTTCCCCAGGCGAAAGATAAAATTTAATCAATCTCTTGACCTTCCTTTTATCGTCCACCTGAACGGCGAGTTGCCGCTCGATTCCCACATTTCCGGCCCTTACTGTCTAGCTGCCACGGGAAATCGCAATTTCCTGAAGACAAAGTTGTAAACGGAGTAGAGGGTGGAGTAATATCCCGAGTATTTTGAAGCATTGCTTGAATTGAATCCTCTGTGTTTGAACAAAGAAAATTCGCTACTGCGCTTTGCTCACGTGCACTTATTCCTCCGAGAGAAGTACCAGTCGCTGATTGTATTTGTTGTCCAGTTGAGTTAAGAGTCGTGGTTTGTGTTACTCGAATCGCCTCTGAAGGGCAGATAGTCTCAACAAACGCCTTTTGACTTCCAGTGCCTTCAGAAAAAACTCGTTCAATCTCTGCTCTACGAGTTGAGTTAAGGGCGTAAAAAGTACTTAAGCTCACAAAACTTGTAACCTCTACTCCGGAGTAAACTAATGACTTTAAATTGCTTGCTCTAGGTAAGCGAGTAGAGTCTTCAGACGCAGAAGCACTTCGTGTACGGCCGCACATTGCCGTTAAGTCAATCATTTTTCCGTTGCTATTGACTATGTAGCAGATGGGTTGAGCAACTGCAGGTGTGACTTCAATAGATAAACCTAAAGTAACTATTGCTCCGACTAACTGAATGCTGCGACTCATCAGCTTCTCCAAATTTAGTTGTTCATTCAACACCTATTTCTTCAGAGAAATCTAAAGCTCCGGATGGCACGTGTGAAGAGCTAATAAAAATGGCCAGCTTACCGAATGCTTGAATTACAACAGATTTATTTTCTTAAAAAGTGCAATCAATTATTAAGCTTGCTATGGTTAAGTAACAAAACCTTAACCACCCGTCAGGATTCTGCATGACTCTCACCGCACCGCGTCCGCTCAGGTTGCCTTCTGCTTCGTTAACGGCTGTTTGGATGGTGCTGAGTGAACTGCTGCTGGCGGCGGTGATTGGGTTTGTCTTGCTGCTGGCGGGTGCCGATGGTACGTCCTGGATTTTGGGTGGCATTGCTGCTGGCGCGATCGTCTTTTTAATTAGCCGCACTTACCTTGAGATTGATGTAACGCCAAATCGCAATGCTCGAAAGATTGGCCAACTCCTAGTTGGGTTAACTGTGGGGTTTTCAGTTCAAAGTCATAACGTGGGAGCGATCGCCAGCCAGATTCCCATCTTTGCGCTGCTCACCGGATGTTTACTCATTGGTAGTTTGGGAGTTGCGGCCATTTACACCCGCCTTCAGCAGACCGACTGGCTGACAGCAATGCTCGCAACGACCCCTGGCAACATTGGCGTGATGGCAAGTATTGCTGCCGATTATGGCAGTAATCCGGCGCTGGTTTCCCTGGTGCAACTGGTCCGCTTTACCGCAGTCACCTCCGCAATCCCGTTGCTGGCTCATATTTCGCACTCGGCAAATGCTTGGGACACATTGTATCAGTTGACCCATCCCCTGGTTAGCACGGAGACGGGGTACTTGATTCGATTGGGAGTGGTATTAGCACTTGCCAGTTTCAGTGTCCGCGTTGGCGAACGCCTGAAGGTTCCCGTTCCAGGATTGATGTGTCCTTTGGTGGTGGGAGTGGGATTTAACGCTTTAGTGAATGCAATGCCAGGGCTGCCCTCTGTGGATTTTCATCCGCCTGCGTTGCTGAATCTAGTGGGGCAAATTCTGCTGGGCACAACGATCGGCGAATATTGGGGCAAAAATCCAAATCTGGGACGATTTGCGATCGCCCGTGCTACGCTTCCGGCGGCATTGACCTTGCTGGTAGGAGTCGGAGCAGCGGGAATTGCCAAATTGTTCACCTCCTGGGATTGGCTCACCTGTCTGCTCGTAACGGCTCCAGGTGGTTCGCCGGAGATGATCTGGATTGCTTTAACCCTGAATCAAGATGTAGAACTGGTGACGGCTGGCCATTTAGTTCGTTTAATCGCGCTAAATGCCTTATTGCCAGTGCTGGTTACGATCGCAGTACAACTGGAGCAGTCTAGAAATCAACAGGTGCAGCCCACCGTAACTGCACTGACAAATTCAACGAATAAATTATTCCGCCCACACTCTTAATAATTCGCAACTCTTTTCTCAAAAAAATCGCTCAGAAACCATCAATAAACTTCAACCATGATCATTGGTGCCGTTGATGTAAGTGACCAGAATAGGTTAAGCCATCAATGAAACTCAATTATCACTATTAACTAAAACCAGGGATACGACTCAAACTGGACTGATTGATAGATTTTAATCAATGAGTATTGAAAGATTTAGGCTTAGATTCAATATTTATTTATATATGTCATTTAAGATTCATCTAATGGTTGGAATCGACCATTGATTTTTTATTAAAAAAAGGCGCTAAACTGAGTTTCAAGTTGATGGAACACAAACTGACTTTCAATCGTTCGGTGAGTTCATCAAGTTAATTGGTTCACACAAAAGTTTTTGCCCAGTCAATCGCTAATTCGCTGGAGTTCTATCCAGCAGCCGGAAGAGCTTCTGGCAGGTTGAACATGGCAATTTTTGTGATCAGTTTGGATTTTGACGAGCGCCCATATTTGTTTGCTTTCCCTGGTTCACTTTCGAGGGTAATGGAGGTTTTATGTCTAATTTTTCGGGGCTGTCGCGCCGCCGTTTTTTGGCAACGGCAGGGGCAGCCAGTGGAGCTGTATTGCTCAAAGGTTGTCTCGGAAATCCGCCTTCTCCAACCGATCTATCGCCCAGAGCTGAGGCGATGACGCTAAGTCCGACGACAACGCCAGAAATTACCAGTATTAAACTGGGCTATATCGCCATTGCGGAATCGGCACCGTTGATCATTGCGAAGGAGAAAGGCTTTTTCGATCGCCACGGCATGACGGGGGTTGAAGTCTCCAAGCAAGCCTCCTGGGGGGCCGCACGAGACAACATTGAAATCGGCTCTGAAGGCGGTGGGATTGATGGCGGTCAATGGCAAATGCCCATGCCGCACCTAATCTCAGAAGGCTTAATCACCAAGGGCAACCGCAAAATTCCGATGGTGTTGTTGGCGCAATTAAGTACTCAAGGAAACGGCATTGCGATCGCCAGTATGCACGAAGGCAAAGGCTTTGGCATGAATATCGGTAAGTCCGGTGCTGCCGAGTACATCAAAGGGTTATCCCAGTCTGGCAACCCCTTCAAAGCCGCGTACACCTTCCCCAAAGTGAATCAGGATTTCTGGATTCGTTACTGGCTGGCAGCAGGCGGTGTCAATCCGGATAAAGACATTAACCTGATTGCCGTTCCTGCCGCGCAAACTGTGGCCAACATGAGAACCGGTTCAATGGATGGCTTCAGCACCGGCGACCCGTGGCCCTATCGGATCATCAAAGATCGCCGCAAGATTGGCTTCATGGCCGTGTTGACGGGGCAAATGTGGTCTGACCACCCCGAAGAATACCTGGCAGTGCGGAAAGATTGGGTTGAGAAGCACCCGATCGCGACCAAAGCCCTGCTCAAAGGCGTGATGGAAGCGCAGCAGTGGTGCGATAATCCGCAGAACCGGGAAGAGATGGTGCGGATCTTGGCAACTCGCAAATACTTCAATGTCCCAACGGAGTTTTTAGTTGGTCCTTACGAAGGCAACTACATCATGGGCGACGGCAAGCCAGACATCAATGATCCGCAACTGGCGATCAAATATTGGAAAGACAGCCGTGGCAGCGTGTCCTATCCCTACAAGAGCCATGACCTATGGTTCCTGACAGAAAGTGTCCGTTGGGGTTTCTTACCTGAAGGAGTCTTGTCTGAATCGCAGCGCATCATTGATACAGTCAGCGGCGAGAAGTACTGGCGCGAAGCTGCTCAAGAACTGGGCATCGCCAGCGCCGACATTCCCCAATCCACCTCACGCGGCATCGAAAGATTCTTTGACGGGGTCGAGTTCAACCCCGAAAATCCCAAAGCGTATTTAGACAGTCTGCAAATTAAGGCGATTAAAGCGTAAGGAGCGGGAAGTAGGGACTAGGGGCTAGAGGAACCAAAACCTAGAGCCTAAAACCTGCCTTCTGCCTTCCGCCCTCTGCCCTCTGCCTTCACCCAGCTTTTCATTCACAACAGCATTACTTAGGAGACCATAATGACCGCTAGCGCAACTCAAAGCCCTGGAATTCGGTTGGGCAATTTTAACCTTTCCTGGAAAAAGATCAAATCGGATTATTTACCTCCTATTATCGCGATCGCGATTTTCCTGATTATTTGGGAATTGTTATCCATTTCGGGTGTCACCCTGCTCCCTGGACCGTCGAGTTTATGGACAGATGAGCGGACTCGTGAACTGCTGCTATTTCCGTTTTACGATCGCGGTGGAATTGATAAGGGAATGTTCTGGCAAACCTTCGCCAGTTTGCAACGAGTGGCAATCTCCTACACCTTAGCGGCGATCGTTGGGATTGGGGTTGGCATTCTGGTCGGCACCACGCCCACTGTTTCTAAAGCCCTCGACCCCCTCTTCCTGTTCTTGCGAACAGTTCCTCCTCTAGCATGGGTACCCATCTCCTTAGCCGCATTGAACAAAAACGAACCTGCCGCATTATTCGTGATTTTCATTACCGCTGTATGGCCTATCCTGATTAACACTGCCGTGGGTGTTAAAGAAATCCCGCAAGACTACAACAACGTTGCTAAAGTAATTCAAATCTCACGCAAAAAGTACTTCACCAAAATTTTGTTGCCGTCTGCCATGCCATATATTTTCACAGGTCTACGGGTAGCGATTAGTTTAGCATGGCTAGCAATTATCGCAGCTGAGATTGTGATGTCCGGGATTGTCGGAATTGGTTTCTTCATCTGGGAAGCATACCAAAACAACTACATCAGTGAAGTGATTTTAGCGTTGATCTGGATTGGTGGTGTTGGTCTGCTCCTCGATCGCCTGATGGCTTGGTTGCAGTCGGTGATTATTAAGGGTTAAGGCAGAAGGTGTTAGGTCTTAGGTGTGACTAGATTTTAGGTTTTGGTTCTTCTAGTCCCTAGCCCTTACGTCCGTTCCTCCCCCTTTGCCTTTTGCCTTCTGCCCTCCTAAACAAGAAGTACAGAACTAATCACACAGGACTAAGAAAATGAGCGACTTTGTAGTAGTTGAAAATGTGGAAAAGTCGTTTCCATTATCAGGCGGAAAAGAGTATCTAGCACTGAAGGGAATCGATTTAGTCATCAAGAAAGGCGAATATATTTCACTGATTGGGCACTCTGGTTGTGGTAAGTCCACGTTGCTCAACATGATTGCTGGCTTGGATTTGCCGACAGCGGGAATTGTGACGCTGGATGGGTTAGCAGTCACAAAACCCGGCCCCGATCGCATGGTGGTGTTTCAAAACTATTCCCTATTGCCCTGGTTGACGGTACGGGAAAACGTAGATTTAGCGGTCAGCGAAGTCTTAACTGATCGATCGCCCCAGGAACGCAAGGAAGTTTGCGAACACTACATTAACCTGGTGGGGCTGAGCGGTTCGATCGACAAGTTACCCACAGAAATTTCTGGTGGAATGCGGCAACGGGTAGCGATCGCCCGAGCATTAGCCATCCAACCGAAACTGCTGTTGCTGGATGAACCATTCGGTGTATTGGATGCGTTAACTCGCGGCAACTTGCAGGAACAGTTGGTGCGCATTTGCGAAGAAAACGAAGTGACCGCATTGATGGTGACGCACGAAGTTGATGAAGCGGTGCTGATGAGCGATCGCATCGTCATGATGACCAATGGCCCTGGTTCCAAAATCGGCGGCATCCTGGAGGTAGACATTCCCCGCCCCCGCAAGCGGATGGAAGCCGTGAAACATCCCAGCTATTACCAGTTGCGGAGTGAGATTATCTACTTCTTGAACCAGCAAAAGCGAGTCAAGAAAATGCGGGCACGGAAAGTCGCCGTCGTCCCTCGCCACGGGTTAGAAAAGGTGAATCTGGAAATTGGCTTTGTGCCATTAACTGCTTGCGCCCCGATCGCCGTTGCCCAGGAAAAAGGCTTCTTCACCAAACACGGCTTGGATGAAGTGTCGCTAGTGCGCGAATCCACTTGGCGCGGTGTCGTTGATGGTATCAGTGGGGGCTATGTGGATGCGGCTCAAATGCCAGCGGGGATGCCGTTGTGGATGACGCTGGGGGGTGGTACAGTTGCCCAAACTGTTCCTGTCGTTACCTCGCTCACCATGACTCGCAATGGTAATGCCATCACGTTGGCCAAGCGCTATCAGGAACAGGGCGTTACCACACTGGCAGACTTCAAAAAAGCCCTGATGGAGTCTACCAATGAAGCCATTCATCGCATGGGGGTAGTGCATCCCTCCTCAATGCATAATCTGCTGCTGCGCTACTGGCTGGCTTCTGCAGGAATTGATCCAGACAATGACTTGCAACTGAAGACCATTCCCCCGGCGCAAATGGCGGTTGACCTGAAAGCGGGCACGATCGACGGGTTCTGTGTGGGCGACCCCTGGAACCTGCGGGCAGAGATGGAGGGCACAGGATTCACGATCGCCACTGATGTGGACATCTGGAACGGGCATCCGGGGAAAGTCTTGGGTGTACGGGAAGACTGGGCGCAAGCCTATCCCAACACTCACATTGCCCTCGTCAAAGCCCTCCTGGAGGCTTGTCAGTACTGTGCTGTTCCAGCAAACGCTGAAGAGATTCGCAAGATTCTGGCCATGCGGGAATATGTCGGCACCAGCATGGACTTTATTCACCTGGGTGGACCGGGAGATATTGTTCCAGGTGCAAAATCGGTTGCTCATCACCTGTTCTATGGTGATAACGTGAATCGCCCTAGCCGCACCGAACACCTCTGGATTTTGAGTCAGATGGCACGTTGGGGCGATATTCCCTTCCCGCGGAACTGGGTGGAAGTGCTGGAAAAAACCTGTCGGGTGAGTGTTTTCAGTACGGCGGCACGGGAAATTGGCTTGTCCGAAATCACCTACGGCAAAGGTTCCGTCAAACTAGCGGACGGTAGCACGTTCAATACGGATGACCCGATCGCGTATTTGAATAGTCTCGAAGTCAAACGCGATATCACCATGACCGAAGTTGCTCTGGAACAACCTAGAGCAGTGGCTTAAGGAGAACACCATGACTCAAACATCGCCCACAACTATGACTGCAACCTTATCGAATTCATCTTCTACTTCAGCAACTCAAGATGACTTTTTAGTGCTGGAGAATGTGACTAAGATATACCCTGCTCAAGCTGGTTCTAATGTTGTCATTAAAGACATCAATTTGATTGTTAAAGAAGGAGAATTTATCTGCATCATTGGACACTCCGGGTGTGGTAAATCGACCCTGCTAAACACTATTTCTGGCTTTGCTACGCCGGATAATGGCGAAGTGCGGATGCGGGGTAAAAAAGTCACTGAACCGGGCCCGGATCGCATGGTGGTATTCCAAAACTACTCCCTCATGCCTTGGCTGAGTGCCTACGACAACGTCTATCTGGCACTGGACTCGGTGCATCCCACCAAATCCCATGCTGAGAAAGACACGATCGTCCAGGAACACTTAACCATGGTGGGTTTGGCAGATGCCGCCGAGAAAAAACCACCCCAACTTTCCGGTGGGATGAAGCAACGGGTGGCGATCGCGCGGGCTTTCTGTCTGCGGCCGGAGGTGTTGATTTTGGATGAACCCTTTGGTGCCTTGGATGCTATCACCAAGGAAGAAATGCAAGAAGAACTCTCGCAAATCTTTGTAGATCATCAATGCACCGTGTTGATGGTAACGCACGATATCGACGAGTGCATCTTCCTGGCCGATCGCTTGGTGATGATGACCAATGGTCCCGCCGCCGGAATTGGGGAAATTCTGGAGATTCCTTTCCCCCGACCCCGCGATCGTGCCCAAATTATGGAAGACCCACAGTACTACGATCTGCGTAATCGTGCCCTCGACTTCCTCTATAACCGCTTCGCCCACGATGATGTGGCCTAGCAATCGATACAGGCGGGGTTAAGCTCAAACAGGCGTTCCTGCGCAGGAACGCCTGTAATGCCTAACCCAACGTCTGGGAGCCACACTGGCTCACCAACTTGGCGCTGATGCGGAAGGGTGGTTTTAGGTTCTGGGTTTTCGGTTTTTTCTAGCCCCTCCTCCCCACTCCCCACGCTCTACTTTCCCC
>Ga0224722_1001612_pt1 | contig 12431 bp, 6 predicted proteins | sample Balambano_FR1_Me_FD_161646 | JGI IMG/M metagenome (GOLD analysis project Ga0224722, IMG submission 161646) | Freshwater sediment microbial communities from Lake Towuti, South Sulawesi, Indonesia - Balambano_FR1_MetaG | ecosystem: Environmental > Aquatic > Freshwater > Lake > Sediment | place...
CGTGGCGGCGGTGGGCGAACACCGCGATCATGCTATGCGTGCCTGTGCCAGCGCCGACGCGGTGTTCGCCCACCGCCGCCACGCGCACATCGTTGGACAGCATGACCGGCACGTTGCGCCACTTCTTCAGCATCTTGGCCAGCTCGATGTTGCGCCAACCTGGCAGGTTGGTCAGATACACCACCACACCGTTGACGCCGTCAATAATGCCCGGCGCGCCGACGCCGATGGCCGACACGCGCTCCTTCTTTAGCCCGGCTTCGGTCAGCGCTTCATCCATCGTCCGTTCGATGCGCTCGATCACCGCCTCCGGCCCTTTCTCTGCCTGCGTCGCCTTCTTGCCCGTGCCCAACACGTTGCCCTGCTGATCCACCACCGCGGTCAGGATCTTCGTGCCGCCCAGGTCAATGCCGACTGCGTATTTTGTCGCCACGATTTAGCTCCGTTGAAACCGCAGAGGCGCAGAAGTCGCGGATACAGCCAATACTGTTTTGTCCGCGTTCTCCGCGCCTCCGCGGTGAAAGATAGGCCCAATGTTAAAATCGCGCCGCGATTTTGCAACCACACGAGCTCCATCATGCGCGTCCCACTGTCCTGGCTCCGAGATTACGTTGACGTCACCCTCTCTCCCGAGCAACTGGCCGACAAGCTCACCCTGGCCGGGCTTGAAGTCGAAAAGATTGAATTTATCGGCCTACCCGGAAGTGAACTGCCGTGGGATCGCGACAGGATTTTCGTCGGCCAACTGTTGCAGGTCGAGCGCCACCCCAACGCCGACAAGCTGCTGTTGGCCACGGTCGAGTATGGCGCGGCCCAGCCGATTGTCGTCGTCACCGGCGCGCCCAACATCAAGCCGGGTGACGCCGGGCAAAAGGTCGTGCTGGCGCTCAAGGGTGCGCGCCTCTACGACGGCCACAAAGATGGCAAGGTCGTCATGACCTTGAAAGAGGCCACGCTGCGCGGCATCAAGAACGACAGCATGGTGTGCAGCGAGAAGGAACTGGGTCTGAGCGACGAGCACGAGGGCATCCTGCTGTTGCCCGACGACGCGCCCGTCGGCGCGCCCCTGGTTGACTATCTGGGCGACGCCGTGCTCGACGTCGCTATTTTGCCCAACACCGCCCGCTGCGCCTCGATCATCGGCATCGCCCGTGAGGTGGCCGCGCTCACCGGCCAGACGCTGCGCACCCCTGCGCTCGATGTGGCCGCCGATGGCCCGCCCATCGAAGACGAATTGAGATTGGAGATTGGACACGCAAGATTGAACCCGCGCTTCACCGCCGGGATCATCAAGGGCATCACGCTTGGGCCGTCGCCATATTGGATGCAGCGGCGCTTGCAACTGTGCGGCGTGCGCGCCATCAGCAACGTCGTGGATGTATCGAACTACGTCATGCTGGAGATTGGCCAGCCCACGCACACGTTCGACTTCGACGCCGTGCGCATCGGCCACAATGGCAAACGCACCGTCATCACCCGTCTGGCCCAGCCGGGCGAGACACTCACCACCCTCGACGGCGCGGTGCGCGAATTGAAGCCGGCCGACATTTTGGTGTGCGACGAGATTGGCCCGCTCAGCCTGGCCGGCGTGATGGGCGGCGCAGACAGCGAGGTGAAGGGCGCGACGATGAACGTGCTGCTCGAGGTGGCCGCGTGGGACAACATCAGCATCCGCCGCACGGCCCGCCATCACGACCTGAACAGCGAGGCCAGCGCACGCTTCGCCAAAGGCGTGCACCCGGAGTTGGCGATGATGGCCCAGAAGCGCGGGCTGCACCTGCTGCACAAGTTGACAGGGGGCGTGGTGGATCGGGGCATCTTGGATGCGTATCCTCTGCCAGCAAGAGTTGTCACGGTTGAGTTGCACCCCGATCACGTGGATCGGCTGCTGGGCGTGCACATCCCCGTTGACGAGATGGTGCGCATCCTGCGCGCCCTCGAATTCAGTGTGGAGGGTGCAGTGGGGAGTGGGGAGAGAGATCACTCCCCACTCCCCACTCCCCACTCTCCACTCCGCGTCACCGCACCGCCGCACCGTCTGGACATCGAAGGTGAGCACGACTTGATCGAGGAAATCGCGCGCATCTACGGCTACGACGAACTGCCGCAGACGCTGATGGCCGACGAATTGCCGCCTGCGCATGGCAACCCTGAACTCGAATTCGAGGAACAGGTCAAAGACCTGCTGGTCGAAGCGGGGCTGCAAGAGATCGTGAGCTACCGCATGACCACGCCTCAGGCCGAGGCGCGCATCTTTGCGCCGGGCACACCGGCCGATGACCGGCCCTATGTCACGCTGGCCAACCCGATGAACGTAGAGCGCGCCGCCATGCGCCACACGCTGGTCGCGGGCGCGCTGGAGGCGTTGGCCGCCAACCTGCGTCATCACAGCCGCGTCGCGCTGTTCGAGGTCGGCGCTGCCTATCTGCCCAACGAAGAAGGCATCCTGCCGGATGAATCGCCGCGTTTGGTGATCGCGATGAGCGGTGCACGGGCCGAGGCATCGTGGCAGCTTGCGGCCCCAAAGACGCCCCTCGATTTTTACGATCTCAAGGGCGTGATTCAGGCGCTGCTGGATGGCCTGCGCGTGAGCAGCGCAACCTTTGAAGCCGCCGCGCACCCGACGTATTACCCCGGCCGGGCTGCAGCCATCTGCGTGAAGGATCAACGCATCGGCCGGTTTGGCGAGTTGCACCCGCGCGTGCGCGAGGCATTGGATTTGCCCGCCGGCCAGCCCACGCTCATTGCCGATGTGGATCTGGTCGCGCTGCGAATGGCGGCCGATGCGGTCAAGACCATCCAGGATGTGCCGCGCTTCCCGGCCACGGTCGAGGACTTGGCTATCGTCGTCAACGACGATGTGAAGGCGGCCGACGTCGAGTTGATCCTGCGCCGGGCCGGCGGCAATTTGCTGCGTGGCGTGCGGCTGTTCGATGTGTATCGCGGTGAGCAGATCGGCGCGGGCAAGAAGAGCCTGGCCTATTCGCTCACCTACCAGGCCGACGACCGCACCCTGTCCGACAAGGATGTGGAGAAGCTGCGCGCCAAGCTCATCCGCGCGGTCGAGGGTCAGTTGGGAGCGAGCGTCCGCAAGTGATGTGTGGCGTAGGGCGTATCACGTATCGCGTAACAGAATACGTGATGCGCGATGCGTGATGCGCGATTGACACGTCGCCTCACGCGGCGCAAAACCTCAGCTTAGCGACGGCTCAGCCATGTGGTGTAGCGTTCCTCCATAGCACCCATGAGCAACACCAATCGAAACGCCTGGATCGCCGTCATCGCCGGCCTCCTCCTGATCTGCATGTGCTTTGGCCTGGTCGGCGGCGGGCTGACGTGGCTGGCGATTCAAGCCTCGGCCAGCGACGTCGTCTCGGCACGGCTGGATGAGAATCCCGTCCCGGCACAGCGCAACACCCGCACGCCGGATACGTCAACGCCGGTCGTCATCATCCGCGAACCGTTCTCCACGGCTGCGCCCGGGCCCGATGTGAAAGTGACCGACACGCTCGATCGGATCACTTCAGCGGTGTTGCCCGAAGAGAACCTGGCCGACCTTGCGATCCGCTACAAGGGCGTGACGCCGCAGCAGGCCGAGGTGAGTTGCCCGGCCTTGGCACCCGAATATGAAGTCGGCGCGACGCGCACGTTCACGCTCAGCAACCAGGACAATAACTCGTTGTTTCAGATCACGGCGCGGCTGGAATACAAAACGCCGCACGCCTATATGTGGGTGCAGCAGACGCCTCGCCGGGTGCAACTAAACGCCTCCAGGCTGCGGCGCGCGGCCGATGAGTTCGAGCGCGCCATCTATCCCACCACCCGCGCGTTCTTTGGCAGCGAGGCGCAGCCCGGCGTGGATTGCGACCCGCATGTGCACGTGGTGCATGCGACCGGCGTCGGCAGTTCGGTGGGCGGCTACTTTTCGTCGCCCGATGCGTATCCGCGGGCGGTGCGCAGCGACTCGAATGAAGGCCAGATGTTCGTCATGCACGCCGAGCGCGGCTACAACGGCTCCGACCCCGGCAGCGAGACCTACATGAGCACGCTGGCGCACGAGTTCCAGCACATGGTCAGCAGCAACAACGCCCACACGCCCGACCTGTGGCTGGAAGAGGGCGCAGCCCAACTGGCCGAACGATTGAACGGCTATGCCGGCAGCGTGACGACGGTGTATGAATTCGCTGGCCGGCCTGAGATCCAGTTGAACACGTGGGAGGAGAGCAGCGCCGGCGCGAACGGCGCGCACTATGGCGGCGGCTACCTGTTCTGGTCGTATCTGTATGACCGCTTTGGCGAAGACATCACAAAGAAGCTGGCGCGCAATCCGGAACGGAGCGAGCAGGCGTTCATCAAAGTGTTGGCGGATGAGGGCGTGACCAACCCCGACACCAACGCGCCGTTCACGTTCGAGGAACTATTCGCCGACTTCGTCATCGCCAATTACATGAATCGCCAGAAGATCGAGCCGAGCGGCAATCGCTACAACTATGCCTCGATTGATGTGCCCTCGATGGCCACCCGCGCCAACCTCGACCGGCGCGATTATCCGTTTGGTGCGCGCGAAGGTCTGGCCCAGTTCGGCACGCATTACTACACCCTCGACGGCAGCGCGCCGGTGACGATTGATTTCACCGGCTCGACTACCGTGCAACTGTTGCCGACGAGCGATCCCAATGGCGCGTTCTGGTGGTCGAACCGCGGCGACGAGAGCAACCCCCGCCTGACGCGTGAGGTGGATTTGACCGGCGTAGACAAGGCCACGCTGACCTATCGCGCCTGGTACCGGCTGGAGAAGGACTATGACTATGCCTATGTCAGCGTGAGCGAGGATGGCGGCGCGACGTGGACGCTGCTTGAGCCGACCTCATGCACAACCGATAACCCGCAAAACGCCAACCTCGGCTGCGGCTACAACGGCCCATCCGGCGGCAACACCCCGCGCTGGGTGGACGAGCAAGCCGACCTGAGCGCCTACGCCGGCAAGAAAATCCTGCTGCGCTTCGAGATGGTGACCGACGCCGGTGTGAATCGCGAAGGCCTGGCGATTGACAACATCGCCATCCCTGAAATTGACTGGAGCGACGACGCTGCCACGGATGGCGATTGGCAGGCCGAAGGCTGGGTGCGCGTCGAGAACACGCTGCCTCAGCACTGGCAGGTGCAGTTGATCACGACCAACCGAGACGGGAGCCGCAGCGTGCAGCGCATGCCCTTGACGGATGCTGCGGGCAACCTGACGCTCGACCTGGGCGGCAGCGTGCGCAGCGCCGTGCTCGCCATCTCCCCCACCACGCAAGTGACGACGGAGCCGGGTGGTTACGAACTGAGCATCAAGTAGAAATCTGACTGTCAGCCAGTTGTCTGTGATGGACAGTCGGGGCTATCAGGGTTCTAATGTCCGCTGGCTATAACGTGCGCCCACTGGAGGGAGAAGAAAGATATGCCAAGTGGTTTCGGAATTCTCGGTGTAATCGGCTGGGCGATGCTCGGCGCGTTGCTGCTGTATATCGCCTACGTCGTGTCGCAGCGGTCGCAAGGCCGCGCAGTCAAGTTTTCGGTCGTGCTGATCGCGGGGCTTTTGATCGGCGGGTTGCTGCTCAACTCGTTGAGCGCCGGGTTGGTGTCCATCCCGCCACAGGAGCGGGGCGTGGTGATCAATTCCATCAGCGGCACGGCCCGGCCGGTCGGCCCTGGTGTGCATTTCGTCACGCCATTCATCGAATCGGTCAGTCGTTACTCAATCGGTCAGCAGACCTACACCATGTCGAAGACGCCGAGCGAAGGCCAGATCAGTGGCGACGACTCGGTGACGGCGCGCACGGCCGACGGCCAGGAAGTCTTCATTGACGCCAGCGTGACGTATCAGGTGGACCCCGACAACATCATTGACCTGTTTATCAAGTGGCAGGATCGCTACGAGAACGGCCTTGTGCGGCCGCAGGCGCGCAGCATCGTCTATAACGCTGTCGCCCAATACCGGGTGGAAGAGGTCTACAGCACCAAGCGCGATGCGCTGCAGGCCAAGATCACCGAGGACTTGCGCGGGGTGTTGGGGCAGAACGGCCTGTTGTTGAACTCGTTCCTGCTGCGCAACGTGACCTTTAACCAGGAGTACGCCAACTCGGTGGAGCAAAAGCAGATCGCACAGCAAAACGCCGAGCGGGCGCGCTTTTTGGTGGAGCAGGAGAAACAAGAGGCTGAACGGGTGCGCGTGCAGGCGCAGGGCCGCGCCGATGCCGCCGTGACCGGGGCCAAGGGCGAGGCCGAATCGCAGGTCATCAAGGCGCGCGCCGAGGCGCAATCGCTTGAACTGATCGCAGCGCAGTTGAAGGACAACCCAAACCTGCTGACATATCGCTATATCGAACGCCTGGCGCCGGGCGTGCAGACGATCTTCCTGCCCAGCAACCAGCCGTTCCTGCTCGACCCGCAAGCGTTCATCGGACCGACAGCGTCGCGCCCGGCGACAAGTTCTGCACCTGCGTCGCCGACGCCATTGGCGCAGCCTTTTGCTCCGGTGCCCACGCCTACGCCCACGCCCACACCTGCGCCCACGACAACGCCGTAACGAATCCAACTGGACTTACGCAAGACCGGTTTTGAGACGCAGATGAACGCGGATTTGGCGGATAAATTCGTGCCGATCCGCGTTGTCTGCGGGCATCTGCGTCCGAATTCTGACCACCTGCGTAAGTCCTGTCCAAGTTCGTCAGAGGACGTCTGACAGAAAGATTAAGCCCTTTCGACTTCGACAGGCTCAGGGTGCCCGCTTCGCGTATTTGTTGCGCCAATGCGCATCCCCTCGCACAATGGGCGGCATGAAACTCATCACCTACATCGTGGATGGCAAGTCATTCACGGGCGCATTGACAGACGACAACTTCATCGTAGATGTCTCGGCAGCGGGCGACGTGTTGACCTTGATGGCCGACGCCGACGCGCGCGCGGCTGCGCAAACGCTATTGGCCACTGCCAAGGATGTGCTCCGCCCGGCCTACGTGGATATCGCCCCGCCCTTTATCCCGCGTTCCTTCATCTGCATCGGCCTGAATTACATGGATCACGTGCGCGAGACCAACGCGCAGGTTCCAGCGCGGCCGGTCGTATTTGCCAAGTTCGCCAATGCCATCGCCGGGCACGGCGATACGATCAGGTGGCACGCCGACGCTACGGCCCAGGTGGACTACGAGGCCGAACTCGGCGTGGTGATCGGCAAGCCGTGCTACCGCGCCTCGAAAGAGGATGCGTTGAGCTATGTAGGCGGCTACACCTGCGTCAACGACATCAGCGCGCGCGACATTCAGACGACCGACAGCGCCAAACAGTTCACGCTTGGCAAGACATTGGATGGCTTTTGCCCATTCGGCCCGGCGCTGGTCACGGCCGATGAGATCGCCGACCCGCAAGCCCTGGGCATCAAGTGCATCCTGAACGGCGAAATCATGCAGAACTCGACCACGGGCCAGATGATCTTTGATGTGGCCACGCTGATCGCACACCTGAGCAAGTTCATGACTTTGATGCCGGGCGACCTTATCGCCACCGGCACGCCGCCCGGGGTGGGCATGAGCCGCACGCCGCCGGTGTGGATGAAAGATGGCGATGTGTGCACCATCGAGATTGAGGGCGTGGGCGCGCTGACGAACACGATGAAGGTGTTGTAAAGATCACCGCGGAGTCGCGGAGGCCGCAGGGGTCACAGAATTCTTCTCTGTGGCCTCTGCGTCTCTGTGGTGAAAAGTATGCCGCCACTTGGCCAGGACCTCGCGGTGGGTGCGAAACGGCACCGGCGGCAGCGCATCCGGCGGGTAGAACGCCACGGCAGCCGCATCATCCCCGGCTTGTAACGCACCCAATGCTCGTGTGCCTCGATAAAGCCTGAGGGCAAGGCCCACTCGCCGGCGTGAGGCGCGTGCCCGCGCTGGATGAGCGCCAGTTGGCCGTTGTGCTCGATCAACACACCGGCGGCCGGCACGGCGCATGCGGCTGTCCAGAAAGCGCAACGCCATCGCAGACCCACAGCGCAGGGTGCATTCGCCAGAAGGGGCAAACTTCAGTTGCGTCATGATGCACTGGGCTGAAGCCACAGTGCTGAAAGAGCAGGTTTGATTACCTCAGGTTTTCAATCGTCATTCCCGCGCAGGCGGGCATCCAGTGCTGATCGCGATCTGGATTCCCGCTTTCGCGGGAATGACGGCACAAAGGTTTGAAAAACCTCAGGTAATCAGTGCTGAAATATAATCGGGCGTGTGCCTGCGCAGGGGCCTCGTCCGCCGACCGATCTTCGCCGCCAACGTAACGAGTTCAACCGCGCGCTGTTGTGGTTGGCGTTGTTTCTCCTGGTCATCGTAGGCGGCATCCTGATCGCAGCCTTTTACGGGGCTTCGGCAGCATTGCTCGGCGTGGCGTGTTTACTTACGGGTGCAGGCGTCATCGGGTTGTTGTGGGCCATCTTTACGTTGATCGGCAAATGGGTTGGCGAATAGGTGAGTAGGTGGGACGTGTGTTTTTGGCTGGGCGAAACACCGGCCAGGGTGAGGGAAGGAAGTATGAGCAAGCTCAATCGTCTTTGGATCGGCATAGGCGCAGCGGTGTTGATGCTGACGTTAACCGGGTGCGGCACCGGCGCAAACAATCCGCTGCAGAATCTGTTTAACCGGCGGGTGACGCCCGTGCCCGAAGACCTTCCGCCACAGGTGGAGGCGCAATTGCGCGACTTCGATTTTGCCGTGCAGAGCCTGCGCGCCATGTATCTGAAACAGGATGCGGTGGGACAGGACTGGCAGAAGATGGCCGATGACGAGCGCAGCGCCATCGTCAGCAAGAAAGATGACACCGGCGAACAGTTTGGCGCCAGCCTGGGCAAGATCATCACTGAAGTAAAAGACCAGGACTTGGCGCTGTTGCCGCCGGAACAGCCGCAGACGCAGCAAGCACAACCACAACCACAACGGCGGGCGTATTCGGGCATCGGCGTGCTGATCGGCATGCCGGAGGAGGGCAAGGATCGGTTGCTGGTGCTGGCCGTGTATCCCGATTCACCCGCCGACCGCGCCGGCCTGAAGGCGCACGACGCCATCATCGCCATCGAGGGTGAGGAAGTTACGTTCGAGGATCGCGACAACCTCATCCCCAAACTGCTGGGCGAAGCAGGCACAAAGGTGAACGTGACCGTGCGCACGCCCGGCCAGGACCCGCGCGAGGTGACGCTGACCCGGCGCTCGGTGGAGCCGAACAGCCCGATGGTCTATCGGCGCCTGCCCGACACCAACATCGGCTACATCGCGCCCGACCCCAGCGACCCGCGCACCATGCGGGCAGATACAGCCAATGCGTTGCGCGCGCTGAACAATGATCAGCCGGTGAATGGGTTGGTGCTCGACCTGCGCATCATCCGCACGCCGGAATTCCCGCTCGACGAGATGCTCAGTCTGTTCGTCAACGGCCAGGTCGGCACGATTCAATCGCGCCAGGGCAATGCCAAGATCGAAGTGGCGGGCAAGAGCATCGCCGGCTCGCAGGAGACGCCGATGGTCATCCTGGTGAGCGAGCAGACCAGCGGCCAGGCCGAGGCCTTCGCCGGCATCTTGCAGGATTTGGGTCGCGCCCAAGTGATCGGCCAGCCCACTCGCGGCAACATCGCGCAGCTTTCCACCACCACGCTGCCCAGCTCACGCCTGCAATTGCGCATTCCCACTGGCGATTACGTGGGCGTGAAGAACAACAGTTGGCGCGGCATAGGCGTGCAGCCGGGCATCAAGTCCGACACGTCGTGGGAAGAGTTCACCGCCGACGCCGACCCGCAGCTCGATCAGGCCATCGGCGCGCTGACGGCGAACTAGCAAACTAAGGCACGGGTGCTGGCGTTGGCGTGGCTGGCGCAGTGGGGTCGTTGACGATTGCGCCTTCGGGCGGCGCGAAGCCTTCGCCAAAGCGGAACACGTTCTGCCACGGCACATATTTGCTGGTGACCTTCTCGTTGATCAGCGTCTCGCCGTTGCGCGTGACCTGACGCGTGAAGGAGACCGTCGCGCCGTCTACTGCGTAATCCACCTGCTTGGCCTTGCCCGCGGCAATCTCGTTATCCGTGTCGCGCTCGTAGATGTCGGGGCCATGCGGGGTCACGTTCGTGATGGTGGATGAGCTGATGTTGACTTGGCGGCCATCCGCGGTGCCATATAACTTGAACGTCAGCGTTACGCGGGCTGGGTCGTAATACGTCTCGATTATCAGGTGACCGGGTGAATCGTTCCTGAACTTAAAGTCCGCCGTCGGCGAGAACACCGCCGCGTCAAAGCCAGCACCCATGCCGTTCTCGTAATACTTGACGCGATAGCCGTGCGGGTAGCGTTCCAGAATGGGAAAGCCTGCGCGCAACGCGGCTTGATACGCAGTCGTAGACACCTGGCACACGCCGCCGCCCACGCCCTTGACCGTGCGGTTGCCGACGATGATCAGGCCGACTTCGAAGCCGTCTTTCTCGCTCACGTCGCCCAGGTATTCGTTGAACGAGAACACGCCTCCGGGCGGGATGACGACGCCGTTGAAGCGCGCCGCCGCGACCTTGACATTGGCCAGCCGCGGCGCGCCGGAGCCTTTGAAGTAGGTCGTCGCCTGGGTGATGAGCTGAGTGATGCCCAGATCTTGCGCGGTGGCAGTGGCCGGCACCGGCGCGGGCGTCACGTCCACTGCCAGCGTCACCGCGCGTTGATCGGTCGTGCGCGCTGCGGCTTCGAGCGCGTTGAGCGTCGCCTCGACGTTGAGGGCGCGGCCATCCTTCGAAGGCCCGGTGTTGACTAACTTGCTCGTTGCGTCGTCGAAGGTAAAGCGCGCATTTTGCGGCGCTTGCGCCATGGCCTTGCTTAACGGCTCGATCAACCCGCGCAGCTTCTCGCGCTTCATGCGCACGCTCACGTTCGTCGCGCCGTCCTGCACCGTCTCCTCGACCAACACGAAATCGGGCAGGTCGGCGCTGCGGATGCGAAAGGCTTCCTCGGCCGCCAGGGCGTTGCCGCGCTCGTCCCACCTCGGCGCCAGCACGATCAAATCGTTGCCGATCATGGTCGCAATTTCCTGGGCAGCGGCCGAGGCCGATGGCACACGCGGCGCGAGTGTCTTGTAGGGCAGGGCGATATTGGCTTGGCGGTTGCTGGTGATGGCGGCGCGCACCAGCCGCAGCGCCGCGCCCTGATCCAGCTCGCGGCCGATTTGCGCCGGAATCTCGCGCGCGGTGTTGTTCTCGAACAGCACGCGCGCGTCGCTGGGCGCGCGCTCGGTCTGGCTGGCGACCTGTTTGATGACGTGAGCGGCTTCCTCATCGTCCAGCCGCACGATGGGCGAGACGTCAGTGCCTTGCCACCACGCCTCGAAGCGTTGCCTGAACTGCGCTTGCAGATCACCTTCGCGACCGATGGCCAGGGCTGCGCGCGTGGTCTCGGCCGGGTCGAGCCCCACGCCGAAGTCGGCCGGGCGATAGACAAAGGTCTGTTCGTCCGCGCGCAATGTGACGGCGGGCGAGTGAAAGTAGTCGGCCTGAGATTGCGCCACGAAGAAGATTTCCTCGGGCGACATGCCGCTCAGATCAATGCCTTGCAGGCGCACGCCGGGGAAGGCGCGACCTTGAAAAGAGACGTGGTGATAGCCCAGCGCACCCGCGACGCAGCCGACGCCGATGACCACGGCGGCCAGCAGCAGATAGATCGGGCGGAAGAGTGCACTCAGCATATCGTTTGCGCGTCAGCAAGCATCCAGAGAGTAACGACGGCTGCAATGGGGATATTACTGTGACAATTTTAGCGGGAGCAAGCGCACGACAACCCAATGAATGCGGGATGATTGTCGTGCGTCCACCAGCGTAGTCAGATCTTCAATCGGCCAGAAGTGTGCACGCGACGCGCCAACGGCGCTGCCACACGCCGCAAGGATGACGCTGGTATCGAGAAAGAGGATCATGCCTTGCGGCGGAATTCAACAAAGTCGCGCTCATCCTCGTCAATCCAACGTTGTAAGGTCGCGGGTGAAAAGCGCCTCGGCTCGGGCAAATCTTTGATCTCTGACCGCAGCGTAGAAGCCAGCCACAGCAGAAGCCTCTGCCGGTCTTCAAGTGGCAAACGTCGCGCCGCCTCCTCGATTTCGGTGAGCGTGCTCATGTCGCTATTCTATCGAGGCTCTCGCCTCCCGCAGCATCCCACGCGCCGCCTCGGCCAGGCCGTCCCAATCGCCTGCATCAATCAGCGCTTGCGGCAGCGCGTTGGCGTTTAGGCCGACGATCTGCACGCCCGCCGCGAGATAGGCCTGCGCCTCGGCGGGCGTGAGCATGCCGCTCACCCACAGCGGAATCTCCGGGAGTGGCCCGCGCACGGCCTTGATGTAGGCCGGGCCACCCACGCTGCCAGCCGGGAACACCTTGACCACATGTGCACCCAGCC